>Ga0213833_1000624_pt1 | contig 32108 bp, 41 predicted proteins | sample SWATP21_FD_160575 | JGI IMG/M metagenome (GOLD analysis project Ga0213833, IMG submission 160575) | Coastal seawater microbial communities from Marineland, Florida, United States - SWA TP2 #1 | ecosystem: Environmental > Aquatic > Marine > Coastal | place: USA: Florida | collected 2016-08-14 | reverse complement strand
GGGGGGGGTGCATCAACCATGAGCCAAACTGCTGCACATGCAACCCACTCTCTGCCTTGCCTAACACACATGAACCCCGGATGACACCCACGCACGCACCAACGTTTTCTCCTCCGCAGCTTTCTGCTGTCGTTCATGCTGCGCAGCGTACTCTTCCTCCAGCCGCGCCAGTTCGCGAGCAAACTCTTCGTCCTCCTTCTCTCCATTCTCACCCGCGGTCCGAAGCAGCTCTCGCGCAAGTGCCTGTGCTTCAGGGGTAGCCGGGACGCGTGGCGGCCGGGACGAACCACGAACCGGGGTGGTCCGCGTTGCAACTGGCTGTGCATGTGTTTTGCACTCCTCCGATGTATCTGGATCGCGATTGCTGCCCCCCAGCGCACCACGACCATCACCTCTGGCACCTGCTGCATCACTGACATCAGCACTAGCGCCCGCACCCGCACCTGCACCGGCACCAGCACCGGCACCAGCACCTGCACCCGCACCTACACCAGCACCAGCACCAGCACCAGCACCAGCACCAGCACCAGCACCAGCACCAGTACCAGTACCGGCGCAGGAAGTGGAAGCATCCCTAATTGCCCGCCGCCTTCGCCGTTTCGGTGGCGAAGGCGTTCCGACGCCCACAAAGCCAGAGACAAAGTCAGTGTTGTGTTGTTGTGAAGAGCGAAAACGCCGCAGGCCTCTCGATCGGGTGGCATGCTGGTGATCCTCGTCTGTCGAGCTAGCCACCGCGTACACAACGGCAGACTTCCTCGAGCTGCCCGGGTGCTTGCTGGCGGCAGTGCGAACGGCAGGCGATGACAAAGAAAGGCTTGCAAGTGTGGGAGTGGGAGCGGCCTCTGCCTTGCGAACCACCTGCGAGCATAGCAACACACCCCAACACACACTCGTCACCTGGCTGGCACCTGGCACGGAACTACGAACCCCAACAACGACGACCGACGGCCGACGGCCGACGCACCTGCATGCAAAGGTTCAACGTGCGTGAGAGATCTCGTAGCGACGCAGGGGAGTGATGGGAAGCGCCGCTCAGAACCGTTGTGTGCCGTGCAAGTGCGCGGTGCAACGCAACAGCCTGCTGTTGCAGCATTCGCAGCGCGTGCCCAGCTGGCTTAACGGGAGGACTCATCAGCACATTCTCATCCAGCGCAGCCAGCGCGTCACCATGGACGCCTTCAGCCATGACTCTCTGTCTGGTCAGGCCCACAGCAGCAGCCAGGCAGGGGAGGGTACCACACACAGGTGGTATCCAGTGCCGTGTGTCACAAACCAGCACGAACGCGAAAATCAAAGCACACACGAAGCAACTGCTGTTGTCGAGAAATGTGGTGATGTTTAGCGCCACAAGCAACTCCCGTCTGGGATCGGAGGTTGACAAGTTGAACAAACCCCATCAAGTTGCAAGTGCCCAGCAACCAGGCTCACTGGGAACAAGCGAAGGATGGAGCCACAATCACCTACCTATAGTGAGCTCGTAGCTACGGTGAGCGATCTGACACGCGCCATCCAGGCGTTGGAGTCAGAGCTGGCCCAGGTGAAGCAGCAAGCCGAAGCACGCGGGAGCCTGCTCGAGACCGTGCTGCGCCACTTCACACACGTCGCTGGCACTCTCCACCCCACCCCCAACCCTGCCGACCAGGTGGAAGAAGAGGACAGTACAAAGCATGACGCTGGTGGCAGTAGCGGACGTGACTCCAGCCTTGACTCCCATAACGAGACGAAGCACGGTAATAACGCATACACGTGGGCACGCCTGCGCTGTGACACGACTCAAAGTCTCGGTGCCCGTGGCTTGTGAAACAGGAGAGCTTCCCTCCGGTTGGGAGTGGCGCAGCGACGAAACACAAGAGCATTGGTACTATTACCATCCAAAGTCTTTGCGAAGTCAGTGGGAGAAGCCACGAGACCCCAGCCCGTACCGTCCAGAAGGAATCGCCAACGATGATGTGAGGGCGCTGCAGCGATACCATTGTATTGACGTACGTCACATCCCCGCGTAGCTGCCGCCGCGTCGGTTGTTGAGCGTGTATGTGTGCAACCGCATGACAAGTGTTTGAGGCTCCCACAGTCGTTCGCGTGTTTCCCTTTCAACTGTGACGTGGTCAAGCATTTCATGTTGCTCTGTGCTCAAGCTCAGCTGTGGGTGGGGGCGGCCACCATGGTTGATATTCTACTGAGCCACGAAGACAAGGTGTGGCGCACCGCAGCTTCTCATGTGCTTGCTTTATCTGCCTGGTCGTCGCTCATTGGAAGGACATGCAACAGGTTGAATGGCAGCTGATCAAAGCGTCATGCTACAGAAGACTCGGCTTCAAGGAGTGGGCACTACACATTTACGAACAGAACATCTTGCACCAACAGCCGCAACAACTTGAAGGTGCGGTGCAACTTGGAACAAAGGCGAAGATGACATCAACCCAGCCTGATGTGTGTCATGTGGCGTGCTGTGCTTTGTCTGTGCTTTTGTCTGCTCTTTGGCTGTGCTGTGCTGTGCTGTGCAAGCAGCGTTGAGGTACAGTCTGGCTCTGCGCCGCGAGCTGCAACTGGATGTTGGTGATCTGGAGGAACAAATCGCAAACGCGCAGAAGGCGGTGAACGGGGATGCACCACGCGCCACAGCAGGCGATGGCGACGACGCCGGAAGTCGAAAGGAGGCCACGTCGGAGGAGGAGGAGGAGGAGGAGCAGGTTACGAACGTGGATGAAACTGGCAAGCAAGACGCCTCACCTCCTGAGGACGTCGACTGCAAGTCAGCCGAGAAAGGCGACAACGGAGGCGACGGTGGGGCATCAGAAGCTGGCGATGTGGGAAGCACTCAACCGCCAGCACCCGGACCACTCCGTGTGGCCGGCACAGAGACTGAGGCGGCAGCAGGAGCGGGAGAAAGCATACTGGAGGGTGCGGATGCGTTGGAGGCACAAGGCACATCGACAGATGTTACTTGATTGTGGTGTTTGGGTTGACTTTGACGACATACGAAAAGGCGCCACACCGCCACACTAAAATTTGTCCTTTCTCTTTCTTGCTGTGTACTTCGTGTCTGGCCTGACTTTGTAGCCACGGCGTCGCTGTTGTTCCTTCTTTTGCAGAACCCAGTTCCTGCTCGCAGCAGCACCAAAAGCATGCGACAAGCGGTCAAGAGCCAACGTCTACTGCCAAACAAGACCCGCCGCACCACCTTTGCCACGCACCGACTCTTAACCGGCGCACGCTCAGCACGACGCTTCTTTTTCTGTTTGCCCCACGCAACAGCATGCATGAGACAAGACGCATCGCGCACACGACAGTGCACAAACGAAACCATCCCCGACACACTGCCCACGGACAAACGAAACAAGCACGAAACAAAACACAGCACCCCCCCCGTGCCGACACACACCACACATGTGACCATACGCACCCTCCACTTGCTTCGCCCATTCAACAGCACACCACGCTCCTCTGCTGACTTGGGTGCCACTGGAACCGCGGCGTCCAGCCCCGCAAACAGGCACAGAAAGTGCTTGCGGCGCCCAGCACTGTGAGGGTAGTCCACCACCAGGCCGCCCGAAAAGCCACAGCGTGTGGCGGACGTCATCAGCATCTCAATCTGCTCTGGGGATTCCGGGTAAAATTGAAGCACAGCGCTGGCACCACACAGGAAGTCGGGAGGAAACACGTCAGGGTACATCCAAACGTCTTGCACGCACGGCCAGCCACCCACCGTGCTCCACGTCGCAATGCGCGATACAGCGACTGAAAGAAGGCTGTGATACGCTTGCTGTTGACACAGGGCCAAACATGGGCATGAGCAAACCAACCCATACTACGTTAAGTAGGCGACCTCAACGGGGGCAACGCACTGTTGAACGCGTGATTTGTCGTTACTGTAGCACAGCCACTGAATTGCGGAGATGCTGTCCAGAACACATCACAAGAGAAGACGTTACGAACCAAAGTTGTTCCTTGCACTGTAAAAGCGGATGAAACGCACCTAATGGCACCATCAAAGGCGCCTGGTCGAAACCCGAACCCCTGCCCCATGTCCTGAACAACAAGGCGCACACGTCTCGTCACGGCACCGCGCTGCGCGCCACACACCACTCGCCACACCGGTGCTGCGCAAGCAAGCACTTACGTTTAGCATGGTGTCACCCTTTGTGTCACGAGTTGCGCTGACTTTGAGCATGTCCTCGCTGGCAGACGCACAAAGGAGTGAGTGACGGCGGACATGCACGGCAGTGCCTGATGCGACACATGAAGCGCAACAGGCAACTCTGCAACTCGCCAACCCACCTGATGTCTAACCCAACCCATTGGTGCCCTAGCTCCGTAAGCACATCTGGCCATCATACACCACAATGACACATGTGAAGTCAAGAGGCGCAGCAGTCGTCGTTCGTGTGAGCAAGTGCCACGCACCGCCGCTCAGGCCAGAGCCACAGCCGACGTCCAGTACAAGACGCCGAGCTTTTTCGGGAAAGTTCAACATCTCTACCGCACGAAGAGTAAGCTCTCGCTGCACAACTGTGTTTCGTGTTCGTTCTGTGTACTTCTTTGCTTCCTCTTCATTGTACACCAACTGGCAACATGCACGCAAACGAAGCGGTGAGAAGGCGGGCCTAGCCGAAACAGGTGCCCTATACACCTGTCCACACATACCTCTGGTGGTCCTTGGTGCTCAGGCCTGCTCATTGTGACAACAGTTTCAACGAACAACGTCGAACTCAATACGCTACGTCCGCGCAAGCTCGCACAACACCCGATCGGAGTTGGTGTGCCACTCTGCACTTCCCACTGTTGTGTCAATTTGACGTGACATTGACGCGCTCCGAGTTGTCAGATTGTCGCAGGTTGCCGCAACTTGTGGCGTCGAACACCATGGCTGCCGAAGTTGTGTCTGCAGAGTACCGATTGTTGGTGAGAAACGCGGCGAATGTTGTTGTGGTGACAGGGAAGAATGCGGGGGTCACAGGCAAGGACGCCATGAACAACGTGCGTCGCTGGCGTGGAGGCGTTGGGTTGCGCAAATGACACTTGCTCGTGTCACAGGTGAAGGTGTTGAAGAACGCTTCCATCCTTGTCGGCAATGACGGGCGCATATCATGTGTCGGTGGTGTGGAGGAGGTTGACAAAGTGGCTGCTGCTGGAACCGTTGCGCACACCGTGGACGCGACTGGCAAGTCGGTGCTGCCTGGTGCGTCCTGTGTCTGGTCGGGTGGGTGTTGCACAACCCATCAACAAAAAAACCACCGCTGTGCTGCAGGGTTCGTGGATGCCCACACCCACGCTGTATTCAGCGGCGACAGGTCGCACGAGATGGCCAAGAAGCTGGCTGGCGCAACGTACATCGACATTTACAAGGCGGGCGGCGGAATCCAGTACACTGTACGTGCCGTGTGCATTGTGTCGAGGATCCCTCGCCCGCCTCTGCCTGTGCCCCATGATCATTGGTTCATGACCGCTGACTTGGTTCTCCTTTTTGCAACGTGTGGTTTGACCGTGGGTGGGTTCAGGTGCGCTGCACGCGCGAAAGCTCCCAAGCAGAACTGGAGCGGCTCCTTACGCGGCGGTTGGATCGAATGCTGCGGTGCGGTACAACAACAGTGGAGGTGAAATCTGGTTCGTTGCGCCCCTGCGCATGCACGCAGCTGTCACCCACATTGTTCTTGCTAACTTCACTCTGCCGTCACCGTGGCGTGAACACGCCAGGCTATGGTTTGGACGTGGAGAGCGAAATGAAGATGCTCAAGGTTCGCGCCTGTTCACCTGCCCGTTCACACCCTTGTGTGAATGACGACCTTGTCCTCAGCGTACACCCGCCTTCATGCATAACGGTGTTTGCTAACTTATTTCTTTCCCTCGCACGCACGACTGTGTGTGGTTTGGCCCCTTCCAGGTGATCCACGCTGTGAATGCCGTCCATCCCGTGGACTGTGTGGCGACCTATTGTGGCGCCCACGCGGTGCCTCCCGGTCGCACCCCTGCCACGCAGACGGAGGATGTGATCAACCACCAAATCCCTGCTATCAAGGTCTGATGCAATGCGTATGCGCGCGCGTGTTAGCATCGACCTGCGGCGTCGATGCGCGCGTGACACTCGTGTCTCGTTGTGGTGGTGTGGCGCTGCGAACCCCCTCATGTGCTCCGTACTTTGACCAGGCCCTGCGATCGGAAGGCCTCCTCGACCCAAAGTTTGTGGACGTGTTCTGTGAGAAGGGCTTCTTCGACTATGAACAAACTGCGGCCATCATGAAGGCATGTGGGTGTGGAAGCGTCGAGTGAAGTTTCCTCCACACTGTGTGCAAGTGTTTGACCCTGTTATGTTGCAGGCTGGTGCCGAAGCAGGCATGATTGGGAACTTCCATGGTGATGAACTCAATCCGATGCTGTCTGGTGTACTAGCTGAAGAAACAAAGTCTCGCGCCGTGTCCCACTTGGAACACGTGTCGCAGCGTGACATCGAAGCTATGGCTCGAGCGCATGTGTTTGGGGTGTTGCTTCCAACCACGGCGTTTGTCTTGCGCATCAAACCTCCACCTGCTCGCGCTCTCATCGATGCAGGTGCGCATTTCTGTGGCAGTGACGCTGCATGAGACAATGAGTGAGAGGAGAAACATGTTTGTGTGTCCACGGACGTTGGTGGTACAGGTGTTCCGGTTGCGCTTGGTTCCGACTTCAATCCCAACGCATTTTGCCTGTCAATGCCGTATGTTATGAACTTGGCTTGCATCTCCATGCATATGACCATGGAAGAAGCCTTTGTTGCAGCGACACTGAACTCTGCCGGTATGTAGTCGTTTGGATCACGTGATACATCATGCCGGTGACCTCATACTGGTCTTCATGTGCCAGGTGCGCTGAACGTCGGCGACGAGGTGGGCAGTATCCAAGTTGGCAAGCGTGCTGATCTACTGATGTGAGTTGGCGGCACACAATGGGACCCACTTAACCCAGTGAATAGTCTGACTTTTGCGTGGTTCTGGTGTGCTGTGGCTCGACTCGCTAGCTATGACGTGCCACGGTGGGAGCACGTCGTGTATCAAATGGGAGATGGTGCGCCGCTGCAAACTGTATTCAAGTCCGGAAGGCAGGTGTTCTCCACCGAGGACTCAAGCGATGAGAAAAAATGAGAAATGTGGTTGTTTCACCGCAAAGCGTGCGAGTGCGGTGTACATGACTGGGCCGAAGCCCTTGGAACGAAACCTGCCAACGAGATGGAAACCTTGCTCGGGGCTACTCTGCAGCACCCGCGTAGAAGTCACTTCAACGCCTGCCAACACCAAAGTTCAAAGAACCAGCGCCCATCAAATCACGCTTCAGTTTCTTGGGGTCTGCCCAAGTGGAATGCATAAAGTCGTCCTCGTCGTTCTCAGCGAGCTTCTTCATCTGCTCCTGTCGCTTGAAGTAGTGTGCCATCATTGCCTTGCGCTCCGCCTCGGAAACAGCAGGCTCCTGCTCAACGCAAACACAAACAAGAAGCAGTCCATCAATGAGACTGCGGACAACGCGTAGCAAGACAAAAGAAAAGCCGGGCACCAACCCTTGCTGGGGCTCCACCACCCTTCTTCTGCAGCTTCGCGATGATCTTGGTCTTCTCGTTGCGGCCAACGCGATCACCGATGGTCTGGTCACGGAAGAACTCTTTCCCTGCCCACCACAGGGTGGCAGTTTCGGGGTCTAGCCACTCGAGCGACTGGAAAGGGAAACGAGGCAACCGTTGTTGTTTGTGGGTGAGTGAAGGAGGGGAGAAAAAGTGGCACTGAGCAGACGTACGGCAGCACCCTCCAGCTCCTCTTTGCCTTCAATCATGGATGGCAAGTTTTCGTACTCCGGCAAGCCACCTGGGTAGGCAATTGTGACGGCACCACGAAGCAAATTGACCTGCTCTTGCAGCGAGTCGACAGACAAGGCAACCTTCTTCGCAACTTGGTTCTGCGCACATGCGCACATGACATGCCAATGAGACACGGAACTGGTGTCGCAACCGCACTTGGCAACAAACCTTGTGGACAGCCTGGCGGGCTTCTTCCGCCGTTTTGTGAAGTGTGGCAGCAGCAGACGGGTCCGGCGGATTCCCGGTGCGATGACCCAACGGGTCAGCGTTGTATCGCGGGCCTTTCTCAATCACGGCACCGCTTTGTGCCATGACTTCATCGATACCACGCTTATCTGCGGGCTTCAGGGGTCCATGCTTCGCAAGATCATCACATGCATCAGCAATCCGTCCGATTCGGAGACGGGTGTTCCAAATGTCACACTGCAAACAACGTTTGATGGCGGGTAAGCGCACGAACACAACGGGCAGCAACACCAGGCCACGAGGACACACCAGCTCACGAATGACAGTGTCAACACTAGCGGTGACTGTGGTCTGGTACAAGAACTGATCTTGCTCTGTTTTCTTAACATGGATGACAACCATTGTGGACGGGACAAGCGACACGAGCGAGAACAAGACGAGACTGTGGTTTGGAACGGAACAGGCAAGCAGTACGGACACAAGCAGGGTTTGTAATATGGTATTTTCGTTATGATGTCATGCATGCCTCCACGCCATGCATGATTCACAACCGCGACGCCACGGGCAGTGAACCCGCGACGATCTGGTCTAAGTGTTGCAGGCCATATCCAGATGGACAACCAGTTTCATGTAGCACTGATGGGTTGAGAGTTCCGTCGTCTCGGAGAAATGTTTTCCCCATAAACTGTGCGTCGAGTGGCCCGTCAGATGCGCTCTCCACGACGGTCAACAAGAAAGCAATACGAACCTGCTGGTGCCAGCGAATCATGAAGTCAAATGACGGCGTTGGAAACCCAAGATGAAGTGCAAGGTCCTTGAGAATAACGAGCCCGAAAGGAATGTCCTCCCAAAACAACCTTGACTCTGTCGCTGGCCTCACACCTCCCGGACACTCCACCATTGGCGTGAAACATCCAGCGTACCTGGTCGGGTGGCAGCCATCAGGTTTCCTTTCTCCCCAAACCAACAACATGCCAGCAATGTGTACACACATACCCAAGGTTGGTGGCGAAAATGGACTTCAGGCTTGAGCTGTCAGCGACGTCTGCCCCGTACTGTTTCACCACACGCTCCCCAATAGGGAGGACAGCACTAAGATCCAGTTGGGGGTACCTTCCCTCCAGCCCAAGCTTAATTTGTTGGAGTTCGTTGTCCAGACGAGCAAGGTGCTCTGCCGAAGCCTCATCAAAATCCGCGTACCTAAAATACACAAGGCAAGGTCAGCGCTCGGCGTAGTGAACAGCAGCGCGCCCGAACGAACAGTTTGGCGGGTAAACTCTGTCGTTGATACACCTTCTTCCCATCATAATCGTGAAAGATGGCATAGTATCGCGCTGGATGGATGATTTGGTTGCTTGGAGTGAGAGTCAGGGAAAGAAAGTTCGCCACAGTTTCAGTCGGAATGCCAAACAAGGCTTCCACAAGTAACGCCGCCTGCGGCGCTATTGTTGTTGGTGTTGCTGCCACGTAGAGCTTCTTCTTGGGCCCAATTATCCGGGCAGAAGCGCCATACTTCACCTTTTGGCAAATCCAAGGAATGTTTGTCAGCCCAAAAGTGACAGCGACAACACCTCTTGCCCGTGACGAGAACGCAGAGGCAACAGCCCAGTCAAAACCGCCCTGTCCGTACAGGGTGCCCACCCACACTCCGCGTGTCACATGTGGTGCGATGGCACAGAGAAGGGGTCGATGGGCGTGCGCGGGCGCAGCCACAATCACTACATCAGCTCCTGGCACAACATCCTCCGGGCGAGCACTCACTCTGACACAACGAACTCTCATCAACTGTGTGTTCAGCAAGAGCACACATCAGGTGACACGCACCGAGCGATAGGTCCAGATACCATTCCCAAATGCTCCCAGCTAGACCTGGCAAACAATTTCCCTCCTGAGTCCGCACAGCCAACAAGCCAATGCACAAGCAGCTTCACTCACCCCTTCGTCGTCACACGAATTGTCTTGCACCACTGTTCGGGTCTTCTGGTAAACAGGTGTACTTTCACACCAATCGAGCCGAGCCAGGCACAGGCAACGTGTGCACCGTTTCCGCCACCGCACACAACAACCGTTGTAACACGCTTTCCAAACACCCTGGGCTGCCGGCGCGACGCCATTTGAAAGACCCCTTCTCTCTGTTCGCGAGTCCGCCCTGAGATGGTGACGCACCCGATCTTGCGTTGCGAAGCGCCGGATTCTTAATTCTAAAATATATGTTTTACAATCAAGAAGTTATGCCGCTGCTGCCGGCACCCTGCGGTGTCACACAGCCAAGCCCCGGTTGTGCTCCAGAATGGATCCATGTTGTTCGGAATGCCAACGTGTCGTACTTGTCATCAACGGGCCGCTAGGGGTGGGCAAGTCTTCAACCAGTGAAGCCCTGATGCATGCAGTGGGTCACAAGGTACCAGGCGCGGGAAAGCAGGAGCACGGATCTGACACAAGCGGAAAGGAGGAAGAAACCGGGGGTGGGTACGCTTCAACCCCACCTACAACGCCAGTTTGTGGCAAGTGTGTGTTCCTTGAGGGTGATGCTCTGCTTGTGGCGAGTGATATCACGTTCCGACATGCTCGGTTCCACCAAGAGTGGGTGGCATCTGTGTGTGCCTTGCTGCGTCACCATGCACAGCGTGGATACCGAAACGTCATCATTGACTACGTCTTTGAATCCCGTGCCGACCTCCAAGCTCTAGTGGCTAGCATTGTGACAACAATCACACAGCTCCCGTGCAGCTGCACCTGCCATGCACGTGCCACAGCCACCACAGCAGCACCGTCCCCACCGTTCCGTGCCGCACACCCGGCTGTGATGTGCTTCCGTCTTGCTGCATCTGCGGAGGCACTCGTCGCGCGCGTTGTCAGTCGTGGTCGCTCTGACATTGCTTGGGAGAGAAAACGGTGTGTGGAGTTGTGCGACGTGCTGGAGAGTGCTGGCAAGCTAGGGAAGCTTGGGGAGCTTGTGGACACGGAAACATGTGACGCATGTACGCACAGTCGTCCAGGAAGCGACGGAGCGAAAACTGTGTGCCCACATCTCTCCAGCGCAGCTGCTGTGGCGACTGCAGTGTTGCAGCGCGCGCGATGTCACCTCGGCACTGTGTCGGACAAAGCCGCCCACTTCGCACGTCTCGATTTTGCTTCCCGATACGTGCCGTGGGTGTGGAATGGGTTGAAGACTTGCACCACCCGTTTGGCGCGCCACAAATCTTGCATGGTGGAGTCCTTGCAGCTTGGAGATATGGTTTTGGCCACTGCAAACGACAGAGGCCACAAGTTTGCATTGCTGTGTGTTACAGATCTGTTGCGCACGACGATGGGTGAACTCACGGACGACATCGCCAAGCGTGATGGTTTCGCAAGCGTGGATGAGCTCCAACAAGCTCTGCGCCACCACTACAGTGGTATTTCCGAGGACAGTAGAGTTGTGGTAGTCTCTTTCGTCGTAGTTCATTGGTTCTTCGTGTGTACTGTGTGACTGCCGTTCGCCGTAGTCCGCTGTGTGTGTGCTTCGTGACTGCCGGTGTTGGGTGTGAGTCCTGCCACTGGATTCTGCACTGCTTATGTCAGCCGCGCGCAACCATAGAGACTTTCATGACTGACGGGTGGTGAAATAACACATACAAAGTCATTTTCACGCCCTGGCTACGCTACCAAACGAGGTTGGACGACCAAGCCCAACACTCCGATGAGGCAGGCGCCGTCTGATAGTACGAGCACCGAACGAGAAGTGCAGGGTGTGCCTTCAAATCTCTGATAGTGAGTTGTCGTGGCGAGACACCTTTCACACCTCCCTCGATTGACAAGATCCCCAGTCGCTCCCCAAGCAACGGACCAGATGCGGCACTGATTTCCTTTCGCAGCTGGCGCACGCTTGTTGCGTGGACAACGAAAGCGATGTCTCTGTTTCGCACTCCAAGTGCTGTCACCACACAACAAGGTCCAGATGGTTCGATCTTGACCCGGGGTTCCTTGTTTCGCCTCATGAGATGCGAATCGGCTGCAGTGCTGGACTGAGCGGCTGGAGAGCCCACTATGTGATGAGTTCAGAACCCAAGGCCAGGGTTCACGCACAACATGCACGCACACACACAAACACACACACGCACGTGTTGGAAGATCACGAGGTCGTTTTCCCGACCGCTTGGTTCCATGTTCATGAACGTTCCGGGTGGCTCGCTTCGTGTGTTGCTCGGCAGCAACCTTGCTTTCTGACTCCTTCCGAGAACGCTTCTGCGCACAGGTCATGTATGAGCCACCGCAACACTTTGACATACAGTGCTGATGATATTCATGGGCTGAGGCAACGTCGTTCCTTGTCCCGTGGGTGGCTGCATCGTACCGGTGCGCGGTGGCTGTACTTTGGATGCTTCGGGCATCTCCACTTTGTGCAGATGCGATGGTCTGCTCCTCCACACGTCTTGCACAGCTTCACGCTCTGAGTCTCACTGCACAGCAAATGAGACGGGGTGCTTCGGCCACGAAACAACGGATGAAATTTGCAAACGCGGTTGAGCTCAGTGTGATCAGTTCCACCACACGCCAAACACGCGCCTGTGTCTACACACAACAATTTCGCATTAGGGACAAGGCCATACAGCAGCGGAGCCAACCCAACACGCAGCCTTGCCAGCACTTTCAACAAACTACGCCGCCTTGAAATGCTCACCTTTTGATGTGCGTGTGACGGTGCTACGACGAGAAGGCATGGGAACACGACTGTGGCTGAAAGTGGGCTTGTGTCTCACAGAACGCAGCTCTCGCCAATTTTCGTGAAACTAAAAATGTAATTGTTCTGCGATTTCGGTATCTACTGTGAGCCCTACAAGTTGACAGACATGACGCGTTCCGAATTGTCCGGTGGCAACGTATCTGGTGGCCTGCGACGCGCAGAACTTCGTGCGGAGCCCCGTGTGGAACCCCGTGCGGAACCTCGTGCAGAACGATGAGTGGATCCCCGAACTGATGCCTGCCGCCCCTCGCCGGTGGCGACCGCCCCTGTTCTGGATGTTGCGTACGACGTGCCACTTTGGAATGAGCTGCGGCTTCCAACAGTGCTTCTGCTTGGACGGCGGTTGCGAGGTGTGAGGCCAGTTTGACGCGTGCGAGGTAGGACAGGCTGCTTGGGAGCATCTGCCGGAATGGCCTCCGCCCACGCCTTCTCTTTCCGCCGTCGTTGCTCCTTTCGGCTCACACGTTCTTTCCGCTCCTTCTTTCCGAACATACTTCGAAGCCCCGATGATACAACTGATGCGCCACGGGAAAAACGAGAGGCTGTACTCCTCGCTGTCTTGGCTGATCCAGCGCTTGAGGGCCGCGACGTATCATCACGCTGGCGCTGGGAGCTTGAACCAGACGGAAGCGCTGGGGCCATCTTCGAGTCCTCGTCCATATCCGGTAGAGCCGGAGGCCGGAACACTTTCTTGGTCTGCACCAGCATGCCTCGACCACGGCTGTTGAATGATTGCACAACCTGATCCTCTGCAGGACCAACTTCGCTTTCGTTTGTCTCCGGGACGCGAATCCCAACCACAGCTTTGACTTTGGCCCAGGTTCGCCGTGCCTTTGCTTTCTTGAAACGGCGCACGGCTGCAGCCGCGGCTTTCACCTTCTTGTTTATCATCTCACGCACCGTTATCGCCTTCGTTGTATCAATCTCATCCCATTCCAACTCTGGTGGCGCAACACCAAGAAGCTCTTTCTCGATGCTGTCAAGGCGACGGAGGCGCCCTGTGTTCAAGGGAAGGCAGCGGGGGGTGAGGGAACGGAACAGCACAAACAAACTGTACCAAGCCGCATCACGCACCACCAGGACCCTTGGGGAGTTCCTTGATGTGCCACTTTTGTTCTAAAGTGCACATTTCACAACGAGTTTCCACCGTACAACATGGACAAGAACCAGAAAACTGTTCACCCCGACCAAACTCATCAAAGTACTTGTAGTACATTGGCAGCTGGCGCAAAATCACAGCATTGTTGCTGTCCGCTCTCACAGCCTTTTTGTAGGCGTTGCGTACATCCCTGCGAAGAATACCCTAATCAGCATCGCCCCTTTCCATGCAACACCACAAACTCCACAGTATCGTACGCTTCGTCGACAACGGGACCCATGGACACAACTGTTGCACCGTGTGTAGCGGCGACATGAGACACTCGGCCAACCTTGTAGTAGTCTCCATATGTACCGTATACTTCCATCTGGGCGAAGTGCAAGTAGTTTTCGCCTTCGAGTTGGATGCTGTGAACACAAACGTAAGACTGCAACAGATGCATTATGTCGTGAGAACGTACAGAATAAAACGCCCCACTGTGGCTTGTGGCAAAGTGACAACCGTCCGCCGCATGTTCTCTTTCAAACGTCTCTTGAAAATGCACCTGGACAAGTTCATTCCAAGGCTACAACGCACAGGCCAATCAGATGTTTGGGTGCCTTCTGACTCTGCACTCAAACAACTTACTCGGAACGGAACTCGTGCTGTGACACGGCCAACCACGACGGAAACAGCTTCTTTGTGATTGCGTCCTTCGGCTGGCTTCTGTCGAACGGCATGTCGTTGCGATTCCAAATCACAATCTTTTCGATGCTGGCATTCTGACCCAGATCCAACTGCCACCAAGGCTGCTTCTGACGCTGCGTGTGAATGCACGACCATTCGCCATCACCACTGAAATCCCCGTCGATAGCAAGCTCTGGACCCAGACCGTTGTAGATGGAGCTCTGGGTTACCTGTTTGGTCGACCAGTGAGGACCGGACCGAGTTTCGTCACCACGTGCCACGTACCACGGAGTGCGGGTTGTTCGCGATGTTCTTGGGCCGCACATACATAGCACGAACCAGGCGCGGTTTGCTAACAAACGCCAAGCGAGGGGGAAGACCCAAACAGCCGTCAATGTTCGCTCCCCATGAGTAGAGCTCACCCTCGTTGGAGCAAACAACCGTATGCGAAAACCTGTGGAACAATGGTGAGGAACGCCAAAAGTTCCACTGCTGCAGCAAACCGTACCCCGCAGCAATGTCACGGATGCGAACATCACTCAGTTCAGGCACTCGGGCCCAGTGCCGATGGTGAATACCAAGCGCCTGAGAGCTCCCACACACATACACATGCCCGCCCTCAAACGTGTGCAGCTTGTTGTGCTCGCCCCCAGTGTAGACATCGAAAATTTCCGTGCAGAGAGCTGCATGCGAGTTTCCGCATGCTACCTTTGCCACGCGAACACGAGCATCTGCCAAGCTCTTCACGAGCGTGGGCTCGTAAACATCACCACGAACTGAACCAAAAGTAAGACTGGGTGACACGATTCGCTGTGGTGTCATGTCACCAACGCACCTGGGCCAATTCCCAATTTTCCCGAGTCCGCGTTTCCCCACACGTAAAGATGTCCATCCTGTGTGATCGCTGTGGAATACGTGGGACCACAAGCAACCTTCTTGAACAGTACACCGCGCTTGGTTGGCAGCATGGTTGGTCTCGGACAGAACAAGTCGAATCTACTGTCAACAGGTCCAAGACCGACCTGGCCATGCATTGCGGAGCCCCAAGCAAACAGGTGTCCCGTAATGGAAACGGCAACCGTATGTGCGTATCCACAAGCAGCCTAACCACAGCGTTGGTGTCAGACAGCGTATTTTCGAGACTCCATCCACCCGACAACGTACCTCCATCATTCTGACCCCACGGAGAGACTTGATCAATGTCGGAAAACCGCGACCGCCCATACCTCCTTCTGCCCCAGTTTCTCCGTCTCCGAACCCAAGTCGCCCTGCATCTCCAACGCCCCAAGAGTACACTTCACCGTCGTGGTGAACTGCTACAACATGGTGGGCACCAGCTCCAAAACTGCGCACAGCCGCGCCGCCGCGAAAGGTTCGCAATCGAGGACCGCGGTATGTGATACCACCAATGGTCATGTATGGATGATTTCCGCGCGGCGTGAAGTACTTTCGTCGTTCCTGTTGCGACAGCGACAGGACCATGAATCCTGCAACATGCGGTTGTGTACACACAAAGATAACTTACGTGCAAACAAGCGGCACGGTTGATTTTTTCCTTTACAAACGCATCTTCAAATCGCTCCTCGTGCACCAGAACCTGCCTGGCGGCCTCCTCTTTTGCCTTGTCTTCCTCGTCTTGTTGGAAAAGTAGGAGAGGCTCCCAAGTTTCCAGCATGAACTCCTTGAGCTGTTTCATCATGTTAGCTCACGACTATACTGCAAAGGGCAACGCATTTCGCACCTTCTTTGCTTTTCGAGGTTGGTTGCGAACCATGTATGCCTCGATTGACCGCTCAGCCTCGCGTACTTGCTTCACGACATCTTCCTCCAAGTTTGTCAGCTCAGTGCGCAAACAGGATCCCAGCATGGCAGTTAGCTCTGCTTTCGTATGTGCACCAAGAATCTTGCCTGTACAGCGTCTCAAATCAGTTGACAACCGCGGGCCCCAAGTGCAACCGACACGAACCTCGAAGACGAAGAGACGTTTGCAGTTGCTCGAAGGTGATCTTGGGCATCAAGACGTTTTGCAGGAAAGCCAGCCGTTGTCCAGCTGTGGGTGCTGGCTCCCAAACACCGTAGTACTGGGTCACCATCTTCAGCATGTCCGATGTTTTGTTGTCTTCTCGTGCCTGCTTCCTTGCACGCAGCTGGGCCTTGAGTTTGGTTTCTTGCTCCTCATCGAGCTCGTACGGGTCAATTTCGTACAAATTTTCTCCGTCTGGACCAGCCAAGTACCCACTTTCAACAGGCTTCGACAGCTTCTCGAGCTGTGTCTTCTTGGCGTCTTCTTCCGCTTTCTTGTGCTCCGCTTCTGCCCTCTCGCGTGCTTTCCGAGCTCGTCGCTTCTTTCGCTTCAGTTTCTTGATGCCACGCAACTTGGCTTTTCGAATCTGTGGAACCCAATGTCATTGCTGCATCTCAGGTGACGCGACGCGACAAATCGTACCTCTTCGTTGTCATCCAGATCACTTGCCAGGCTTCCAACAGATGAAAGAGATTCGTCAGAGCTGCCACTTTCTCTCTCTTCTGCGAGAGCTGCCATGAGTTCCACACGCTTTTTTCGTGCTTCTTTCATTCGCTTCCGTCTTTCTCGCCGTTTAGCTTTGCGGATGGCTTTCTTGGAACGCGGTACCACTTGTGGTCCATCCCCTTGAAAGGTTTCTTCCTTCTGTGTTGGAATTTGCACATCCTCAGGAATACCCATGGTCATCTGCCAGTCGCTGCGCTCCGTTAGCTTTCCTGGCTTTTGCTTCTTCTTTGCCCACTTGCTGTTTGGCTGAAACTCTGTCCACCATCGACTTTTTCCTCCCCAAACAAACATCTCGCCCATGTCACTCAAAGCGAACCTGTTCGTGAATATGTGAGCTCGATGTCAAGAAACATGTGCCACATGCGAAACTGCGTACGCTGTGCTTTGCCCGAAATCCACGTGCATGATGCGCCGGCCCCATAAAGGCGCCGTGTTGTACGCCAAGGTCAGCCCCTCGTACGGATTCAAGTTGAACTTTGCCACGGCCCATTCGTCTGCTTCGTCTATTTCTTCTTCTTCCGCCTGGTCCTGGAGTATCGTACGATTCCGAGTCAGCCTCCTCAACCAAACACAGCAAATCCGCGCAACAGCCCCACGACACGTACGTCAACTTTGCTTCCTACCAGCGCTGGATGGGTGTTGCTCGCCTTAGTGTGACGGCTTGCACTCGACTTCGAGGAAACACGCGACACAGCTGAGGAGGCAGAATGCTGAGAAATGATGGAGGCGCGGCGGCGTTCATCCACACGTGGAATACGAAAACTGGACGAAGAGGAACTGGAGGTCATGCTACTTGCATAACTCGATCGGCGCGTTGAACCGCCGTCGCTAGAGGAGTCCGAAGAGTCATCAGAGTCACTTCCATGCCCATGTCTTGCCACAGGTTGTGGACTATCGTCTGGTGCAGCTTTTGTGATGGGGTTCTGAAACGGAGCGCCACCGTAAGCCACGCACAGCAGGCTGGTAGGCACGGCAACGTACTCCAGCAGGGTCCAGGCTTAGACGCTTGCGCCACATCTCCTTGATGCGGTCAAACCCAAACATGTCCGGGCGCACGGGCTTTGCAGCAAACTGGCCAGCCACGCCGCGACCAAACATGTATACTTGTCCACCAACGTCCAATGCTGTTGCCAGTTCAGCCTCTGCGCGGGTCACTGCGGCTTTCAAGTCGGCTTCCTTTTCCATCTGTTCCTTCCGCCATGATGCCCACTGTTTTGCGAGCTTCAGTGTTTTCCTCTGTACAAACAGGCCGGTGTCCCCGTGTGAGTGCTGAACATAATGCCTGTGAACATAGATGCCTCACCTCGGCAAGTTCTTCTTCTTCCACGATCTCTCGCAGCCGACGGCGCATGTACCATTTGGACATCCACTTCGTGACCTCGATACCCCTGTTGATCAGCTCCTGTCGAATGTTCCCCGTCTGTTGTGTTGGAGCGACGACTGTGAGGAGGTGTTGTTGCGAAAGACAGGTCCGGGCACGTACCGCCAGCCAGATGTTCTTGAACTCTTCATAGTCAATCGTGCCACTCCCGTCGGCATCATACTTGTTGAAGTACTTCTCTTGCTTCGAATCACTCACCTTCAACCCCAGATACTCCAATGCAAAGAAGAACTCGTCTTCATCAATGGCCCCTGAGCGGTCTTCGTCAAACATCTGCAACCCCCGGGACATGACTCCGTGTCAGCAGCGTGCCCCACAGGTGTGAAGCCCCGTGTGGCGTACCTCAAAGGCATCACTTGGAGTGAGCAGTTTCGAGGGTTGGAATCCGAGGGTGTTCCCAGTCACTGGGTCGAGCATGAACAACGCGACTCGAAATTCGTCCATGTCAATCTCCCCACTTCCGTCTTCATCAATGTGGCGAAAGTACTTCAGGGCCTTGGCTGCGGAAATGTTGAAACCGAGAGCAGTGACCATGTTTTGAAACTCATCGTAGTCGATCAACCCGCTTCCGTCAGTGTCAAACTCTTTGAACACCTGTAGACACCGCATGAGCCTGATCATAGTGGGTTGGACAGCGTTGCAGTTTGTACCTGCTCTGGTGTCTTCTTGGACAAGTAGTCTTCGGGCTTCACAGCCTTCTTGGGCCGGTGCTGGATTTCTTCTTCTTCATCCTCGAGCCCAGCAAGCTTCAACTCAAGCCCAACGCCTTTCTCAACCATATCAGGCGTTACAATCCCTGTAGGAGTTCCTGGGCGAGAGCCGCCTTCATGCCCCTTGGCTTCTTCTTCATCTGTGAAGCATTCGTTCGACAACCACCCAGCCTCAGACTGTGTGTTGACCCAGCACGCACATTCTTCGCACCATGGTTGACGGAGCCTGGTACCGACATGGTCGATTCTTGCAGCCCCAATCGCCTCAACAAGCGCCCCGTTCCTCTGTGCGAGCTACTTCATTCTCACCGGTTCGGCGTCGGTGTATACAGTGCGAGTCCAGCACGAACACGGGAAAGACGTTGCATGTGCGTTTCGGACGCGCAACAAAATGTGCTATTTTTGATGACGCGCTGAGAAAGCAGCGTGTCACGCTACGGTGTGGTGTTGAGTCTCACGTGTCGCTGTTGTACAGCAAGATGAGGCGCTCAACCATCCGCAAAGCAGTTCTTGCGCTGTGTGTTCTGTCATACGGTTTATTCTGTGTGTCACCCAAGTTCGCTTTCAGTCCTTCGTTCATTGTGCTTTCTCTCCTTTGGTACCGTCACTTGCCGTCCCGTCGCCGGACTGTTCGCAGCTTTTGTCGCTATTGGTCTTTGGTCGCAGCACCGTTGCTGTGGGCTGTGTTTCTGGGAGGATGGCTGGACAATGTTGCTGCAGGCACGTTGGGCCCTCCACCCATTCCCTTCGTGTTTCTTCTTCCGTGGGGTACGTAACGTGCGGTGTGCATCCTGTCTGTGTGCGTCACCCGGCGTCACTCACATTGTGCCATGCCAGCGATCCCTGTCATCCACGTTGTCAACCCGGAGGCGGCACCTTTGCTGTACCATGCAATTCTTGACGCGCCTTTGATGTTGGTTGTTGCGTTCTACAAGTTTTGCACATCGGAGCGGCTGAACTCGCTTGCCACGTCCGTAGCTTGGACGACGCTGCTGCTCCCTCGCGCTGCTGACCTGCACTTATTGCACAGAGTCATCCACCCGAATGTCGTGCTGGGTTCGTTACCCTTTCACTCAGATGTTGCAGAGTTGGAGCAGTTGGGAGTAACGCACATCGTAAACATGTGCCGTGAGTGGCGCGGTCCCAAGTACGTCGGGTGGTGTGCGCTGCGTGTGCGCAGCGATGCCTGCTTGTGACTCCAGCTTGGCTTGGCAGGGCCGAGTATGAAGCCAAGGGCATGGTTCAATTGCGCCTTCCAACCACAGATGGTATGCCGCCAACCGCGCATTCCTTGGCGAAAGGTGTGGAGTTCGTGGAGGCAGCGTTGGACGCGAATCCAAGTGCAAGGATATTTATTCATTGTCGGTGCGTTCCAAGGCACACCCACTCTTGAGAAACCGTTCTGACATGCACTGTTGTGCAGGTTTGGAATGGGTCGCAGCGCTACGATGGCGCTAGTTGCGCTTGCAGCCCTCGGAGTGGACCCAGATGCAGCGATCGCGCACATGAAGCGACTCCGACCAGAAGTGACAGTCACTGTGCGTCGTCTCCCGTCTGTGATATCGATTCTCAAGGAACTAGAAACAGGAAGCTGAAGGGTGTTCCTTGCTTGTGTGAGGGAGATGGTAGCAGACTGACAAGGTGAAAAAACACTATCTACATATGCGCACAGTTCCAAGGCCCCTGTCCCAAGGTCGGCGATGAATCCCCTGAAATTCTGTTTGATGCAGAACAATCAATCAACACACGTGTCTGTTTGTCTCCGTGCACTGGCTTGGATTCGGGGATGTGTGGTGCACCAGCACGGCTTCGCCTGCCCCGCTTCCGTGAACTATGCCCGAAACTCGCACAGTGACGCGAACGGTGCGCCGTACAACCACCGTGACGGTTACAACACAGGGACGGCGACAGGGATCGTCGACGTACAGCAGAGATCCCTCGAAAGCGACTTTCAGCAGCAGCGGTCGTTTCAACTCGTCAAGTTTTCGCCACGAGTCACCGTCGAAGACAAGAACCGCGGCTCGGCGCCACGTGACACTGGCAGCTAGTCCACATGACAAGTCCTACCATCAGTTGAAGCAGGAGATGAAGCCAGTCAGGCATTCCGTGGTCAGGAGGCATGTGAACGGTTACAAGCCCAAGGCACATGTGGCTCGATCCACGATCTTGCGACCACACTTAGCCTCCCTGGGTCCAACAAGCCGTCTGGATGAAGCAGCGCCAGGGTATGGAGTACAGCAAGCCCTCATGTCTTCTGCGGTTGGAGAAGAAACTTGCCCTTGCCAGATGTGTGATTGTGGGTGCGTTGTGTGCTGTGTGCCTGTGTTGCCCCTACTACCGCCGTTTGGCCTGCTCACTCCACTCACCACTCGTGCAGCAAGCATCGCTGCCCGGCACACATGAACCGTCCGACTGTTTCACGTCGTGACATCAAGATGGCGGGTGAAACAGAGGCACACGCATCGTTCAGGTGTCACCCGGCGGCTTCCGCTCGCACAAGGCAACTCGACGTTGCCGCGGTTCAAGGAAAAAGCAAAGTTGACCACGTCCGTTCCGTTAGCGCTGGCGAAGCGCAAGCACAAGCACCACAAGCTCAGCTCACAAGACATGTTTGCGTCGTACAGGTTCAGCATGTGTTGCACCAGGGCGCACTGCTGCCGACAGAATCCGAGTCTTCCTCGCAATTTGTCTCACACACCAGAGCCAACGCACTGGAAACGGCGCGCCTTCGCAAGCAAATCCAGTCCAAAGTTGAGACAGATGGCGTCCGTGGCATCATACACCACGCAAGTCTCAATGATACCGGAGTGAGCGAAAGCCAGGCATCCTTTCAATCATCTGGTCAGGTACACACCAAGGTTGCATGTTTTGGAGCGTTGCGTTGCGTTTCACCTCACCAGTGTCTGTTCCGTTTCTTTTCGCATAGAAATCGTTCTCCACCAATGTTGCGCGAGAACGTGCTCGCCAGCGTCGCTATGCCAAGGCACCGTTCGTGCATGGTGCCCCGTTCTTGAGTGGTATGTCACTCAGTCTTGTCTCTGAGTGCCGCTACTTCATCACGGCTCGTAACGTTGCTCTCGCTGCTCTGATGTTACAGATGCCACCACGGCACAACAAGCGTTTAGTCCTGTAAAACTGCGCGGAGCGACGCGGGCAGCGCCAACTGTGCATACATCGCCATGCCAAGGTGCTAGTTCCTCGGTTCGTCCACAGTGTGTTGACAGAACGTGTGTGTGCTGTCATGTCTGAAGTCCTGTGGTGGCACATGGTGTCGGAGCAGACCAACAAGAACGTGGGGGTCCAACCAACCAGTCCAACAGTGCGGCTCGGGAAGAGAGTTGCCACCTCCCGAGTGTCACCCCATGCACGCGCAGCGGAACGTTTCGAGGGAATGACAGAGTCACAAGCCTCCTTCGTCGGGTTGACGTCGCCCCCCCCGAAAGCCTTCTCACCTCCTAAGGCTCAATGGTCCCTCCAGTCTCCGGCAGCAAAGTTCACTGCTCGCTCCGTTGCGGCAGACAGCTTCGTGCCTCACAAACCTGTCAACGCTCCGCGTCTCACCCGTGGACGCCGTCGATTTGAGTCTCGCGGTGCACGACAGCCCTTTGAAGGATCAACTGAAGCTCGTGATGCGTTTAAGGTTGGTTCGCAAGCGTGCTACTCTTATGTACGCTGGTCACCCACGCGGTATGTGTTGCGTTCATCAGGGTTACACCAGCAGCCCAGTGTCACCCATCAAGCCGCGGCGAGGTGCAGGTATTATTCTTCAAGACACAAGCAACACAAACCCGCATGAAACGGAAGCCAGATCAAGGTTTGCGCCCCCCACCGGGAACCATACAAGGCCTCTCATGCGGAGGCAGTCATCGGGCGTGTTCCGTGCCCCACCGTCTCCACTACGACCGGTCCCTCCCCCCAACCCAAAGCTTGATAGACAGCGCCTGCTTGTCCAAGAAATAACTCGACGAGTCACCGCGCACCCTTCTTCGCACAAGAAGCACAACCGAGGCCGAGGGGTCGCGAAAAGAAAGGCACATGGCGGCAAGACGAACCACTTGCGCGGGGCAACGCGCACCTAGCGAATGCCCCAGATGACTATGCAGTGTTTAGCAGATATTTGGGTTTGTAAAATCAGGAGTTTTCGTGTTGCATTGATGAGAACAACTTGTTGCTGCACGATTTGGTGCGCCAACTCTCCGAGCCGCGGCAGCTGCCAGGCGCTGGGCTTTTCCTCTCGCGTTCGTTCGTGTGGACACACTTGTGATTGGGGTGCGTGTTTGGTGTGGATGTGTCTGCTGGGTGGATGGGTGCGGGCCCCGGGGTTGCGTTGAGCTGAGCTGTCTGCGTGTACTGGGACACATGCGTTGGCTTCGTCGATTCTGGCGTTCACGTGATCTCTTCCCATCGTCTCCTGACACCCGCGCCGTGCTTTTCCTTCTCTCCAGGCGTCATTGCGCCCGCCGGAAAGCCCCTGTGGTGTTTCGTTTCATTATATTTTTGTTTGATGCACACGCGGTGAACAGTTGGTTGCCGCAGCAAGGAAGGCAGCTGCAACCATGACAATCGGAACGGCAATTAGCCTGGCCGGGCCGCAGTTTCAACACGGCGGCGTCGGTGGCACCGTTAGTCTTCTTTCTCTTGGAATCTGTGTTTGTGTACGTTGGACGTGACTGTTTGTGGTGCTATCGCCATGCTGAACCGTGTTGCGTGTCTATTTGCCGTCAACGTGCACTTGTGCAACCAGGTGTCCCTCGCTCTGTTTTTTCTTCTCTACGTGTCACGTGACCGGCTATTCGCGAAGCACCGGGCGCCCAAGCGTGCATCTACTGCAGTATTTCCGACACTTGACGATAGTGTTCTTTCTCTCACACGCTCCACAACATTCTCTGCTTTTGTGAGTGCCGTTCGGCCTGTTGTTCGCGCGAGGACGGGAGCTGACGTTGCATGTGTGCCACAGACAAAGCAACATCCTCGCCGCCGTTCTTCCAATAGCCCTCTTCCAACCTCCTTGATTCGTGCTTGTTTGACGCACCGTGACCTCAGCGCAGTAGCTTGCGCGGACAAGGCGGCCTCGCGTGGCTTGTTCTTGCGTTTTCTCGATCAAGTCACTGCCCTGCCCCTGTCTCTTGCTCGCGAGCGGCCTTTTGTGCTTGCCGCTGCAGAACGTCTGACGCTTGTCGCCACACGTGCGGACAAGAAAAAGAACGCAAAGCAACGCCAACGCCAGCGCCAGCGCCCAGCCGGCGTGTCCGCACAGGTGACCCGCAACCCGGACTGGCAGGCCATTTACCGGCATGTGGTGATGTTGTGCTTGGACCACGCGCTTGTTGACGCCGCCGCACGCATGGTTCTTGCTCCGGCGTCGCCCATTCGTCCACGTCGAGGGCAGCGTGTCGACCGCAGTGTGGTGTCCTTGGTGCGTGCGTGCGTGGAGCACCAAGAACCTGGCCCGGCTGGGCGCGTGTTCGACACTCTTGACTCGTGGCTGTGCCCTCTAAAGCCTCGCCTTTGCCAACACCTCTTGCGGTGTTTTTTGCTACCCTCCCCCCAAGACTCGGCCACGTGCGACACGGGGCGACTCACACGCGTGCTCGCAGCAGTGGATCGCTTGCGGCTGCGCACTCACCCCATGGTCCTGCCTTTCGTTCGCGATGCTGAAGCTGCTCTGTCGCACGCCTCTTCCACGTCCTTGCAGCGGCGCGCACTACCAGGCACAATCGAGTTGTCGACACCGCGAAAGCGACACTGGGCTGGTGGTGACCACGTCACGCCTCCGTCTCACCCGCCCGTGCCGTCTTCTTCGTGTGCGACTTCGTCTGTGTCTCGCAACCGCCGTGCGTCTACCTTGCCGTCGTGGTCTGCTTTGCACCGTGAACCTGGGCCGTTGAGTGGACCGGCGTGTACCGGACAACCGTCCTGGCGTGGTGATGGCGATAGTGGTGTTGCAATGGTTGGTGATGGTGTACGGTTGGGAGCCACCTCTCGCGCTCACGCCAGTCGACATCGAGCCCGGGCTGGATCGAGTTGCTCCACATGTTCTACCACCTCATCTGTATCTTCAGTCTCGTCCAACAACACGCGGCGCCGAAAGAAAGCGGCCACGGCAAGCAGCAAAGGCAGTGCTTCTGGTTCAGGCGGCAGCAGCAGTGGTGTAATGGCCCATATGGCTGACACGCATGCCAAGTCTGCAATGACAGTTCACGAGCCCACCCGCGCGGCATCCATCCCTACTGGACTCAAGCCCAGACACGGTGTCACAACCGCGCCGTCTCTGTCCCTGGCAACTCCATCGCGCTCGCATGGCGCAGCCAGCTCTGCTACAAGTCGTGTTGCCGGCGCCGCGCGGGGCGCGGGTGCTCATGGCAGCCACGGGCAGCCTCGCGTGCGTGCCACCGTACGCGGTCCGCCGGTCCCACACTCGCGCCCGGCCCCTTCCACCCCTTCCACATCTTCCACCCCTTCCACCTCTTCGACCCCTTCCCATCCACGCGTGCGGCGTCCGGACCGCAGCTCCAAGGGCGCAGTGAGGGGCCGCCAGCATTCGTTGTCCGCCGGCACGGGCACGCAGGTGTGGGGTCGAGGACAGCCGGCGACGTCGTCGAGCAGTGCCACAACCACCACTCCCCCCGTTGTGGGCAAGGGCACGAAGGTGAAGTCGCATCGTGCATCAAGAGTGGAGGGAAGCCGCAGCAGCAGCAGCAGCACCGCCATCACCACGACCACAGCCGCAGCTATTCGCCCACGTGCCTGGTCGTCTGGAGACAGCGTGTTGTCGACTGCTTCTGCAGGCCCACGTGGGTTCCTTCGGCGCGGGGATGCGGATGCGGCCAATGCGACACCACAGCAGCCCACTCGCATGACGCCCGTTCACCCACGCGCTCTCACTCGACTGCAGCGTCGCCAAGCCGCTCGAGAGCGCCGCATTCTTGCCAAGGTTGCGGCTGCAAAAAAGCGGCGGCTGCTTCGTGAGCAAGCGGCAGCGGCGGCGGCGGCGGCTGCGGCTGCCTCGACCAGCACAGGCACAAGCACAGCAGGTGCAAGTGCAAACGCGTCGAGTGGACACCCCGCACCAACGGGTCGAGACAAGGGTGGGTCAGAAGTGGTTGTGTCCTCACAGATGTCGCCGGCAGTTGCTTCCTATCGCATCGTACAGCAGCCAGCCCAACAGCAGTCCGGCGCTGGCACTGGAGCTGATGCGGTGAAGCAGGGGCAGGAGCAGCCACCAAAGCAGCAACAGCAACAGCAACAACAACAACAACGGCAGCTGTCACCAACCGGCGCTTCCCAACGCCGAGTCGTGCTTGGCCGCCCGCGTGCCGCAACAACTTCGCCAACGCGCCCCGTCACCCGCACCGTCCGCCCGGCGCTGTCTCCCCTGTTCCTCCATGGGAGTTTGTTGCCCACCGACCCGCCGACCCAGCCCACAGCCACCTCCGCTGGTGGTGCTGTTGGCGCCGGTGGGGCCAATGCCGGCGCTGGCTGGGGACTTTCCTTGCCGGACGTCGTGCTGCCGACGAGCCCGGTCGTGCTGCGTGGCATGAGCGCCGCAGCACTGCCGTTTGTGCCCAAGGCCGGTCCGCGAAGTGGAAGCGTGGCGACCCATGCTGCTCCCAGCACGCTTGGGCACCCTCAGCAGCCGCAGTTGCAACAGCAGCAGCAGTCGCGTGCGTCGCATGCACATGCCGTGTCCCCACTTGCTGCCTCTCACGTGGACATGGCGTCAGCCATGCCTCGTCCATCACCGGCTCCATCGTCTGCCACCACGACCAGGCCCACGCCACGTGGAGTTGCTCGCGATGCTGCAGCTACAGACATGTCGATGCCGACTGCCGTGGACGCCACCAGCATTGCTCCCGCTATGCGGCCGCCCCAAGGCCAAACCGACAGCACGATCACGTGGGTGCCCGAGCCGTTGGCTCATGTGCGGCGGCGTCCACGCCCCGCTGGGTTGGATGTACCACAGGGTGCCTCCTCGAACACAGCGTTGGGCGCCCTCGGTCGGAGGCTCAGTGGGTCCATGTCCATTCCCCATGCAGCGCTGGCCTCTGTGGGTGGTCCCCTATCGTTGACTCGTTCCATGTCCCAAGCCAGCGATGCATCAGATGAGGTGAAGCTCTCCAGCGGGCTTGACTTGTCGTTCTTGTGAGCACTTGCGTTGTGTAGCACAATATGTACCCCTCTCCTTTTTTGTTTCGATCTTGAAAAACTTTTGGTTGCTCCAGTCGTCCTGCTGTCACTATTGCCCCCCCCCCCCCTCATACACACCTGCGCTAGCTCCATGATGTGTCAAACGTCTTGAGACGGCTACAGAGCCAGGCCACAGTGGTCTTCAACGAAATGCTCCTTCACAATGGAAGAGCAGGTGGAATCGAATCCACGAATGCAGTCTCAGACCACTCACCAGGAGCAACACCTTTGGGTGCTGCGCAGGGTGACACTGCTGTGCCCACACGCACAGCACAGACGGTACCAACACCGAACTTGCAACACCGCCCGGGTCCCCTGCCTTCGTTGCGTCCCGATCCGACACTCGGTGCACCGGCACCTTCGTCTACCACGGCGGCGCCCGTCACTGCTCCTGTTTCTGTTTCGGCGCCTGGATCAGTCGCTGTTGTGCCTGCACCAGAAACGGTGACGCACACGCCTGCACTGACGCCTGCGTCCGTCCCTCGTGCGCCTGCGCCAACGCTTGCTTCATCAGTTCCGGTGACTGTGTCCGCTGCTGTGACTGTGTCCGCTCCTGTGACTGTGCCAGCGCCTGTGACTGTGTCCGCTCCTGTGACTACGTCAGCTCCGGTGACTTTGTCACCCTCTTTAGCACCTTCGACAAGCTGTTTGGTGCTGGGCCGGGAGGTTGTGGGTCATGCTTGGTGCTTTTTCGGGGTGAGGTCGTCATTACACGTGGGAGTGGGTGCCACAGGATGCTCGATCGGATGAAGCGAGACGTATTCGGAGCAAGAAGTCACGGAATGCAAAAGAGGCTGATGATGAGGTGCGTGCGTGCGGGTGTGCGGGTGAAACCATGGTGGCGATCATCCTCTCGGGCCCCCAATATGACACAATGTGACTCAATGTTGTGCAATGTGGCCGTGGTTTGCTGCAGTTCTATGAACGAGCAACGGCGCGGATGGCTCGGCTGGCGAAGGAGGAGGCTGTGGTGGACCAGATGGACGAAGTTAAGTCCATCGAGACGACTGCGTATTCATGCGTCCAGGTGTGTGTGCAGCTGTTGTGTTGTGCAGTTAAGGTTGTCGTAGCTTGCACATATTGTGCGGTACCACCGTGTTCGCACCCGTCCCCTTCTGCTCCCATTTGGGGCTCATTCGCCCTCCCCTGTTGTAATTGCTTGATTCGCCCCCAGTGCAAGAAGAGGTGGCCGAGAAAGCCTGCGCGGTCTGCGGGGTCGCCACGTGTGTCATCGCTGACCCTGTCCCTATCTCGATGCCTGGCAGCCGCTGACGCCCCAACAAGCCCTAACACCACCCCCGAGGCAGTCAGGAGTGGGTGGCGGCGAAACCACGAACGATTGCTACGACTGCTTGAACCAGATACGCCGATACCCTCTGGCTTCTGGACCCGGCAGGCGCGTTCGGCATAGCAGCATGGCCGCACACACGTGCGGCTACAGCATGGCCCCCAACACGCGGACCTGCAGCTGTCAGACATGCGATCTGCTTGCGCTGGGCCACATGTACAGCTCGCCGCGCTGCCCACATCGACCCTACCCGAAAGAAAGTCGACATTTTGCACGCGTTGACCGATCTGCCCCAATCCAGACCACACTGTGATGATCCGTGCGAAGCAGGTCATCAAACGTGTGTATTAGTTGTTTCGGCCTTTTGCCACGTCTGTGCCACCAGTTGTTCGTTAGAGTTATCGTAACCCCCAACATTGGCTTGCCACCATCTCTCTCAGTCTGGTTCCACTTGTATGCCCGGCCCAGGCATTACAACACAACAAATATCGGGGCATTACAAAAAGAGCGCTTTTCTGAATGTGGTGTGTGGTCTCGGGGGTTTGGTCGACGAACGTTCCCCCACTCGCAAGTTGTTGTTGTGCCAACCCCACACCCCTACAAGCGTAGCTGGTCACCATGAAGCCTATATTTCGAAGGTGTGTGCGGCGCGTTGCCGCTCGTCCGTCACGCATGCGGCTTGTCGCCGCCAAATCGAGGCCTGGCGTTGTTTCCACGCCCCAGTGCCGCCCCCTATCCACAACCACGCCCGTCCCACCCCTGCCGAGCGTGCCTGACAAGCTGCAGCATGTTGGTGGTGTCAAGACTACTGACAATAAGTTTATGCTCAGTCGGTGGCGTGCGGGACCCGCCCGCTGCATGTCGGCTCCCGGTGACTCCCACCGCCTCGCGTTTTTGGAAGCTGAGCGCGAGCAAGTGGAGGTGTGCGTGCAGAAGGGCGACTGCCCCGGCTTCATCAAGGTAGCCCTCGCAACACTGAACAAAATGGGCGACATGGCAGGTGGCGGGTCTGCTGACGCGTTTGCTTCCTCCTCCTTTCTCATGTTCGCGGGCCCCTGCGCACCCACCCACAGCACGCTTGTGAGGCTGTTGCGGCTGTGCTTCTGGCGCTCCGTCTCCGCGTACCACGCTCGGGTTCCTGGCGTGGGCGGCCAGCAGCACCCACAATCCGTGTTCGCGCGGCGGGAGACCAATCGCAGCGGAGTGTGCCTAGCAGGCCAACGTGGGTTTGGCAAGACTCATTTGTTGAACTGTGCTGCGGTGGCGGCGTCTGCGCTGTTGCCCAACTTTGTGGCGGTGGTTCTGGATGCAACGTCTGCGCCCGCCTCACATGCCACGCGCAACGACACGCGCACAGTGCTTGATGTACTTCGCTGCCAGTTCCAGGATCTTGGGTTTTCTGAGATTGCGGACCAGACGAATGTCAGCGACTTGTTGGCACACGCGCAGTTGGAGAGCCTCGCTGTGGGAGTGTTCGTCGACGAAGCCAGGGAACTCTACACGCGCTCGGTTGTCCGCGGCGGTGTGACGGAGTGCGAAAGGGATAGCAGCTGGGAGGACATCCACACGATGCTGCAGCACTTCTCAGCCTGTGCTGTGTTTGCTGACAGCACAACGCTTCTACCATCCATGGTCCGCAAAGAAGAAGACAGGCTGTTGGCAGTGCTCAAGTGGAATTCCGACGATCTACGAGTAACGCTGAACGCCAAGAAGATGACAGTGTGCCATGTGCCAGGCTTCACCACTCCAGAGCAGTATCTGGCTTACATGAGCGCGCGCGAGCCTTTTCAACTCATGGTGCAACGACTGCAGAAGCGCGCGCCAGAGCGACTGGCATCGTTGGTGCGCGGCTTCCACATCATCACCGATGGGTGCGTACGGGACCTGGGCGACCTATGTCTCGGAAACCTGGCCTTCGATGACGCCAAACGATCGCTCCCCGGCAAGGACTCTGTCCCATTCCTCATCCTGGATGAGCTGAGGCGAACCGCACAGCGAGAAGGGGCGGTCGACCCGTTCAACTTACCGCGCATGAGCGAGGCGAAGGCCATTACAACAGCAAAAACCACCTACGCGGAGCTGGTGAAGGCAGTGGAGGCCGGCCAGCTGTCCATGGTCACCGAAGGCGGGCATGCAACCTTCACCTTTGCTTCCCCGCAACAGTTCATTGCCTTGACTACATGGTCACCTTCGATATTCGTGTCACATGCCGTGAAGGACTTCACGGCTGGGGCGGTGTTGTTGTTGGCGGAGATCATGGCCAAGCATAACGTGCAGCCAGTGCTGTGGGATGAGTCGGTTGCTCAGATCGAGGCGGACGGCATCGAGACTTGGGAGGAGAAACAACTGGAAGCAGTGGCTTCAGACCCACTGCGGGGGGTGTTCATATTATTGTCCGAGGCGTACGTGGACAAGCTGAAGGTGCCCGGCACGGGAGTCTACCGTGAAGCCAGCTTCATCCAGTCAAAGCTGGTTCCATCGGCTGACTTGAACGGTCGCGTGCATGCGGGCGTGTACGATGACCGTGGCAGCGACGGCATTGGCGCCCTCTTGGGTGCGATGCCAGACGAGTTCGCGAAGCTCCGTGACTTCCTCGCTGCTTCGTTCATCGTCGATGCTCAAGACGGGACGCAGCTGGAGGGGACCGCCGCCGGCATTTTGGCGCAGCCATGGGTCCACCCGAGTCGGGTGACCCGACGGACGTACGAGCCGCACTAGGTACTGAAGCTGCAGGGCTCCAACAAACATTACGCGATTGTGCGCGACACGCGCGCGTACAGTTTCGGTCTGCACGCCTGTCGACGTCCGACGAGTGAGCCAGCCTCTGGCGCCGCCCATGGGGCTGGAGCACACTGCTTCAAGTTGGGGGCAACACGCCGCGGCCGGGCTCGCCGCTGCAGAGCCGTGGTGTTCAAGGCGACGCGGTACAACCACGACGAGGCCCAACAGTTGCTGGCGGGTCAGGGCTTGCGCCCAATAAGAATAGCAATGGATCACAGACAAGGCTATGTGTTTCTTTCATTGTGCATAGGGCAAAGCCCACGAGAGGGAACCGCAGCCGCCCCAATCAAAAACCACATCACACGTCGCGAACGTTCGCGCGTCTACACTCTGCTACCCACCATACCATCCACACTCATTTTTTTTCCTTTCTTCCATCGTTCGCGAGTCTGTAGTGCACACATCACGCCCCGTGGCTGCGTACATCTCAATCACTCGCGTGGCGCAGCTTGTCAGGGTGCCTCCTCGGACACAGCGTTGGGCGCCCTCGGTCGGAGGCTCAGTGGGTCCATGTCCATTCCCCATGCAGCGCTGGCCTCTGTGGGTGGTCCCTATCGTTGACTCGTTCCATGTCCCAAGCCAGCGATGCATCAGATGAGGTGAAGCTCTCCAGCGGGCTTGACTTGTCGTTCTTGTGAGCACTTACGTTGTGTAGCACAATATGTACCCCTCTCCTTTTTTGTTTCGATCTTGAAAAACTTTTGGTTGCTCCAGTCGTCCTGCTGTCACTATTGC
>Ga0213833_1000623_pt1 | contig 32114 bp, 21 predicted proteins | sample SWATP21_FD_160575 | JGI IMG/M metagenome (GOLD analysis project Ga0213833, IMG submission 160575) | Coastal seawater microbial communities from Marineland, Florida, United States - SWA TP2 #1 | ecosystem: Environmental > Aquatic > Marine > Coastal | place: USA: Florida | collected 2016-08-14 | reverse complement strand
CTTCGCCGCCAGCGCGTGGCCGGCCGTCTCCGTCGCGCCGCCGTCACGGCCATCACGGCCACGGAGATGGTGGCGACGGAGACGGTGGTGGCTTCCATCGTGCCTGATGGTGCACTAGCTTGGCATGCCCAATGACAAGGAGGAGGAGGAGCAGGAGCCTCGTACGCCGGGCGAGGCCGCCCCGTGCCTGTGTGCGTCCCGCCACCGCTGCGCGTAGTGGGCCCACACTCCGGGCTGCCTTCCTCCTCCGCCTTCCTCCTCCGTAGCGACTTGTGGTTGTTTGCCTTCAGAACTCATTCTTTGTGTGCGTGCCTGGGTTTTTCCCATGTGGTTGCCCTCGCATGCCCCTTTGACCGGTCTCTAGGACCGCGGTGCGTGGTGGAGAGCACGCGTCACGGGGCGCGGCTGTCACGATCAAAACAAACAAAACAAACAAAACAAACAAACCAAAAACAACTCGGAGGGGCTACATTGTATTGTTTTGTAGCATCCAATATTCTTGTTATAGAATCTTCAAGCAGTACAAAATAGCGTTCATGTCGTTGACGTTCCTGTCGTTCCTCGAGTTCCAATGTCGGGCGCACCCGATGAACCCGCTTTGCAACACCTTCCAAGCCCAGCATATGATTCAGCAGGTGCAGCTGCTGGGGCAGGGGTGGGGGCTCTGCGACACAAAGAGTTGTCCCACACCGAATTACTTGCTGGTGGTGGGCAGGGATCCGGCCACACATGGCGTGTGAGACCTGAGGCTCTGCTGCGGAGTGATGCTGCGCTTCAAAGCTACTCACCGCCATCTCCAGAGGTGGGGAGGGGTGGCTTTGGTGTTGTTGTCGTGTGTCTTCGTGCACTCTGAACCACATTGCTCCTTCCGACAGGCGAAGGCGATGTTCAACGCCATCAACTCATCCAGCCCTGGAAAGGAGGTGGAAGAGCTTGTTGCTGCTCGGGTTCGTAATCACACCGACTTGCTTGGGTATGCCCCTGCCCTGCGCGATGCCACCCGTGACATGATTCTTGGTGAGGACGAGGCGAAGAAACTCGACGCTATTGCCTCGGGTTCAGGTGCGGCACACTGTTGTTGCGGCAAATGATGCTTTGCCCGTTCGTTGTGTGTTTAGTGCTGTGGTGAACTTTACCTGGGGCTTCCTGCATTGTGTCATCAGAAAACTGGAGTGCGCTGCTGTATGCGGTGACAAGTCGGAAGCGCTACGCGGTGAAAGCATTGCTCCAGAGTTACTCCGTTTCTCCCATGCTGAACGTGTTTCCGAGCTTCGTCTCTTCTCAAGTGATGGACGCGGCGATGGAGTGGGGGAACACTTACGTGTTCGACCTGCTGCTGCTGCACGGATGTGGCTTTCATGGCTACGGCACGGACGTTTTGAGGATGTTCGATGTCGCTACGCCAGACCGCCATGGTCGCACTTTCTTGATGCGCCTGTGCCGTGTACCAGGCTCGACGCCAGGCAGACTTGTACCCCGCCTGCTGATGGAAGAGCCTGAGGTGCGCTGATGTGTATTCGAACATCGTGTTGAATGTGATTGTGGTGTATCCTAGCTGTGTGGCGTGGCGTGCCTTTTGCGTTGTCGGGTGTATTGTTGTTGATCAACGCTGTTCCACCAGCTTTCTGCGCTGGATGATGACGGCAACACAGCACTCCACCTTGCAGTGATGCAAGATTCTGCGACAGTCGCTGCTGCACTTCTCGGCAGGTATGCAAATGCTTCCCGCCAGAACAACGACGGTATCACGCCACTGCACATTGCGTGTGCCCGCGGCAACCGTCGTACGTCAGGCTGTCGCCGCTGTTCTTGCTCTGTCTCCGGACCGTAACCAGCACTCGATCGCACAGGAATTGCCGCAATGCTGTTGGATTCAGAGAGCTGTACAGTGGATTCTCGTGACAACGAAGGTATACACCACTTTTTGCCTTGCCTGGGACAGCTGGATGGACCGAGTGACCGACCGTGTGCTTGCAGGCCGGACACCGCTGTTCTACGCAGTTCGTACGCAACTGGTCACAACAGCGCGTTTGAACGAGATTGCCCCAGAGGCTGCAAAGGGCGCAAAAATAACAGTGTCGAGCGCCCGAGACGTGTACCCCAACATTGGTTTTCTTGATGTTGTGGACAAACTCGAGTCCCGCGCAGATTGCAAGGAGTTTCTGGCCAAAGTGGATGCTGTACGTTTTCGTCACACAGAAGGCGTTGGTGTTAGTTTGCACACTGACGAACTCGTCTTGTGCGCCAGTTGGTGTCGTTGCTACTCGCCAAAGGAGCCAACACGAAGCTTGAAGACTTCCGTAAAGCCAAAGTGTACCCCACACGAGCTCAATTCTTGTGGTGCGAACGAAGCAAGGTTTGAAAGAGCCCCGCACACGCTCATGTTGCCACACTATTTTGCGCAGGTACACGACCGTGTACAATGAACTCCATGAAGTTGTATTGGCAGACCCCACCAACGGATTCCAAAATCCGGTGTTTCAGGTACATGCACACAGGTTCCGCAGATTCTCACGTGGCCGTCCTCACATGAAACGTACCACACCAGGACGTTCGGACACATATGGCAGTCGACAGCATGTGGAGACAACGTGTGATGGTTCGAAAGTTGTGCCTGCTGGTGTTTTGGATACTGGGTTTGATGGCCACCCTTTGGATCGCTGTCGATGAAACTGGTCGCAACGAGATATGTACGTTTTCGCTTTCAGGAGATGTGGCAGTGTCTGTGGCTGTGGTACATCTGATGTTCCCGTCTGCAGATGTGAACGCGTTTCGCCAACAAATGGATGTGGGCATCTTGGAAGAGAACTGGGGCACAACCTACGAACAGGTGATGCTTTCACACGAGCAGCCCGAAAAGGGGTGGTTGGAAGTCGTAGTGGTAACGGTGTGTTTCTTTCGTCCACAGGTGTTTTCGGACATCCAAAACTACGAAGACATGTGGACGTGGTTCAAATCTGCTTTCCGAAACTCGCTGTACGCAGATACGGACAGTCCAAGGCTGTTTCGGACTGGAACCAACGTGAAGTCGAGCTGGAGCCAGGGAGGGAGTTTGCATGGGTTTAACTTTTGGCTGGGGCGCCCGCGCCTTCGCCAAATTCGGTCCAACACTTGTTCTTTCTCGCTCTCAAGGGAGTTGGACGAGTCACCGCTTCACAATGCGACATGCTTCCGGTACATGGGTTCAGCTTGGTGTGCTCGCGTGAGGTGGTTGTGTGAGGATAATGTTCTTGCTCTTTTGCTGACAGTTGGTATGAGGACATGGACAACGCGTCAACGGATTCATGGACCACAGGCAACTACACGTAAGCATGAACAAAGGAGCATGAGCAATTGCGGCAGGGCACTCATGCTTCAACTTCTGTTCTGTACTGGTGTTTGCTTCAGCTGGAACTACGAAGCGTTGGACACGCCAGGCTTCTCGTGCGTACCAGGGTTGCTACCGCTGAGTTTGTTTATTTGTGTTGACCAGTGTGGCGCTGTTCAGGGCGTACACGATGCGCTATGATCAAGGCGGGTTCTCGGTGTTACTTCCTGAGGACAGTGCATCCTATGACACCCTCATCAGCGAACTGGAGTCCAACAACTTCTACGACATGAACACAAGGCTCATTCTGCTCGAAGCGACGCTGTACAACCCTGGAGAGAACCTATTCGGCGTGTTGAGAATCGGGGTTAGTGGAGCGGAGAAGCCACGAGGCATGTGGGAGTGCACTGTGCAGCTGACTATCCTGTGTGGCTTGGCAGTTTGAGTTTCCCACCGTTGGAGGTATCTTCCCGAATTATGACTTTCAAGGTGACTCACCTCACATTGTCTCACACCCTGAACAAGTCATGATTTGTTGAGTGACGCTTTTCTGAACGTCCGTTTCTACAGTCGTGAAGCTGTTGAACTACGTCAACACCCGAGACATGTGGCGCTTTGCAATGGAAATGCTGGTGACAGTTCTTGTGCTGGCGTACTTGATCCACGAAGCGCTTGGCTTTTGGGCAAGCCTTCCGCAAAATGTGCGTCAGCACACGTGTGGCGTGGTTGTTTGTGCCACTGTCGGTGACTTGTCACATTTCCTTTCAGGATCAACAAAAGAAGGCTCTTGGCACCATCCATGTGCCATACGTGACATTCAATCGTAGTCGCTGTACGTTGCTCGCATGAGCTCTGCGCCCAAAGCCGTTCACTCACAACAGGTTGCCTTGTGTCCAGCTTCGCTTGCTCCCGACTCCGGGTTTGTGGCCGCAATGCTTTTTGTTTGGGACTGTTGTGGTACCAGAGCGTCGTGTAACAACATCTGTGGGCAGGTACTACAAGTGCTACTTTGTCATGGCAAAGTTGAATTGGTGGGTACGTCAGGTCCAATGAGTGTAGTTGGATCTCCATGAGTGCACTTGTTCACGCTGCTGCAACCAGGACACCGGCGTGACGTACATTGCCTGGCTTAGTGACATCTTCAACGTGCTTGATCTTGTCTTGTTTATTCTGTTCTTCACGTTTTTGGGCCTTCACATCTACCACCACGTCGAATCGCTTGCTGTAAGGATAGTGGGATTGTTCGGTTCCTTTGGCACAACAGCAATTGGCCCAATCTGACATGCACTGTCTGAGCAGATCGAATGGTCGTCGGGGCTGAACGAAGGCTTGTTTGTGAATGTGTACAACCTCGCTCTGGTCACAGAAGCTAAGGTGAGCAAACGTCTGGCAGTCGCGCCATACTGGGTGTCTGACGCTGTTGCTTGCTTTGAAGGTGTACATCTTGGGTATGCTGTGGCTTGTCGGCTGCTTCAAAGTTCTCGAGTTTCTGCGTGTCAACCGAACACTGTCGACGTTCATCTTGATCATCCAAGGCATGCTGACCAAGATATCTGGCTTTCTTATTGTGTTTGCTGCTGTTCTGATGGGATTCACGGGCCTCGTGTGTACGTGCACCTGGTTTGCGCGTCCTTTTGCTCGCACCTAAGTTGAGATGCCCAATACCCAGATGTGGCCTTCGGCACAATGAACCCAGAAACCGCCAGCTTCACATTGGCGCTGCTGGATACTTTCGAAGGAACGATGGTACATGCGTTGTTGCAAAAGCAGTCATGCAACTGCTCACCCCTTGTGCACTTTCTGCTGCCAGAGCGGGGTTGCGCTTGCAAGGTTTTTGCCAACCCCAAACTTTTGGTTTGGTCCACTGGTTTCTGTCGCGATGGCCATTATCCTTGTGATTGTCCTGTTTAACCTCCTCATTGCCGTCATGTCTGAGGTACCGTTTCCTTGGTTTGTACTGCGCTTGCTGATACTGACACCCATCTCAATATCCTTAGGCGTATGAAGAGCTCAAGGACCGAGCCGACCAAATTTGGGCGTTCACACAATTCCAAAGCTTGGTACAAGAAGGAGAAGCGGAGCCGTTCGACACAACGCTTGCAAAGAGGCTCGCGCGGCTCAAACGAAAAGCCAGGACCAGCTTGACTGGTCGTGGAAAGGTATTTCCTTCCATAGTTGAAGAAGGAAAAGTAGACTGAGAGTATTTTTCTGCCTTTGCGAGCACAACAAAATCGATATTGTGTCCTAGTTGCCGTACCGGCCTCTACCGGCGAGGTGACGACCTGTGGCGGCTCCTACTACGACGGCGCTCTAACCGACGCGCAGCTGCTCGTCTTGCCGCTTCGACAGCACCACTACTTCCCGCAGATCGTCGTTTCATTCGGTCATACATTGCCTGCTTCACGCGCGCACCTTCATCTTCAACCGCTTTCATGGCGTCGCTGTGGCGGCCAAAGCTTCGGCTGCGTGTGTGTGTTCCGTGACGACCATGGGCTGATCCATGACGCACGTTTGAAGACTTGGGGATCTCAGAGTGTGCGCGACCGTGGCGCCGACGCCGGTGGTGGTCTCTTTGTGGCTGACCATCCCTATCGAGCGGCGTGATTATTGCTGACGTGGACACGCCCCGTGTGTCCGGCTCGAGGCGCGCGGTCTGGCACTTGATGAATGGCCGGTCTTTTTGGCGTTGATTCTTCGTGACGTAGTGCAAGTACAGCACTGGGGCACAACCATGCGCGACAGGTGCCTGGCGTCCATTGATGCCAACAGGGTTGAGGTTGAATCACACAGCACACAGGCGTGCCAAAAGAAAAGCAGCCACACGTACAGAAAAGAAGGTAAGTTGCGGGATCCACTTGGCCACCTCCACCACTGCTTTGTCATCAGCATACCGCTCGGTTTTCTTGCGGCGACCAGCGCTCGGCTGGCATGTCACACACCCGGCAACAGGAACCGAGTACGTCCCAGTGGCGGTGCGAAGGGTGGTTCCTGTGTAGTGCTTGTCCTCGCGGGTACGAGAGTACGAGTAGTTGAAATGCCCATCTTCATGAAGCACAATCTCGCCGTCGGCTGATCCGGTTCCCACTTGGTACGGTACGCTTTCATGGTAGATGTAACGACCCACCACGCCGTGGAGGTCAACAGGGTCATGCGTGGCCACTGGTTCTCCGCGCCGGGAACCTCCATCGGCACCGACCTCGTCGGTGTTGTCAACATATGTGTCAGTGCTTGGGGGCACTTCGCCATGAACAACACTGTCGCTCTCTGTTGCTGGCACAAGTGCCCCGTGTGGTTTCGGTTCAGCAGCAGCAGCAGCAGCAGGCGCAGCCGAGTGTGTAGCATCGATGGGTGGGTGAGAGTCGTCGGCCGCAGCCGGGGTGTTGAACGCACCACTGCGCAGGTACTCGTCCACGCCCTCTGTTAAGTCCTTCCACGGAGCGTCAGAAGCAGGAGGGCTTCCAGGCGGAAGCATCACCGGCACAGTACCGCCACGCTTCTTCGACGAACGCTTCACAAACACGCGCCGGTGCACACCGCCGTTGCGGGAAACGTATCGTAGTTCCAGGGACATCGGGTTCGTGCTGACCACTGTGAAACTCATTCGTGGTGTCCAGGGCGAGCGCTCTTCGGGGATGTCCTTGCCCCGCAGCCGCTGCGCCCTGGACACACGCCCAGAGTCCGAGGTGCACACCACGCGACGAGTTGCGTCCCACATCCAGCGACCACTGCACCGCCTCTCGGTTGTCCCCAAGTAGTCGGGTGTGACCTGTGTTTTTGTGAAGTAATACGAAAACGTTCCGTCTGCAACCATATTGAGCATCCCATCACGACACTCTGTGTGGTTCAAAGGAAGATTGATGGTTTGGCACAGCACAAACCTGCGAGTAACCGTGAGAAAATTGCGACATCCGGCACCACCACAACCACCATCAACGTACTGGCCAACAATCTCTGCCTCTCCACCACTCGATGAGCACTGTGAAAGTCTGGGAAGCTCGTCTGGCATCGTGGGCCGCGGCATGGCAGCAGACAAACCACGCTGCGTTGCGCGACGTCAAGCATGTCGCTACAACAAACACAACATACATTACCTGAATATCAACGCTGTCAGTGTGCTGACATGGCGCGAAGAGCTTTTTGCGTGGCGCAGGCCGAACTTCCGCCTAGGCTGGGTTGGACACCCTGGCACGAGCCGACAGACGCATGGGTCGGGTAGATGTGCTCTGCCCCGTGGCAGCGGTGGTTGTTATTATCATTACAGTTGCTGCTGCCGCACCTGCAACCCCTGTGCTCACCCCCAGTGCGTCCCTCTCCAATGGATGGGCAGCTTCCGTGTCCGCCACATTCTCCACTCCCGTCTCTGGCTTGAACGCGTCGGCTTTTCACATCACCCCCACCAATGGCTTGGCTGTGGAAAACGCCATTGTTCATGGCAATGGCACCAACTGGACGCTGCACATCAACTTCACTGGGCCAGTTCCCGCGTGTCCAGCCGACTTCCGGGCCTTCCATGCCCCGCGCACGGCGCTTGGCTTTGAGTGTTTGCGCCTCGTGACGGCTTTGGCACCATGGAGCGATCAACAACGAGCTTGTGAACCATATAATCTTGCTTCCGTATTACATCCTGGCATGGTAGCAAGTGTGTATGCCCAGTTCCCGGTGGGAACAGTTTGGCATTGGTAAGCTTGTGCCCCTGCACACAGGAAGTGCGGGTGACTGACAGTCCCGTGATGTTGTGTTGCTCACTAGGCTTGGCGCACGGTCGCAGCTGTCTTCACCCCAGTACCAGTGGGCTGATGGTGAGGCAGCAGCAGTGCCGTGGGGCACCGGGGAGCCACGGACAAGCCTAGGATGTAGCGCTTTCGGTCCCCCAACATGTACGGCGTCATCATGTCCCACACCACATGCTTGTTCTCCATCTCGTTACTCACAACAACTGTGTTTGATCTTTTGTTCAACTTCGCAACGCGAATGGATGAGACGGTACAGTGCGGTCGTGGCAAGCTGGGACCGCTGACAGAAGTGTGTTTGGGAGCTCCGTCGTTGTGATTCCTGCCACATCTTCCGTGGGTGCAGGTTTGGTGTTTGCTACGTGTGGAACTTTCAGCACGACTGAATTCGACCGTGGTTCCAACCGTAGGTCTTATTGGGACAATGGGGAGTGGCGACGCATGATCAGGGCCCCTGTGTGGGCAAAACGAGTGCACAGTACCCTCGTTGCTTTGAGTGACGGAACACTCGTGCTCTGCGGGGGGCAGACTACTGGCGTTTTGCGCCATGAAGTGTGGGTCAGTGACTCCCTCGGTACTGCTTGGACACAATCAGGCACACCACCATGGGCTGCACGCTACGGGCACGCCATGGTTGTACTGGCGGATGACTCTGTGGTGTTGATGGGGGGCAAGGGCGACAGCATATTGTTCAACGATGTCTGGGCCAGCCTTGACAAGGGTCAGACATGGTTGGCAATGCCAGAAGCAGCGAGCTGGTCGCCACGCGTATTTCTCCAAGCCGCTGTTTTGGGTCCCTCAACTACGTTCTCCTCCGCCGCCGCTCGAAGTGCAGGTGACGCGCTCGGTATCGGACGCATCGTCGTGTGCGGTGGCAAAACAGCCACAACTTCAGCACAACACGATGTATGGATCGATGGTGGTGATCGTGGAGCGACTTGGACCGTGTTGACAGCCTCGCCACCGTGGCAAGCTCGATGGGGACACGCTTTGGTTGCCTTTGGGTCACACTTGTTTTTGTTTGGGGGAGTTGTAGAGCCTGACCTTGTCGCAGACACCTGGCTGTGGAATGCTGTGGAGGATGTGTGGGTGGAGTTAGAAACGCCACCTTCTTGGTCTCCACGCAAGCACATGGGCGCTGTGACGTTGTTGGATGGTCGTGTTCTGATGTTTGGTGGCCAGACTGCGGATGACCTCGCGTCTGACACGTGGGTGCTGGGCTCCCCGGGAGCCTCCGCTGGTGTCGTAGCCTTGAACTGCTCCATGCCGTTGCCTGGCATATGTCGTGCCCGTCCATTCACTGCCCCTGTCACTGTGTCGCTGCCTGAGGCAGCCCCGGGGGTGTCTCCTCCCAATGCGGCCAGTGTCGCGGCAACGTTTGTCGTTTCACCTCCTGTGGCATCCATCACGCCACGCAGCACGGCAGCCGATCCGACCCTTGCGCAGTTTTTGGTGTCCTTCAAGCCGCCCCTGCCACACCATACGCCGCCCCGCCCCCTGTTGGACTTCACGGTTGCGTCCACAGGCACCGAAACCGGGCGAACCATACAACCGGTGGCAGGTGGGACAGATACCGAGTGGGTGTTGGAGGTGGGCGTGCGCCCTCTCAACGGTGGCGGCGGTGGTGTGAGTGGTGGCTATTGCCCTCCGGGGTACACCTCGTCTTATGGAAACCCGCTGTACGACGATTTGTTGTGTGGACGCGTCGTTGACGGACTCATGAACCGCGAAGAGGCTGAGGCTGCGTGTGCGCCGTTTAGCTTGGCCACGTTGAATTCGCCCACAGCTGCGGCTTTTTTCAGTGAGCTGCGTCCAAGAAGACTGGACCAGTACTGGTGAGTCGTGGTTGATTTGATTCAAACTGGCTCTGGTGTCCTGACACCACTGTTTCTGTTCACAGGATTGGGCTCCAGGACGTTGGATCTGTCCCAACTGCGTTTGAGTGGAGCGACGGTTCACCTTCGAACAGCTTCACTGCTTGGCAACTCGGAAGGCCCTCGTCAGCGCTCCCCACATGTGGTGTGCTTGGGTCAGGTACGCAAACGTGCTTGCTTTGGTGGCTTTGGTCGTGGTTGTGTGTCCGTGTACGTGGGTGGGGGGTCCGTTCTCACTTGCTCTCGCACTTTGCCTTGGTGTAGATGTGGTATGGAAGACGGAAACGCAATCTGCCCCTTGGAAAGCACGCGACTCTGCTGCTGTGACCCACGTGGGCGGCTTTGGGTCGGCGTTTATCCTACTGACTGGAGGCGTGGGCACCACAGAAACCCCGGCTCCGTTGCTGAATGACGTGTGGATGTCGACCACCGGGCGCCATTGGGACCAGCTTCCTGATGCTCCATGGCCTGGCCGCTATGGTCACTGCATGCTGGTGGCGAATGGACGCGACGTTCTTGTTTTTGGCGGATACGATGGCAACCAAACGCTCACAGACGCTTGGGTGAGCACAGATGGTGGCAGTACATTCGTTGAGAAAGGACCTGTTGGCTGGGCGCCGCTTGCTTTACTCACCGCGTCGGTTAGCCACCCATCTGGCTTCACGTACATTTCGGCGGATGCAACCAGGCTCTCTGATGGTACTGTGGTGGCAGTGTTGGGAATGACACCCTTGCGAAGCGGAGAGGTTTGGTTCACGCAGGATTCCGGTGGGACGTGGCACAAGTCTGCTGCAAGTGTTCCCTGGTACGAACGGTACGACCACCAAGTCGTTGCGTTTGGAGATACTCTGTTCATGGCGGGCGGCATTTACTACAAAACCAGCCATCGTTTGGGTGATGTTTGGCGTGATGAAGGAAACTTGGGCGCATCATGGGTTGTTGCCAGCCCTGCTGCCCAGTTTGGCGCATTGTCCTCGCTTGCATTGCTTGCGCTGGACTCGTCTTTACTCGTCCTTGGTGGCTACGACTATGATGGTGAATTGAGCTCGCGGGTGTGGGTGAACGTTACACGTGATGCTCTCGACGTCCCCGCGGCGTCTGTTGCGAAGGTGGATCATCAATCTGTCCACTGGGAAGAGGTCACGGGGGTGTCTGGCGCGTCTGTGGCTCCGTTGGCCACTTTCGGCGTCACTCAAGACTCATCCACTCAGGAGGTGTTAATTGTGGGCGGGACTGCGGGCAGTGTTGTAGTGTGGCGTGGCTCTCGTCCGGCCTTGTGGGCAGACAGGGACTGTGCAAAACGTCATGCAGTGTTGTGCCAGGCCGCTCCTCACAGTGAGACAGTGGAAGTGACAGTGTCGTCCACCTCTGCGCTTTGGCCCGGGGATCATACTGTCGACGTGAGCACCACCAGTCCGTTTCACCCAGCTGGTGAAGTGCCGACAGCATCTTCCTACACCAGCGCTGTTGTGCCTACATTATCGCCCAGGACAGCTGTGGTGATAGACGCACTGATTGTGGATATTTCTTGGCCGTTTCCCGTCCTTGGCCTCGCTGCTGGCGACTTTGTGGTAGATACTGGGCCTGCTGCTGAAATGGGGCGATATCTGACGCCCACTGGTGGTGATGACGCATCTGGAAGCGAACTGTGGACCCTGGAGGTTGACGTAGAGTGGAGAGAAGGCAGTGTGTGCCCTCCTGGGTACACATCTTCAGGTGTCGTATCCATCAGTGCTGGCGTGCAAGATGTCATTTGCGGACGGGAAGTGGGCGGTGCAATGACATGGGAACAGGCTAGTGCTGCGTGTGCCCCCTTCCACCTCGCAACGGTGGACACGGAGGCTGCGTTAAGCTTCTTTAGCTCACTTCGTACGGTCTCCTCAATGCACTACTGGTCCGTGGATGGCGTCTGGCTTTGAGCATTAACGTGAACCTTGTTGGTGCAGCGGTGGGATTGACGCTTTCCTTCTTGTCTTCAGGCTCGGATTGTCAGATGTGACAGCCTCCAACACATTTGCATGGGCTGATGGAACGCCAAGTGATGGAACTCCCTTCACAGCCTGGGATATCGGCCAGCCTGATACCAACGAACAGTGCGGGGTGCTTGGGAGTGCAGGTGGGACGTTTGTCTTGTATGTGCCGCCGATATTCGTGTGCTCGTGTGCTTACGTATTTGGTTGAGCAGATCTCCACTGGAAGACGTTAACCTCCGCGTTCACTCCACGTGATGAGCATGACATGGTCGAGTTGAGCACGGGGGTGCTGGTAGTGGCTGGAGGCAGAACCTATGAGGACGATGGTACCCACGTTATCCTCTCAGACGTGTGGCGCTCCCATGATGGCGTCATTTGGAACCAGGCCAGTGTCGACGAATTGCCCCCGCGCTTTAGCCACAGTATGGTTGTCTTGTCGGATGACACAATTGTCCTCATGGGCGGCCGGCACGAAGACATATACAACACTGTGTACACAAGCGCCGACGCTGGCACTTCGTGGTCTGAATACCCAACACCCGCATGGCCTGCAAGGACGGCGTTCGGTGCATGTGTGCTTGCTGACGACACGATCGTCGTGGCTGGTGGAGCTCGTTGGTCACAAAAGTACAACGACGTTTGGTACTCCACCAGTGGTGGCTTGGCGTGGAGTGTGGCCACAGCCGAAGCGGCGTGGAGCCGTCGTTTGCATTTCGGTATTGCAGTTGTTCCGCACTCCGATGGACTGGGCACAGGGGTGTTGGTTGTGGTCGGTGGCAAATCTCACGACGGCCGGTGGTTGTCTGACGTGTGGAGAGACGGCGGGGACCGGGGGGCCACATGGACGCTGGTTGGTGTTGCTGCCTGGCCGGGTCGAATTTCCATGGCTCTGTTTGTGGCACCTGGACCACGGCTTGTGGTGGTAGGCGGGTGCAGTCCATACTACCACAGCGTGGGTGATATGTGGGTTTCCGGCACCGATTTCAGTACCTGGACGGAAGTGCCAACACAAGATTGGAAGACTGTGAGTTGGGACTGCCAACAGGCGCCCATAGTTCGAAGTGACGGCTCAATTATTTTCAGCTCTGGAGGCACAGCCATGACAGCTGTTTATCAAGGCACAATCCCCGGGTTGGTTTGGTCCAGTGCGGAGTGCTCATCATTGCATCCAGCCATGTGCAGAGCGCCTCCCGAAAGCACGCCCATCAGTGTTTCCCTCCCAGCTCTCACACTGGAGTCCGGTGTCGTCCCCGACACGGCTCCCTCCCGAGAGGTGTTGGTGCAGCATGCTCCCATTACCCCCAAGCTTGTTCCTCGCACCCCAACGGTTGCACATACGGCTGTGGTTGACATCACCTGGTCTGTGCACGTGTCTGGGGTGGTCGCCGACGACTTCACCGTCGCAATCACTGGTGGCGGAGTGGAGACAGGGCGTCGATTACACAGCGTCGTTGACAGTAGCGACATGGTGTTGGAAGTGGACGTCACCAACGATGGCGATCGTGCTGCGACCCCTTGCCCGGCAGGCTACACGTCGTCTGGACCTGTCCGCACCCTCAGTGGGCTGGACGATATCATGTGTGGCCGCGTGGTCGAAGAACCGTTAAACCGGGCTGACGCAAACGCGGCCTGTGCCCCGTTTTCCCTAGCGACTATCGAGTCAGAGGCTGCATTGGCGTTCTTCACGGGCCTGCGTGGTGTGCCAATGGAGCAATACTGGTACGTGAGGGCACACGTCTGCGCCACAGCGCTGCTGTAACACGATGTTTGCGCAGGATCGGTCTCAAAGATGTTGCCAAGGCCACCACCTTCTCTTGGCAGTCCGCTGTTCCAAGCCAAGAAGAGAAGTTTTCGGCGTGGGAACCAACAGACTCGTTTCTGAGTGAATGTGGGGCTTTTGGCGGAGGTACGTCTTCTTATGTTTCGAGGCATGCTGTGGATGTGTCACTCACTTCCTGTGCATGCTGTGGTGTTGCCACTTTGCATGAGAGACAGGCATGGACTGGGAGCAAGCAACCTCTTCTGCACCCTTTGGAAGTCGGGACATGTTTGCTGCAGCTCAGCTTTCCACAGGCCTCTTGGTACTCATGGGGGGTGCAAAGCCCGGCTCCGTGACCTGTTTTTCGGATGTGTGGTGGTCCTTGGACGGAGTGAGATGGGTGGAGGCCAGCGCCGATGCTGGTTTTGGACCTCGCTACAATCTCCTTGCTGTGGTTGTGGATTCCGATGATATTTTGCTTCTCAGTGGTACAAGTTTCACCGCCGGGACTTCGTACGGCAGCGAGGTGTATCTCAGCTCAAACGGTGGTCGCAGTTTCTCACTTCAAACGGCAAGCGCACCCTGGGGAACCGGCGACGCTCCCGCCGCTGCTGTAGTGCTGGCAGACAATACAGTGGTGGTATTGGGAGGCTCATCTCGCTCGGTGTACTCGTCTGTGACCAAGGGTCTGACTTGGGAAACGACCACCGCCTCTGCTCCCTTTCCTCGCCTTGGCATTCGTGCCTCAGTTGTTCACGACTTTGTTGCATCCGGCACTGGTACGATTATTGTGGTCGGGGGCTGGAATCGAGATTCACAACTCAATGCGGCCGGAGTGTGGCGGTCCAATGATCGCGGTGCCTCCTGGGAGTTGGTTGTTCCCTCGGGTGACCTTGGCGCTCGATCCCACGGCTTCCTTTTACCGGTGCCGGTGCAGCAACATGCTGCTGCACAACACACTCGCACGGCACTGGTGTACATCGGCGGTACCAAGCAGGAAGGTTCCTCGCGGGTGTTCCCATCGCTTCTTCACGTTTCATTGGATTACGGTGCCACGTGGACAGCAGTTGCGGGGGGGGCGCCCACTTTCCCGGGTACGAGGGATCTCTTCTGCTCCGTGTTCGACGATGGTCGACTGCTGGTTGTTGCTGACGACTCCATACACGTCGCCACCTCGACCCGCAAGTGGGTGACTCAAGATTGTAGCGCTCGTGCACCAGCATTGTGCCGTGCACCCCCACACTCCCTCCCCATCAGCGTCACTCTACCCCCCCTTCGCTCCACTTCACCTCCGACGGTGGGACCCACGGCTGCGGCCCATGTGGTTGTTGTTCCTCCCACTCCTTTGATCCGGCCGGTTGGACTACCTGTGTCCGTGTCGCACGCCTCACGGCCCCGCCAAGCAGTTGTGCCGTTTGAAGTGATGTTCTCCTCGACCTTCTTCCCTGTGGCCGACCTGTTTCCAGAGGATGTGGAGGTGTCTATCGCATCCGGTGACTCCACACTTTCGCAAGTTTCCCCAGTGAATGTATCACTACAGCCTGCAGTGGCTTCGGAGACAAATAGCGGTACCCTGTGGAACATGAACATCTCCATGGCTCCAACGCCTACATCGGGGCTTTGTCCGATTGGCTACACCCCCGTGACGCTTCCGTCTTCCACGGCGTCTCTGGACTCCGTTTTGTGTCTTCGTGTGATCGAGGCTGCGGACACGTGGGAGAACCAACAATTGAGTTGCGGCCCGTTCACACTGGCCTCTGTGCTCACAGCTGACGAAGTTGCGGCTGCTGGTGCGATCGTACAACGAGGGGCCACTACAGGTTACTGGTATGCTTACCGCGTTGGGAGAGGCCTGTTTTGAGTTTGGTGTGGCTGACACCCTTTGTTGAATGTATGAATTGGTAATGCAGGTTGGGACTTCAGCGCATTGCATCGTCTGCATCGTTCTCATGGGCAGATGGCTCACTGCTGTCAACGCACCAACCAACGCCATGGCTGTCAGGACAGCCGACAAGCCAACCGTGTGTACTGATGGGGGAAGGTGTGTGCATGGCGCCCCACTGTGTGACCCTTGGTGGTGCTGCGGTACTCACGGTTTGGAGTCGTGGTGTTGTCAGGTTTTGTTTGGGAAGATATCACTCCTTCTACAGGCCCCCAGCCGCGCACTGGGTTTGGGTTGGCACGTAACGCGGGCGACAACTCTTTGCTGCTCATTGGTGGCATGAACGGCACCGAAGTGCTTCATGACATTTGGAGAGCGTCTGGCGACGATTGGACCACGTGGCAGCTCGTTGTCGACACAGCGCCATTCAGTCCGCGGCATAGGTTTGGCTGTGTGTCGCCTTCCAATGGCATCATTGTCGTGTTTGGTGGACTTGGGGTGGGTGAGGGTACTTTGGCCGACGTGTGGCGATCTCGAGATGCGGGGTTGACATGGTCACGCTTGGGCGATGCGCCGTGGGTCTCACAGCATGCCGACGTGTCTGTTGTGCTGCACCTTGCGGACGGCCGACCTCGCATTCTCCTGCTTGGGGGCCACAGCGCGTCTTCCTCTGATTCTGTCGTGTGGAAGTCGGATGACGAAGGCCTCTCATGGACGCAACTGTCGAGCGACCCCGAGTACGGCCAGCAACGGTTGTCCCCAATCCTTGCGGTGCGGCCCCCACTTGCTGCCGGCGAGCCCGAGCACGTGTTCCTCGCGGGCGGAGTGACGGTGCGCACTAACGGCACCCACCAGCATACCAGGGACGTGTGGCGGAGCACGGACGGTGGCGTGACGTGGGATGTGGTGGGTGTCGGCGCACCATTTGGAGCCCAGGACGGCGATACGGCCGTGCTGATCGTGTCTGGGTATGCGTCGCTTGTCTTGCTCGGTGGCACCACGACCACTCCTGGTGATCCAAGCACCGTGAGTCAATCAACGCATGCTGTCTCGCACGATGGTGGTGCGTCGTGGTCGACGCCATTGTGGTCTGGATCCTCCCTCCCAGCCTTCGCATCTGCCAAGGGTGTTACCAACGCGGATGGGTCCGTCTTATTGGTCACCAGTCGCGCCACTGGCATCCCCCCATCGTCCACGATCAACGCATTTACCCTGCGTACGTCGAACACGTGGTCAAGCGCCGACTGCGCGTCGAAGCGCCCGGCATTGTGCAGGGCTCCTCCTGTATCCGAGGCAGTTGCAGTGCGTGTAGCAAGTGGAAGTGGGCACCCTGCGACTGCAAACATGTTGTGGCCGGGTGTTGGAATTCATGTCCCACCTGTGCCCACCTTGGAGCTCGCCGCACACCCCGACTCGCCATCGCTTTTGCGCTTGCGTGCAAACATGTCAGCACCCGTGTCAGGGTTGACGGCGCAGCACTTTGGGGTGGTGGATGCATCCAACGCCACCTCCGACACGACTGTGGCCGTGGTTTCGTTCACCCACCACACCCTGGACGGCCGGGGTGGCGCGGCCGTGGCTTGGGAGCTGGATTTGGAGCCGGTGCTGGATCATGTCGACGTGTGCCCGCCCGGGTTCTCGGCCTCCGCCCGTGATGTGGGTGCCGCCATCGCGGAAGTCGGCGCCAGCGTTTTCTGTGTCAAGATTCTCCCACAGCCTGCCACATGGCGATCCCAGCGCGCGGCTTGCGCGCCGTACGACTTGGCCACAATCAGGTCCACCGCAGAGGCCGCCTTGTTGGGCCAGCTGGTGTCCCCTTTCGAGACCTACTGGTGAGGAGGCGTGTGCGCGCGTGTGTGTGTTTGACATCTTTGCCGCTCCTGACTGCTGTGATGGGTTGCTGTTGCGTGGAACGTACCAGGGTGGGTTTGTACAACGTCGGGTCCACTCCAACCCAGTTCTCGTGGGTGGATGGATCTACCTCAGTCCCACCCTGGGCGAGCAATGAACCCACTGCTGACATGTCAACATGCGGTAGCATGACGGGTTCGTTGTGGTTCCATGCTGCGGCTCGTGCAGATCTGACCTTCACTGATGCGCTGCAGGTTTCGAAGCCGAAATTCTTACGCTCGAAGCAGAATGGACGCCTCGAAAACGGCATGGTGTTGTGGTGCTTCCCACATCCCCACCCGTCATGGTGCTCATGGGTGGCCAGACGTTGCATGATGTGCTGAATGACGTATGGCGCTCGGTTGACGGCCGACACTGGTCGCTTGTGACTGATCAGGCAGAGTGGGCGCCACGTTATGGGTTTGGGGTCGTGGTTCTGCCTTCGGATGGCACGATCGTGGTGGCAGCCGGAACGAGCGGTGCGAGTCATGGATATGTGGGATATCGCGACGTGTGGACAAGCGTCGACGGCGGTGGAAGTTTCACGCTTGCCACAGGCACTGCAAGCTTCTCTGAGCGCAGTGGCGTCGCCATGGTGGCTGTTCCAGGACAAGCTGCTGATGGCTACCCCGAGACAATCGTGTTGTGCGGAGGCCACGAGACCTCCGACTGCCACTTTTCCACGACTCGTGGTGTGTCTTGGGCCGTGAGCGGTGGCGACGCCACCTTTGCGCAGCCGTGGGGCCCTCGGTCCCACACTGCCATGGCTGTGCTTCCTGGTACACGCACCATCATCCTGGCGGGTGGTTGGTTGTCGGGGACCGCTCGTGGGGATGTGTGGCGAAGCACGGATGGCATGGGTGCCACCTGGGAACTTCTCTCCACGGCGGCATTCCCTGCTCGCTATAGCCCATGCTTGCTTGCTGTGGATCCACTCACCCTGGTTGTGGTAGCGGGGCATTCGTCTTCAGGTGTTGGAGGCGTGCATGTGTCACTCGACGGAGGTCAGACGTGGGGGGTGGTGCCAGGCACTGCCACCATGCTTCGGAGCGGCGTGATTGGCACGCACGCCTGCGTGCAAGTTGTACACCCCGCAACCGATGATGACTCGCACGTCAGTGAGGAGCGTTCGTTTTTCTTGGCTGGTGGTACCACTTCGAGCTCCCTTGTGCAGCGGCTTTTCAATGGTGACGCCGCGGTCATGGAGGAGCACTGCGATGAACAACACCCAGCGGTGTGCGCTACGCGCGTGCCATTCACACACCCCATGCGAGCGCACTTATCCGCAGCACCAACGAATGTGGTGCCTCCTTCTGCATCCTCCATCCTGACGGACGCCGCACCAGTTTCAACAACTGCGGCATCGCCACCGGTCCCATACATAGTGTCGTCAGCCCGAAGTTTGAACGCCGGTCATGGCGCTCTTGTGTTCAACGTGACATTTTCGTCGCCTATTGTCAACGTCTCCTCCGCTGATTTCGTGGTACAACACTCTGATGCGGTGGCGGTGAAGTCACACGCACTTGTTGGGGAGGGAGATGCATGGACGCTGTCGATACACGCAATTGGAAAGCCCCCACAGTGCCCAGACGGTTTCAGGCCTTCGACCACAGACACTGCCGACACTACACTGTGGTGTGCTCGGGTGCTGTCTACCCCTGCTTCGTGGGACTATCAGAGACAAGCATGTGCCCCTTATGACCTAGCAGCGCCAGTGCTCCCCTCCCAGTTCAGGTTTCTTCACGCTCTCATGCTGGAAGTGGGCACATTCGGTGATGTATGGTACGTGGTCCACACCTGTCGCTGTTAAAGCTATGGTGGAGTTTGGCGGCTCCGTCACACCTGCTTCTTTTGTTTTTCTTTTGTTTTGTGTCAGGACGGGTGTCCATTCCCATGGAGACGGAAAGTGGGTACTGCCATCCGGTGTGCCCTCGCCGTTGGTATCTCCGACGACGTCAACGAATGGTGATCAAGTCTCGCACCCTGTTTGTGCATCAACTGGAGCTGGTAGGTGTGCTCGCTGCGCGTGTCGTTGAGTGTGCGCCTGTTTCACTTGTGGTGGTGTTCATTGGTCTGCCCGTGCCACGCCACAGCTTGGCATTGGAGCGTTGCCGCCGCCAGTCCAGATCAGCATATTGCCCCCTTTGCTGACCGATTTGAGTTCGGATCGACAACGCTGAGCAACGGCACCATCTTGGTGACCGGGGGCATAGACACGCTGAGAAGCACCGGCGCTCAGCGCGATGTGTGGGTCGGGTCATGGGATTTTCCGGCTGACGGCACAAAGCCCTCGCTTGTGTGGAGCCTGCGTAGCGCCGCTGCGGCCTGGGTCGCGCGTTCTGGTCACGCCCTGGTGACTTTGTCAGACGATGCCGTTGTCCTGTTTGGTGGGCGCTTCGATTCTACTGACGTCTGGGGGAGCTCGGATGGTGGGGCCACCTTCCACCTGCTTGCATCGTCCAGTGCCTGGGAGGCTCGTCGGTTTCTCAGAGCTGTTGCCATCGAAAGAGCCGCGGTTCAAGACGCTGTGCCCCGGCTTCCTCTCGAAGTCAGCCCCGCGACCTCCGGTCCGAAGGTAATTTTCTTTGCTGGGGGCCAGCGGAATGTGGAGGATGTGGTGATCTTCTTCAACGACTGCTGGGTGTCGTTTGATGGCGGCGTCACCTTTGTACGCACCGTTGCCGCCGCGCCGTGGGCCCCGCGTTCGCGCGCCGCCTTGGCAGTGTCACATTATACGCCCTATCTTGCGTCCAACTCCAGTGGCGAAGTGGTCCGCCCATCGCACCGGCTGGTACTTGCAGGGGGGCTTGCCAACGTGTCGGGCGTGCTCCAAGCGATGCCCGATGTCTGGGCATCTACGGATCTTGGTATGACCTGGGTTGTGTTGACCTCCGTGGCTCCTTGGCCTGCCCGTCGCAGCGCGCTGCTCTTGTCAGCCAGCGCCACTTGGATACAGGGCACCCACTCCTCCACGCCCTCGTCGATGTCGCCTTCTACAAGTTTGCTACTGGTGGGTGGCCATACGACCGCAGCAAACCTGAAGGACATGTGGGTCTCCACAGACGGCGGCACCACATGGACGCAAGCGCCGGACCCCACAGACGGGCTTGGAAACGCTGCCCCAAGCGGTGCCTTGCTGCCTTGGGGTCCCAACATGGACGGCACCATCCTGTCCACTGGTCACGTTGCGTTGTGGGGCGGTGCGCTTGGTGTGTCAGGGCAGAGCGTGTGGACTGGTTCGCGGGATGCCTGGGCGTGGAAGAGCAACAACTGCTCCAACGCCGAGCGCCCCGCAAGCGCGATCCCCAAAAAGCCTGCCATTTGTGAAGCCCGGGCACGGACGTTGCCAATTGCTGTCACCCTCCCGGCCGGGGCAACGTATCCGAGCAACATCGCGTCGCCAGCGCCAGGGTTAGGTGTTTGGGAGCCCCCGGCACCCACCATCACGCTCGGCTCCGCTCAGCAGAGGGTGTCCAGCAGCAACGTTGCGCGGTTTGTCGTGCACTTCTCGGCGCCAGTGTGGAACTTGACTGCAGAGGACGTGCTGGTTGACGTGGATGAGCCAGCTGTGCTACGCTCTGTTCTAGTGGTTCATGACCCAGGCAACGTCACTCGGTATGACGTCCAGGTCACTGTGGCTCCTTCACCTTCCGGGCTTGCGCTGGAGACGCCTGGTGCTTGTCCAGTCGGATTCCAGGACATGGAACATCTGCAAGCCCTCCCACCATCACATCGATGTGTCTATGTGAACGAACGAGCTCAGTCGTGGCTTGCGTCCCAAAGCGCATGCAGTCCATACTCTTTTCCTTCGTGGACGTTGGCTGAAGATCTCAGTGCTGTGACGGAAGCCATGCTTGACGCTGGAGTCACACATGCATGGTACGAGTTGTGCTGTTGTGGCTTGTTTCGTTGTAGTCTCTCGACTGGCTTTCTTGCTGTGGCAGTGTTGTTTGATTTCTGTTGTTGGATACCTGCAGGGTGGGTGTGCACAATGCAACGTCGTCGTCACAGTTTTCAGTTGTCGACTCGGACTCTGCAACGAACCTCACTGAAGCCACGAACTGGGCACCGGGGCATCCCAACAACACCCTCTCGTCTGCTCCTTTGTGTGTTTATCTGAACGCCACGGGTATGTGGCATGGGCATGGGCATGTAGCTCACATGTGGCGCGCACGTGGGTGAGTGGTCATGGTGATGCTTGTTTCGCGTCTGACCGTTTCGTGATGTACAGATGGTGCGTGGTATGGTGAGGCCTGCACCACAGCTTTGCCCAGCATCTGTGCCACCGGCGTTCGCCCAGTTCTGCCCCAAGTCCATGTGTCTATTCCTACCCCTACACATGGCAGGTACACGGGAACTCTTGACGCCACGTCGATTACGTACCACCCTCCAACCCCGACCATCTCCACGGCGTCCAGATATGCTTCCAACTCAACCATCCACTTCAACGTCTCCTTTTCTTCGCCCCTCCGTGGCTTGTCGCCCTCCTCGTTTGTTCTCGAGGCTGGCGGTCTCGAAACATCGTTGCAAGTGACACCCGTCCACACTGCCTCCTGTAGTGACAGCGGTGATGGTGACCTCTCTTGTGGCGAGTTTGCAGTGACGGTGCACGTGCTGGGCAACTTGTGCGCGGCACACACGTGCAACGACACAGTGAAACTGCGCGTGCTCCCTGAAGCGCCCGGCGTCACACCTCCGAACTTTGGTTCCGGTTTCATCCATGTGTTGCGCCCGCGTTCTTGGTTGGTGACGCCTGGAAAGCGGTGTGGTTTCTCGGCACAACAGCTTTGTCCCGCTGACGCGAGCTGCCCACAGACCTCACTCCAAGCCTGCCGAATCGCGTGCTCCGTCCACCCGAGGTGCGCGTCCTTTTGGTTTGACCCGTCAAAACGGCGGTGCGCGTTGAGTACCACCTGCACAGCTTCCATTGCCGTGGCCGCTCCGGAGAGTGAGGATGGTGCCGGCCCGGTGCTGCTGTACGAACGAGTGGACACCAGGGCCGCAAGCACGGCGGATGGGTGGTTTGTGGGTGGCTCTGCTTCCATTCCTGCAGTTGCGTATGTCCCACCGCATCCCCAAATCGGCCTGGCCATTGGCCAACGCTCGTTGACACCCCAGTCAGAGCTGCGTTTTGTCGTCACCTTTTCGTCGCCTGTGCACTCGTTCACTCGAACCGCCCTTGACATTGAGGTGTCGGCAACCGACGGCAGCAACACTGGTGGTGTTGCCCGTCATCTCACGCAGGTCGACCCACTGCCGTCCCATGATGGTGTTGCTTCCAACTGTGGCATGCAATTTCGCGTGACACTTGCCGCAGGCACCTGCGACGCTGTCGCGGGTTGCCGCGTCACCGTGTCGATCCCAGAGTTCGCCGCAGGCGTCGTTCCCGCTTGTGCAGCCAGCTCAGTGCCCCTAGAAGGTGGGGATGACGAGTTCGGCGCCGTTGCGGAGGTGACGTATGACCTGGTGCCGCCGCAGGTCAAGGTGCTCCGCGTTCTTCCCAAACGCCTGGCCAGCACCACCCTCCAGGTTGGCCTTGGGTGCACGGAGGCGACTTGTGAATACTCGTATTCCCTCGACGACTCGCCTTGGCACCCGGTCACGGCTGCCGACAGTGATTCAGGTGACGTTGGTGGGGTTGCATACGACACCGTCGCCACCATTGTGTCTGGCCCTGGGGTTGTCACTCCCAATGCCTCTGGGACGTTTGTGCTCGGCGTGTTCCGTGGGGCTGCCTCCCCGCTCGTCAACCGCTCCGTGACACTGACGGACACCGCCGCGCACGCCGTGTCCAATGTTTCCTTCTTGGTCTCTCTCGACGGCAGCCCTGCAGAGCTGGTGCACTCCCCAGTGGTGACTGTGGACAATCTGGAGCCGGGGCGCCATTGGCTGGCGGTACGTGTGACTTCCGACTCCGCCTCGTCGGCTCTCCCCACGACCTACCAGTGGCTGGTACAGCCCTCTCCAGCCGCGACGGGCGGGGGCGCAGTGTCGATGGAGCATCCCCCCGCGCTGCGGCAGTGCACGCAAAACGCTTCAACATTGGTCGCTGCCGGTGGTGCTAGCAGTGGTGCACCGCTGGTGTCTTGGAACGACACGACTATCCCGGGCCCAGATGTGGCTGTGTTCGTACCTTCCGAGGGCTCAAGCTTGGCAGCAACGTGCGCTGCGTTTGGATCCAAGGCGTGCAGCTTTCAGTACCGTTTGTGTGCGCCACCCGCTTCCGTCGACGCAACAAGCTGCAGCAGTTGCCCCCCAGCCTGCTCACTCATCAACAATGCTCCTCACGATGGGTTCATTAGTCGAAGCGCCGCAACTCCTTGTGGCTGGTCTGTGCCTTCTGTTCTCCCCGCTTTGTTTTTGCCGTGGCCTTCGCCAAGCATCGACACGTCGACGTGCCCAAATGCTTCTGCCGTCCAGTTGCGTGTGGTGTTCCCAGACGGTGGCGTGGGATCAAGTGCCACGTTTCCACTTGGACACGCCGCCACAACCCCGCTCCCTGAGGTGACATTGACACGAACACCCCCACCTGTGGCGCCGGTCCAGCTCCAAACTCTGCCATGGCGTTGGGAGGTCCACTGGTCGTTGCCTGTGACGCCAGCCGTGCGTGCAGGAGGTTTGGTGTTGGAGTATGCCGTCGTGGCGAGCAACGCCAGTGCCTCCAGTGGGTGTGTCCTTAGCGCTCTCAACGACACCGCCACAGCCGCCACCTCCGATGCAACAGATGGCGCCGTGCATTGGAGCAGCTCGCTGATGCATGGGGGTGTCAATGTTCCAAGCGTATTGACCACGATTTTGTCTCTGGAGCAAACCACGCAGAAAGAGGACGGCGAGAGCTCCGCACCGGCAATGCAGCAGGCAGTGCACGAAGTGCTACTCACAGATCCTACTGACTCCGGCGTGGCCTCGAACTTGACGACCTCGGCAGTCTGCAACGGCGGCGGCCGTCGTCTTAACCAGTCCAGCGACCCGGGGTCGTTCGTTGCTGCGCGAGTTGGGGAGTTGTCCGACCCGTCGTCATGGTTGTGGTCGCGTGTCGATGTTCCCCGCCCTGCCACGACCCACACCACTCTTGTCTCGGGTCGGTTCGCGGTTCCCACAGCTGTCTCTACCACTTGCGTCGCTGGAGGCCTCAATCGTACCCTAGTTGTGCGTGTTGTTGCCCCGGCGGCGTGTCCAGAAGCCGCCTCATGTGTTAGTGCCCCGATGTCTTCGTGTTGCCGCACGGCCGTGGTTGGATCGCCTGCACTGGTGTCGTGGTTGGAGCTGCCTGAAGTGGACACGTCAACAACCGCCCTGCCGGTTCACTTGACGCAGCCCCTCACACGGTACACACCGCTGCTGATTGCATATCCTCCTGCGCACCACACATGGCAAGGCGAGGAAGGCGACAAGTTTTCTTGGACGCTTCCATGTGCATCTTGTGCGTCGGAGTACCGTGTGGGAGTGCTGGTACAGGATGGCACCGGGGTGGAGGTGGCCGCAGAGTGGGAGTGGACCATTCCTTGGACGCATGCAAGTGGCTCTCACACCGTCTCCATCGTCGTCCCCCATGCAAGTGCCGGCTACGGCCCGCCGGAGAATTGTCCTGGCGATGGTGAGGGCGAGGTGAACATGCGTCTGGAGTTTCGGACGTTGGTGCCATCCACCACCGGCGCGGACCCTGCGGCCAACACGTGGGTTCGCGACGCAGTGCAGTCGTACGAGTGGACCAAGACCGGTGTTCCATGTGAAACCGCGCTGACCGTGGAGGAAGTCACCTCGTCGCTCCCGCCGGCTGCCGTCTCCGCCACCGGCACGGCTCGCGTCGTGTTGTCGCAGCATCGGGCCTCGTTTGTGTGGCGCCTGGTGCAGCCCTCACCCGAGGTGTTGATTGAGGTGTCCGTGTGTGTGGTGACCCCGGCGCACGCGCATGGTGTGGAGTTGAGTCCACGTGGCGACCTTGACCCGTGGCATCCCCAGTGGCTGCCACTCCCTTGTGGCGTCGGCGTGGAAGCGGATGGCGAAGGCCGTGAACCGACGCCCTCATCGCACCAAGTGTGGACCCCCACTCCGTTCATCCAGCTGCGACCGTTGGCGCCCAACGCCACCTACGCGGTGTTTGCACGTGCGCGTCATGTTGGGGGTTGGACAGGCGCTGGCATCGGCAGCAGTGGCAGTGGCAGTGGCAGTGGGGGTAGGGGTGCTGGGGTGCCGTACTTGAGGACCATATGGGAGGTGGTGGATGCCGTGGTGACGTTGGTGGATCACCCTGCGCTTGTGTCGCCGCAGTTCACGGCTCGCTTCTCCTTTGCTTTGTCCTCCTCCACCCTCCAGGCCCGTGCCAATTCACAGCCCTGGGCGTTGTGGCTCGAGTACAAGCTGCAGGAAGAAGAGCAAGCCGGTGCGGAAGCCGGCGCGGCAGAGGGAGAAACGAAAACCGACAGTGGGGCGACGGCGCTGCCCACCACCACCACCACGCCCGGTTCCCATCCCGGTCCCGCGTTGCATGCACTGGACTGGGTGCGCGCCCCGTCGTTGGGTGAGCACCTGGTGGTTGGTCCACTGCCGCCGTTCACTCCATTCGTGCTCCGCGTGCGCGTCCGCGCGCCGCCCTGCGTAGCATGTTGGCACCCATCGGTGGAGGCGGCGGCTGCCCAGTTGGGCGTCGCCTCGTACGTGGGTCCCGAAACCCGGTGGGCGTGGCGCGTGAGCCCCGCCGCCAACGCCAGTCTTCGGCTGGAGCAGTTGCCGCAGGGGCCGCACTCGTTGCGGCTCCGCGCGCGTGATGCCGCTGGGAACATGCAGCGACCCGCGACGCACTACTTCACGCGGTTCACAGTCGACACGGTGCCTCCGAATGCAAGCGCCGTGGAGCTGTTGTACCCTCCGGTGACCATCGGAGAAGGCAGCGGTGGGACTGTGCCGGCAGACAACACCGCTAACGCAGTGTCTGCATGGGTGCCGTCACCACTGGTTGACAATGGGGCGACCACAGGCGCGGCATTCCTGGCCACAACTGCGTTTGCAAGCAACACCACGACGGTGCGGTGGGCCATTGAGGCGAGCGATGTGATGGGTGCGACGGGTAGCACGTGGGAGGCATGCGACACATGCAGCGTGCGGCTCTTTCTGGTGGGTCCCGTGCAACACGGGGCGGAGCTCGCCCCCAATGTGCCTGTGGATGCATCCACGTGGTCGTTCGTGTCACTGGAGGGCGAAGATGGGGCGAGCGGCGGCGTGCCTGTCTTGAGTCCATCGATTCCGGGTGTCGCCGTGGACGTGGTGGACGAACCGGGTCGCGCCGGCGTGATCGTGACCGTGACACGAGACGGCAGTGGCTGGTACGCCCTCTTTGCAGCCGGTGAAGACGCGGCAGGCAACATGCAGGGCAGCAAGACGTGGGTGCGCCAAGCGTGGCGCATCGACCGCTCGCCACCGGCGCTCGCAGTGTTTTCCCTGTCGCAAGACGCGCCACGCGGCGTGACCTCCCCACTCACGCAAGACATCGGGACCGCCGCTGCCGTCGACGAGACCAGCGGAGGCGACGGTCCCACAGTGGTGACCAACCGCACGTCGGTGGTGGTGCGTCTGGCGTCCGTGGATGCCGACGTGGTGCGCTTCCATGTTGTGGCGCGCCCGGTGCCGTCACCGTACCTCCACAACGGCGGTGCGCTGCCCGATGGGGCCGACACCCGGCCACCCCTGTCCTTCCACGCTGCGGCGTGGTTCATCGACGACAACGACGACGTGGCAACGTACGACGAGTGGGTGGCCGAGGCGGGTACAGGTGATGTCGTCGTGGCGGCTGAGGTTGAGGTGGTGGGGTTGGACCACGGGGTGTACACGTTGTCGGCGCAGGCGGTGGATGAGCTGGGGAACATTGGACACCTTGCCACACCCGGGTCAGGTGCCGCAGTCACGAGTGGTGGTGACGGGCTCGGCGCTGCCTCCGACGGCGATGAAGATGCAGAGGTACCGGCGGTGGTGTGGCAACTGCGTGTGGACAGGGTGGCTCCCACGTCCGCTGTCCCTGTTGTGGTTCGGAACCCCGTGAACATGTCGTCGGTGGTGGTTGACCTGTCTGCAGCCGGATCGACAGAGCCGCTGCGTGGGTTCCACGTCAAGGTGTGGAACGCCACAGCAACGGAGGGTCCCCCGACGCCACTCTTGGATCGGTCTGCGTTCGTGGCGGTGACACCTCCCACTGTGCGTCTCCCGGCACATGATGCTGCCTACCACACCGCCAGCTACACACTATTTGGCCTCACCACCGGCACCTTTCTGGTGACGGCCCAAGCGCAAGACGTGGCGGGCAACCTGGACGTTGCTCTTCTTGACCACAATGCCACCACCGCGGGCGCAGGTGCAGGTGCGGGTGCGTCGCTGGCGCTGACCGTGGACCTGGTGCCGCCACGATCAGTCGTAGAGGCGGCGCCCCGCACCTTCTCCAACGTCTCCCACGCCCAATTCACCTTCGTAGAAGCCGGCGGGCAGCGTGGCTGCTCCTTCCGCGTCACGATTGTGGACGCAGCGGGGCGGGTGTGGTCCGCCACAGGCACGACTGAGGTGGGCGGCGAGGCGGGGGGTGGGGGCGTGTCTGCTGCGGGGGTGGATGTGGATGTGGCGGGTCCGTTGGCCCAGGGCCTTGCGCGGGCGACCGTGGTCGCCCAAGACCCCAGCGGCAACGAAGAAATGGGCGGCGCGTTGGTGACAAACCTCACTGCGCTGGCAGGTTTGCCGCCTGAGGTGTGGGGGGAGACGCCGATTGACCTTGGGCCGCTGGTGTACGCTGAATGGACGGTGGACACTCTCCCGCCAAGTGGCACGCTCCTTCCACCGGCGGCCTGGGTACGCAGTTCCTTTGCTGCTGCGCCTGGTTGGTACACCCAAGCTCGCGCGTGGAACGCCACTGTTGGGTGCGTGGATGCCACCACGTCATGCACGTTGTCCATCGTTCTCCGTGGCACCTCTACAACAAGCAACCTCGGTGACGGTGACGGTGACGGTGCCACGACGGTGGTGGTGGTGGCTGCATCTTGGGATCCCGTACTACAAGGCCCGCTCGTGGCGATCAGCGCGCCAGTGGAGGGCCCCCACGAACTGCTCGCCACGGCTGTGGATGACGCCGGAAACCGGGCCGCTGTCGCCGTGTTGGAATGGGTGGTCGACACCACCCCGCCACGTGTGGCTGTGCGCCTGTGGACCACGACGGATGGTGATCCCCGCGTCGTGCTGCCTGCCACCACGCTGGAAGGTGCTGCAGATTCCGCGATGGCTTTCGCCTCCCACGAACCGGCGCACCCACCTGTGGTGTGCTGCACGACGTCCGTGGCCGACGCCACAGCGGTGCGCGACACAACCGTCGTTGTGGCAGCTGCCTGCTCCGACGCCAGTGGCTCGGAGTGCCGGCTGACGGCTCACCTGGCGTTCACACCCGCGACGTACGTGGACGCAGGGTGTGTGGCAGGCGACGGCATCTCGGGTGGCGGCTCCAACCCGTTGTTCGACGCCCTCCCCGACGCACCTCTGACGCGCCGCTCCAACGGCACAGACATGGCGCCGGTGCCGGTGGTGGTAGCAGTCCCCGCGGCGACGGGCGCGTCTGACCCGGGGCTGAACCCCGTGTTGGTGGACTTGGTGCTCAGCAACCACTCCACGGCCCCCGTCCGAACGCAGGCCGGGGCGGTGCAGGCCACGCGCCTTCCCGACGGCGCGTTCACCCTGCTGGTCACCGGCGCCGACGCCGCCGGAAACACGTGGACCACGCGTGTGGAGTGGTCGGTGGACACGGTGCCCCCACGCGCTCCCACGCTGGTGCACGACCTGCCCGACACCTTCACCACGCCGTCCACGAGTCTGGGCGTCACCGCCGTGTTGCTGGGTGAGTCATCCCCGGGCATGCTGACGGCCGGCCAGGTGTGGTACAGCCTGGATGACAGCAGTGCCGCGCCAGTGCCTGCCCAACACGTGACGCTCACCGGTGCCGCGGCGAGCGTGGCGATACGAGCGGAGCTGGCGCTGGGCAACACTGTCGGGTCACTCACGGGCAATATCCCACTGCTGGACGGCGGCCACCGGCTGCAGGTGTGGGTGGTGGACGCCGCTGGGAATGTGGGCGACGTGGCGGACCTGCGGTGGGATGTGCAGTCCCGTGGGCCGTGCACTCGGCTGCTCCGCGCGCCGGCTGCACGATCTGGCCACGCCCTGGCCAGGTTTGTGTTCCGCGCCACGCTTCCGCATGACAGCAACGATGGTTGCGACGTGTCGCTGCGGAAGCAGGGTGGTGTGGAGGGCGTGACGTTTGAGGTGCAGTTGGACCCGCCGGAGTGGATCGTTGTGTGTGCGCCGAACGCACCGGGTGTGTTCACGCCGCCGTCTGCTGACGATCCGTTTGGGATCTGCGAGTACGAGCACCAGCTGCCCACGGTTGGTCGCACGTACTTGATGGCCATCCGGGCCGTGAATGGGCTGGGTATCCCGAGCATTGAACCAGCGACCCACACGTGGCGGTTTGAGCACTGCGAGGAGCAGCAGTTTGCTGTGATGAACGACACCACCGGCGCCTTGGATTGTCTGGCGTGCCCTCCTGGCGCGGACTGTCCAGCCGGATTGGTGGAGCAGACCGAGGTGCAAGCCACGGAGGGTTGGTGGGCACCCTCCTCCATTTCGAACAGCGGTAGTGATGGGGCGGGAAGCCAGGCCTCGGCAAGCGGAGTGTCGACCCCAAGCACTGCGGCGTTGCGGTTCTACAAGTGCCCCATCGAGGATGCGTGCCTGGGGAAGACCGTGGACAGCAACGGTACCGTGATTCCAGCCAGATGTGCACCCGGCTATCGTGGTATGCTGTGTGCTTTGTGCGATGACGGCTACTTCCGGCAGTTTGGAAAGTGCGCCGCGTGTCCACAATCACGTGAGGGTGTTTGGGTACTCACCCTTGCCATTAGCGCCGCCGTGCTGCTAGTGGCGTTCATCTTGTACCTCACCCGAGACGCCTTGCCCATGGACATCGCCGGCATCGTTATCACCTTTTGTCAGGTGTGTTGCGCCGTTCGTTGTGTGTGTGTGCGTGTGTGCGTGTGTGCGTGTGTGGGCTGCGTGCCTTGCTTTGTGCATGTTGTTGATACGGTACCTTTTGTTCCGTCGTGTGGGTGCTGTGGTGCAGATCCTGGCTTCGGCGAACTCGTCCATGTCCATTCCTTGGCCAACCCTGTTCTCGGAGTACCTCAACACCCTGAAAGTCGCGTTGTTGGACATTCTCACCCTGACACGCACCGGCTGTGCGGCGCCGATGACCTTCTTTGATTCATTCACGGTCACCTTGATGATATTCGTCGGTGGTTCCGTGTTTGGGTTCGCGGTGCTTGTGGTGATGGACGTCCGGGCTCGGTGGACGGAAGCTCGGTTGCACACCACAATCGCGAAGACCATGCTTGGCTCCCACCACCCTCGCTCCGCACCCCAAAGCCCAAGCCAGGCACCCACAACGCTGGCAACGCTGGCGGCAGATGGCAGCAGCCAGTCCCAGAGTGGGGAATTGATTGCGCAACGCGGCCGAGGACGACGTCGCTCCACCATTGCTCAGTTTGCTTCAACTGCGGCAGAGGCAGTACCGATGTCGTTGCGCTCGATGCGTTGGTCGCGCGTTTTCAAGAAGTTGGCCTTGTTTTGGACGCTGTGCTACCCCGGCATCAGCGTGAAGCTGTGCCGCATGTTCCGGTGCACGGAGGTGGAAGGAGAGTGGTGGTTGATGGCCGACATGCAGCTGCAGTGTTTTTCATCTCAGTGGTCGATGTACGCCATTGTGGCCGTGGTGATGTTGGCGGTGTACACAGTGGGGCTTCCGTTTGGCATCGCCGTATGGTTGTGGCGTAATCGCAAGCTTCTGAACACCCCCGAAGTCCGAGACAACCTTGGCTTTCTGTACCTGCTGTATGGGACGCACGCATACATGTGGGCGGTGGTGGAACTGCTTCGCAAGCTTGTGCTCACAAGCCTCATCATGCTGTTCTTCGACACTGGCTCGGCGCTGCAAATTACGAGTGCACTCCTCATCTCATCATTCTCCCATGTGGCTCACGCGCTGTACCGCCCCTTTGTGAGCCGGCGCGCGTACCTGCTTCAACATGGATCGCTTGCCGTGACCACCTTGACGTACGTGCTGGCATGAGGTGGTGAGCGCAGCGCTTGTTTGTGGTGTGTTGTCCTACTGCTGATTGACATGGCGCACTTTTTCACATCACGTTCGGTGTCGGTGGTACTCTCCAGGTACGCGTGTGGCTTGTTGTTCAAAGTGCGGGGGTTCACCTCCCAAGACGATGCCAACAACTCGACCACCGCGGGCGATTCGGCCGGTGCCGTGTTTGATGCCCTGGGTGTTGCCCTTGTCGGCATGTGCACCCTTATTCTCCTCTGGGCCGCCGTGTTGGTGGTCGCTGCGATTGGCGCTCATGTACGGCGCGTGTGGATCAGGCGCAAAGCCCCCGGCGGCAATGTGCGCCGTGCGAAAGCTGCGGTTCGGCGTCGTCGTCGGGGCCAGCAAGCCGTCGCGTTGCCCACCGTCCCCATGGCTGGGACACCTGAGCACGTGGCAAGCTCTTGGATGGTCAAGAACCCCATGGTGAAGCAGAAGCAGCCCAACGGTAGCGGTGACAAGGCAGTGGTGCGTGCAACGTTCTCCCCGCGAGTTTCGCGCCGTCCACCGCATGTGGCCAGCCCTG
>Ga0213833_1000620_pt1 | contig 32243 bp, 27 predicted proteins | sample SWATP21_FD_160575 | JGI IMG/M metagenome (GOLD analysis project Ga0213833, IMG submission 160575) | Coastal seawater microbial communities from Marineland, Florida, United States - SWA TP2 #1 | ecosystem: Environmental > Aquatic > Marine > Coastal | place: USA: Florida | collected 2016-08-14 | reverse complement strand
CCCATCCCGAACTCGGAAGTTAAGCCCTCCAGCGCCGATGGTACTGCAGGGGAGACTCTGTGGGAGAGTAGGTCGTTGCCAGATCTATGGGCCGGTTCCTCGAGAGGGGGACCGGCCCTTTTTTTGTGGGCGAATCCCCGCACAGCAGTGCCCCGAGGGAGTCCACCCAAACCCTGCTCTCGAAAGTCGAGCGTACCGAGCCAAGCAGGATTCGCCCGGCGGCATCAGGCGTCCTGCCGCCACGGCGTTGAAACCTCGTCGGAGGTGGATCGCAGTGGTGCGTGCGGCGGGAGATCTGGCGGTAGTGCGCGAGAAAGCGTCCGCCCCGGTTTCAACGAAGGACCGGCTCGGTTCGCCGAAGGGATGCTTGCGTGGTTTTCGGCGTTCCGGAGCAGCGGGGGCGCGGAAGCTGGATCCCCGCGTGGTCGGAGCTTGGCGCGCTGGTTTGGGCTCGAGGCTTCGTGCCGGACCGACCGAGCTGCTCGTGGGGTTTGAAACCCGCTTGGGGCGCGCGACCTCTGCGGACGGTGGCTCCGTGCTGGGCGCAAGCAAGGCGTTGTTCTTCAGCCAGGCGGCCCGCCCAGGACCGAGGCTGTATGTCGTTGAAACCAGGGCGGGCGCTGTCTCGCGCCCGATCACCCCAGCCCGATCACGGCTTCACGCGCTCCCCCGCCCACGAGGTTTCAACGCTGTGGGGGCTGGACGGCTGAGACCGCTCGGCGAATCCTGCTTGGGGCGGTGCTTCCGACTTTCGAGAGTCGGGTTGGGGGGGCTTGGTCAGGGCACTGCTGTGCGGGGATTCGCCGTTCCCAACACATCCAAAAACTCCTGCACCGACGCCTCCCCCGGAGCCTCCAGCATCGCGCGGACGGGCTCGTCCAACTTGTCCCACGCGGCTTTTCTCGAGCTCTCGGAGCTTGTCTCGGTGCGCCAGATCTTGGGGTCCTGGGCGTGGGGGGCAGCCATGGCGACGAGGATTTTGCTGTCGGGCGTGCCGGGGACGACGATGACGCGCTGCGACCCGACGTCCCAGAAGGCGGAGACGGGGCCCTGGGAGGCGGGCAGGAGGGCCTCGGTGCCGGCGAGCCAGAAGGTGAGTTCGACGTCGCTGGTGACGGTGGCGTCGATGCAGGTCGGGCGTGAGGGGCCGTCGCGGCGGGACTGTTCGCAGGCGCGTTGCATGACGTTGATGCCGTAGGCGCGTTCGGCCGGGTCTACGAACATGCGGGTCAGGATCTGCTCGACGGCGACTTCGCGCATCGCTTTGGCGCTGGCTTCTCGGCCTTCTCGGATCGTGGAGCCGCCGGGTTTTTCGACCCGGCCGACGGCGCTCTTGAGGGACTCGCGCGTGGTCTCGAGCGCGGTCATGGCGAGCATCGAGAGCTGGGTCAGGGCTGGGCGAAAGGCTTCGGCCAGGTGGGTGACCGAGGTGTCCTTCGTGACCCCGTACTCGCAGTAGACCGCGAGCGGGAAGTTGCGGCCGACCTTGTCGCGGCTGCCGACGATGACGCCGAGCAAGAGCGAGGCTGCGGCTTCATCGCGAAAGCAGAAGCCGAGCGGGTTGGGGGAGAGTTTGACGTCGGCGCGGGCGAGCTGGTCGTTGGCCATTTGCAGCCAGCGCTCGAACGCGCGGTCGGTTGGGCCCGCCGTGCCGACCCGGACGAACTCCGGGTAGGAGGGGATCTTGCCGAAGACTCCGATGCCCAGGGTCACGATGCATTCCTCCGGTGGTGAAAGCTCGGCATGGGGTCAGCTCCTCGACACGGTGGGCACGGCGAACAGTCGTGCCTTGGCTCGGCTGGAATCGAACGGGGGCGGGAGGAAGATGGCGATCGTCTTCTCGCGGAGGATCTGCTCCCAGTACTCGTGCGAGGTGTCGATCGTGAAGTAGACCTCGTGCGGGCGAATCGGGATCTCCGGAGGGGGACGGTGCGATGCCTTGAGCGGCGCGCCTGGGATCGCCGAGCGCACGATCTTGGGGATCTGCTTCCACGACGCCACCTTGGACAGGTGGGGCACCCGGTTGGCGACTTCCTGTTGCGGAACGTTCGCGTCGAGCGCGAGCACGTAGACCGGACACTCCAGCAGGCGTGGGTCCTTGAGCATCGAGATCCACATGCCGTCGCGGCGAGCTTCGAGCGGCACTTCGAGGAAGTTCTCCGCCATGGCCAGCTCGAGCAGGGACCGGAGCTTGCTGAACAGCTCGGAGAATGTCTCCCGCAGGTCACCGTGAGAGTACGTCGGCAGCTCCTCGGGCGGGATGTCGGCGCTGAACGTGGTGAGCTGACCTGCGAGCTCGGCCAGCGTCTCGTAGAGCTGGAACGGGGACGACTCGGGGGCCTCGCTCAGATGCCTCACCATCGGGATCTGAGAGGCGATCGCCGACAGCTGCAGCGAACGTGTGACGTCCTGGGCAGTGAACTCGACCCGGGAGGAGTCGACTTGGCGCAGGGCGCTGGCGATCGCGCGCCGTTTGGCGACCATCAGCTTGAGCAGCTCGGATGTCCACTTGCGCAGCGGCGGTGCACCGGAGACGCGCAGGCATGTGGGCACGAAGTCGGTGGTGAGCTCGAAGCCGCCGGAGTCGTCGCGGCGAAGCTCGGCCAGCTTGATGGTGTGGAAGTGGTCGCGGTTCTCGCTACCGAACAGCAGCGCGACCTTGGGCCGCGCGAACGACACGCTGACCTCGGTCGCGGCATCGACGAGATCGAGCACGTCCCGCGACCACATCTCGAAGCTACGGGGTGCCGTACCCGAGTCGGCGGTGCCGTAGTTTTCCGAGCCCTCGACGGAGTGCGCGACGCCTGCGAACACCTCGAGGACCGCCGCCGTGGAGTCGAACGCCGAACCGATCGGTCGTGAGCCTGGCAGCCCCGGGTCGCCCTCGTCGAGGTCGATCGTGATGCCGCCCGGCAACACGCCCTGAATCGCCTTGATCGCGAACTCGCCGGTCTTGAGTGCGACCGGGTCGATCTCGAGCTTGGTGAGACCCCAGGCGTACGGGTTGGCCCAGCTCGCGCGCGACTCGACGAGCTCTTGGTAGTAGAGCTCTTGCTGCTGAAAGTGCTGGGGGCAGACGAGGAGTCCTTCTCCCCAGACGACTCGATGCGCGCGCCGTTTGGCCATGGGTTCCGCTTCTGTGAGAGGAACGACGCGCTTGGGCGCACCGGTCTCCCACAGCATCATAGGCGGCCGAAGCCGCTCCCGTCACCTGTCTCGAACCGCCCTCAGCGAGGGCACTTGCCACCACGCGCCACGATCGACCGGGGCGGCAGCACGTCTTTGTTGCGGAAGATCGACATGAAGGTGCGTCCCTTGCTTCCCATGCCGAAGAACGGCGTGTCGATGCGTGCGAGCTGGAAGGTGACGCTGACCTTGCCCAGCTTCTCGTCGGAGAAGTCCCAGATGCCACGGAACATCCGGGTCCCCGGTGCCCCTTTTTGCACTTTGCCTTTCTCCAGGAGCTGCATCAGGCCCCACTCGCCCCGGGCACCCAGGGTGTCATCGTTGCCCATGCCTTTGACGTGCAGCACGGCTCCGGGAGCGCCTTCGCCGGGCCAGGTGATCGTCTTGCGGTCGATCGGCCCGTTGCGGTAGCGCACCGTTTCGCCATCGATCGTGATCGAGACTTCCTTCACCCGCGTTGCGCCCTCACCCGTGACCGAGATGTCCGTCACCTCGAACTCCACCTTGGGGCCGTCGGAGCCCCGCGGGAACATCGAGCTGGCGATCTGTTGGCTCGCGTTGAGGAAGTCGACGACCGAAGAGCGATACTTGGTGCCGGACGTGCCGCGTTCGGCGAGGTGGTAGGTCGAGCCGCGTTTGGGAATCGCGGCCTCGAGCACCTTCTCGTAGAACTGCCACAGCGAGCCCGACTTCGGGTGATAGAACTCGGCCAGGTCGTCGAGCGACACCGGTTCGCCATCGGGGTTGAACGGGTAGCCTCGGGCGAGAGTGCGGCTGAACGAGGCCTCGACGTCGTTGCACCACTTCTTCTGCACGCCGCCGCTGATGTCCTTGCGCAGCACGTTGGTCGCCAGGTCGAGCGGGGGAAGCAGAAGCTTTTCGAGCGTGGGCGCCCAGGTGTTGCTCTGCTCGGCGGCCAGCAGCGACTTGGACTTGGAGCGCGCCTTCTTCAGCTTCTCTTCGACCTGCTCTTGTTCGCTGGGGTCGTCGAGACGGGCTTGAAGGGCGTCACGCACGTAGCGGAGCTGCTCTTGGTACTCGTCGATCGGTTTGACCTTGGGCGGGGGCGGGGGAGCACCGTCGGCCGGAGGGGGCTCCTCGACCGGGGCGCCAAAGTCCGTGAACTCTTGGAACGCGAGATAGACGCTGTACTCGGTGAGGACGTCCGCCGCATTGGCGTCTGCTCCGGCGCGCTGGTTGAGCGCCGCCTCGCCCATGCGGTTGGCCAGGTCGGTGGTCAACCCGAAGCGACCCGCGCCGGAGCGGGCCACGGCTCGGCCGCCAAACTGAGTGGCGACGCGTTTGCCGGTTCGGCTCAGCTCGGCCATCAGCGGGTCGCTGCCGGGCGCTTCTCCCTCGGCGAGCGCTTTGGGGTCGAACAGCGTCGTGTGATAGGCGACGTTGACGAAGAGCAGCTTGTACGGCTCGGTGCGGGTGAGGTCGGTGAGCAGGCCGAGCGTGTCGATGTAGTCGCCGGACTTGGGCGTGGCGAGGTAGATCGTGTCGATGAACGTGCGCCACTCTTGGACGTAGGCCCGGTAGTAGGCCGTCTGAATGGCGATGATCTCCTGCTCCTGCAGGTCCGCGGCGCCCTCGGTGCCCTGGGCGAGGACCCACGTCGGGTCGAGGAACTTCTCGAGTCCCTCTTCGAACAGCGGCTTGACCTGGTTCTGAAAGCCCTTCTTGGTGAACGCGGGCCGAATGCGGCGGTCCTCGTTTTGCAGCGCGCTCACGCCGACCATCTCGCGCAGTGTCAGCGCCGGGCCGGTGATGGAGTCGATCAAGTGGTTGGTGAGCGCCTTGGTCTGGTCGACCCGCGAGAGCACCTCGCGTGCCGTGGCGACCGTATCCCCGTCGCGCGCGAACGCGAGGTCGGGGCGGCTCGCGAGCAGTCGAACGTAGGTGCGTGCGACCTTGTCGATGCTCTCGCGGCTGGTGGGCTCTCCCGAGACGAGAATCGGAGCTTCCCAGAGGTCGCCCAGGTGGGCCGACAACCAGGTGGATTCGTCCTCGCTGAGCCCGGGTTCGGTCTCTTCGGCGGGGCCAGTGATGAGCAGATACATCCGCAGCCGCGCGAAGTTGACCTCGTACTCCTCGAGCGTGGGCCGGTCGTTGTTGAGCGCGTAGCGTTTGACGAAGTTGTCGAGCGACTCGCGTTCCCGCTCCGCGATCGGGATCAGCAGCTCGCGACGGACCGTGTCGGCGAAGATGTCCCGAAGCCGCGGATACATGCGCGCGCCCTGGTACATGCCCATTCGCATCGACCACGGCTCACCGTCCTCGTCGTACCCCTGCAGCGTCTCGACGAGGCGCCGCAGCGGCTCGATGCGATCCATCGGAATCACGTCGACCGTGTCTTGGTCCACGTGTTGTTCGATGTACGCGAGCGACGTGCCGGCTTGTCCCAGAAGGTCGCGGTTGTGCCGATAGGACATCAGCGGCAGGCCCACGGTGGCGATGGCGGCCACCAAGGCGACGGCGCCGGCGATGGTGCCCCCGATGCGAAGCTTGCGGGTGCGTCGGCGGTTGTGCCGAACCAGCGCGTAGTCGGGAAAGATGACGCGCCTGAAGATCTCGCCCAGGAAGTAGCTCTTGGCGTCGACCGGAGCGACGGTGGCTCCGCCGATGGTGGGCCGAAGGCCAAAGGCTTCGGCGATCGAGCTCATGATGCGACCGAGCGGGCGACCCTCTTGGGTGCCGCTGGTCATGTAGACGCCGCGAAGGATCGGGGTCTCGTGATAGATGTTCGGCTCGGTCAGCTCGTGTACGAAACGAGCGATCGGCTCGCGCAGCGAAGCGAAGTACTGCGGCAGCTCGTGCAGCCGCTCGCGTCGCGCCATGCTGCGTTCCTCGGCCAACCGCCGTAGCGCGCGCTTCTCCAGCAAGCTGGAGAGCTCGTCGAGGTGCTGACCACATTGGTCGGCGATGGCGAGCTGGTCGGAGACCTTGAGCGTGAAGCCCCAGATCTGGTGCCGCTCGGCCTCTCCGAGGTCGGAGAACATCTCGACGAAGCCGGGCAGCAAGTCGCACTTGGTGAACAGCATGTACACCGGCACGACCACACCCAGGCGGTCTTGAAGCTCGTCGACGCGGGCCCGGATCTCTCGGGCGAGCCCGGCGATCTCTTCGGGGTGGGCCTCGGCGATGTCGGCGACGCTGACGGCCGCGAGCACGCCGTTGATCGGGCGGCGAGTCCGGTACTTACGCAGCAGGTCGAGGAACGCGAACCACTCCTCGCGGTCGCTGTTCTCGGTGGTGTAGCGGCCGGCGGTGTCGAGAATGACTGCGTCGGAGGTCATCCACCACTCGCAGTTTCGCGTGCCGCCCACGCCCTGGACGCTCACGCCTCCGCGGTTGCTGGAGAACGGGAACTTGAGGCCCGAGTTGCGCAGGGCGGTGCTCTTGCCGACGCCTGGAGGACCGACGATGACGTACCAGGGCAGGGAGTAGAGGGCGCTGGAGGCCCCCTTGGCGCCCAAACGGGAGGACTTCAGGGCGTTGATCGCCCGGGTGAACTCCTCCTGCATCGAGCGGATGTCCGCTTCGAGGTCGGGCCGGGCCGAGCGGGCCTGCTCTTCGGCTTGGGCCCGAAGCGCGCGCTCGATTTCCTTGCTGGCGCGTCGACTTCGCGCAAAGCGAACCCCGAACACCGTGCCGATGATCAGCGCGGTGAGGGCGGTGACGATGCCCGCGTAGTAGTAGGGCAGCTCGAAGTAGACGACTACGCCCCACGACGCGGTGAGCAGCAGGGTGACGAAGATCCCCTTGAGCATCAGGAGCCTCCCTCCGCCGCGGGGGCGTCTTCACCCGCGAGTCGCTGCAGGAGTGTGCGGCCGCGCGCGTCGAGATCGTCGGTCATGCCGTTGAGTGAGATGCGGAGCGCGATGATGAAGCAGACCGAGAACAGCAGGGCGAACAGGCCGATCCACAGCACGAGAAAGTCCATGCTGCGCGACTGCACGCTCTCGCGTTTGGGGAGGTGGCTGCGCGAGACGGGCTCGGGGTTGAGCAGGCGGCCCAGCGCATCGCGAACCCGGCGACGGATCATGTCGAGCTCGAGTTCACCGCCGCGCACCGCGTAGCGACCCTCGAAACCGAACGCGAGCATCATGTGATAAACGGACAGCGCCTCGACGCGGCTTGGGTCTTGGAGGATTCGGTTGAGCCGCTCGAAGAAGCCGTCACCGGCCACGTTTTCGCCGAAGTAGCGCAGCTGCAGCGGCCGTTGGTGCCAGTAGTCTCGCAGCGGGCCGGGCTTTTGCTGGGCGAGCTCGTCGGCGTGCGCCACCACGGCGTACATGATGTCGGCGAGGTCGCTCTCCGCCATCTGCATGCTCTTGCCACGCGCGATCGCCTCGTCCACATAGGCTTGAAGCCTCTGGTAGACGTGCTCGGGGCGTGCTCCCGCCCCCTGCCCAACGCTTCTCAACTGAATGAGCGCGTTGAAACAGTCCTTGGTGACCTCGTTGACGCGGTTCACGCTGCTCGGGGAGTGTCCCACACCGACGGACCCGCGCAAAGGCGGCGCGGTCCGCGAGAATGAAGGGGGAACCCCTGCACAGCGGCTAGGACCGCGTGCTCGTTTAGGGCACTCTTCTCGATGACCTGATGCGGGTTCACGTGTTCATCGATAGCGATGGCGAAGCGACGCGTTCGCCGGAGTTCACGAAACCCGAAGTGACCCTAGGTCGAAGGCCGTCGAACGACGTGGTGCTCGCCGACGCGAGCGCGTCCGGTTCGCACGCACGGGTGTTCGTCACGGGCAGCGCGTTGACGATCGTCGACCTCGACTCTACCAACGGCACGTTCGTCAACCAGCGGAGGCTTCGCGGTCCGCACGTTCTCGGCGATCAGGACGTGGTCGAGATCGGCGACACCAAGCTTCGTTTCAAGCTCACGGGCGTCGAGTCCACCTCGGTCGAGAGCGTGCCGATGACACCGCCGCCTTCGGCGGGAGGTGGGCAGCGCGTCTCGCCTCCGATGCAGGCTTCGTCAGCACCCGCGTCGGGCGACGTGGATTGGCCCGCGCCGCCGCCGATGATGGACGAGATGGGCACGGGCATCGGTCCGCGTCCCGAGGCTTCGGTCGCTGCGACCGAAGCCAAGCAGACCCATGCCGCGGTCTTTCCCCGGCTGTCCCGCGCTCCGGCCCGCCAAGCGCCACCCTCTGCTCCGCCCCAGCCTCCGCCGCGTCCCCCTCGGCCCGCATCTTCGCCGCCCACAACGACCACGTCGGCCGCGTTCGAGTTCCAGGATGCCGAGCCCGAAGTGCTCGTCAATCGGGTGTTCGAAGCCGTCTGGCGCCGCGTTTCGTCCTCCGTGCTTGCGAGCGAGTCGGGCGTGCGCGCCAAGGTTGGCTCCGTTCTCAGCACGGCGTTGCAGGCTGCCTCGGCGGTGCGCAACCTCGGCGACACGTCCGCGCTGCACGGCCGCATGTTGGCCGAAATGCTCGATGACGGGCCGGTCACCAAGTTGCTCGAAGGACAGCCCGACGAGGTGGTGTTCATCTCGTCGGCCCGAGCACGGGTGAGCCGAAGCGGACATGTCTCCGAAGGACGGAGCCCCTTCAGTTGCCCCCACGCGTTGGTGGCTTGGGTTCGCCGGGTCACGGGTGTGACGCTGTCTTCGTCCTCGGTCGTTGCGCGCGGCGTGTTCGCCCAATACGCGGTGCATGCCGCGTACGAGGCCAGCGGCAGCATCGTGTCGTTGCGCAAGCGCGTGCCCGTGGGGTCGGCCAACACCGAAGCGCTGGCGCGGGCGGGTGTGGCTTCGCCCGCGATGCTCAGCCTGCTTTCGGCCGCGGTGGCTTCGCGCATGAGCGTGCTGGTGTGCGTCGGCCCGGGCGCTCGCGCATCCTGGCTCATGGCGGCGCTGCTCGGTGGCGGTGCGCCGCACGAACTCCAAGTGGCGCTGCTCAGCCCTGGCGCCGATGTCTCGGTGTTTCCCACCACGTCCGTCGTGTTGACCCGTGCGGGGCGCCCTGGTCATTCGCTCGACGCCGCGCTGGGCCTGGGCCCGGATCGGTTGGCGGTCGAAGACCTCGAGTGGTCCGAAGCCTCATCGGTGGCGGGGTTGGTCTCGCGGTCGTTCAGCCAGATCCTCGGTGTGCGCGCGGCGAACTGTGGGGCCGGGCTGCACCACCTGCGCTCGATGCTCGCGCACACCACCGATCCCGCCTACGCCGGAAATCTCACCACCCGCGCCGTGTCCCTTGCGGTCACGTTGCAGCACTTCTCCGACGGCGTGGACCGCATCACCCAGCTCTCCGAACCCGGGCTGGACGACGCCGGCCGCCTCGGTGTGCAAGACGTGTTTACGCTGGTGCCAGGCAGCCGCAACTGGCAGTTCACGGGAGCACGCCCGCGCTGCTTCGAAGACATCGTGCAGCGCGGTTTCCCGCTCGACCCTTCGATCTTCGCCTGAGCCCATGCGTCTGCGACCACCATCGTTCATCGCCATCGCCGGCCTTGCTCTCCTCAGCGCGCAGGGGTGCAAAGACGACGAGCCCACGTGCAACCCCGACAGTGTCGAGTGGGGCGTTTCGCTCGTCGTGGGTGCGGGCGATCGCGTCAACCCCAACGACGAGGGGGATCCGCTGCCCACGGTGGTCCGCATCTACCAGATGCGCGGCGAAATGGCCGTGGACGACCTGGATTCGCGAGAGCTGTGGAACTCGGAGAAGGCCGAAGAGTTGGGCGAGGCCTTTCTCGCGGTCGACGAGCTGACCATCGCCCCCGAGGGGCAGGACATTCGCACCGTGCCGCTCGAGGAGGACGCCACGCACCTGCTGGCCGCGGGCTTGTTCCGCGAGTCTGTGGGCAGCACCTGGTACACGGTCTACGAGATTCCGCGGCGCCATCCCGAATCGGTGTGCGCGCGGGATCCGGTCGGCAAGAACATCCCCGACCCCTGCTTCTTCGTCTACTTGGACCGCAGCGAGGTGACGGGCGGCGAGACGGCGCCCGCGGGCTTCGTGCCCGAGGGCATCGAATGTGCTCCGCTCGGCCCTCCGCCCAAGCCCAAGGAGAAGAAACGCCGGCGTCTGCGTGATCGCAAGAAGCTCGAGGAGGACCTCGACGATCCGCTGCGGTCCAAGGACATCGAGGACAAGACTCCGAAGAAGCCGAGCGTTCCTGGTCGCCCCAAGACGCCGTCGCGTCCCGACGTCCCGTCCAAGAGCGACCTGCCCAGCGCGCCCAAGAAGCCGGACATCAAACCCTGAGCGGTGTGGAGTGGTGGTTTGACGCCTGTTCGCATCACCGTTCGTTCGGTCACCACGGGGGAGAGGACCGACTACCAGTTCGCGACCTCTCCGGTTCGCATCGGGCGTAACCGCCTCAACGACCTCGCGCTGCCGTTCCCATTCGTCTCGGGATGGCACGCCGTGGTTCGGTTCGATGACCGCAAGGCCACGTTCTACGACCTCGGCTCCACCAACGGTTCGCTCTACAACGGGCAGCGCGTGCAGGTGGGCCAGTCGGTGCCGATTCGGCCCGAAGCGACGGTCGTGTTGGGCGACCTCGAGCTCATCATGTCGCACGGCCAGGCGCCAGCGGCTCACGCGTCCTCGGGCGGGACACATCCCGGCGGGGCTCCGCACGCCGCTTCGGGTGGCACGCTGCCGGGGACCGATCCCCCTCCCGCACAAGGCTGGATTCAGGCTCCGCACACGGGCGAGTCGGCGACCTCGGGGGTGATCGATCCCAACGCCGCAGTCGACCCCGGTGCGATGCCGGCCCTCAACGCGCACCAGACCGCGCACGTGCCGATGCGGCAGATTCATGGGGCCTTGGCGGCGTTGCGCCCTTATCACGAGGCGTGCCGCGACGCCCGGATTCAGTTCGAACAGGAGCTGCGCAGCCAGATCGCCGCGTTGCCCAACTACGCTCGCGAGCAAGCCGAGGAGTTCATCCGCCGGGAGTTCACCCGGTCTTCTCCTGCAGAAGGGCCTTCGGTCGAGCCTTCGGGCGGCGGGCAGTTCAGCGGCGGGTATGGCTCGGTCACCGACTTCGCGGAGCAGCTTCTGCCCGACGTTCCGCCGCCGACCTCGGAGCGGGAGATTCAGCAGTTCCTCGCGCGCGTGCGAGACGTGCTCGAGATCTGTTCGAAGGGCCTGGTGGAGCTGCAGCGCGGCCAGGAGCAGTTTGGCCGCGAGATGGGTGTGAAGGCGATCAAGGAGTTCACGCCGCTGCACGTCGCTCAGACCACGCGCGAAATGCTGGGCCACCTGCTCGACTTTCGCCACAGCGGCCCCGAGCGCGCGTCACAGCTTGCGGGGCTGTTTGCCGACACGATGATTCACCAGGTCGCGCTGCTCAACGGCGTGGCGGAAGGTGGCCGGGCGGTGCTGGCTCGGCTCGACCCCGACGAGATCGAACGCGAAGTGCGGGGGTGGGGCAGCCAAGCCTCCAAGAAGTGGGAGCGTTTCGTCGCTCTGTACCGCAGCATCGTCGCCGACGATCGCGTGATGACCGAGATGCTGTTCGGACCCGAGTTTGCGCAGGCGTATGCTCAGGTCGGCGGAGAACAGGCCGGCCCGATGCCTCCGAACCCCGATGGATCGCAAGACCCCAATGTTTGAGTCTTCTTCGTCCTCTCGCCGCACCCTGCTCACCGCCTCGCTCGGCATTGCGGCGCTGCTCGGCGCTGTGCTTCCCGCGGGGTGCAAACCCAAGCGCACGCGTGTTCCCGCGCTGTGTTCGTTCGATGGTCTGAGCGAGGAGGAACGGGAGTCTCAAGTGTTGTTGCCGATCACGTGGCTCACGCTCACCTCTCCGACGGTCGATCGGCAAACGATGGCGCGCTCGGGTTCGCTGCGAAACGCGTGCGGCCAGGTGTTGCCCCCCGCGTTTTCCCAGGGCTTCGAGTGTCCCGGCTTCGAGCCGGCCACTCAGCGTATCGAGACCGACGTCATCGAGGAGTCCGACATCATCGTCAACGCGGCAGGAGACGATCGCATGCTGCTGTGGGCGGCGACGGACGAGCTCGCCTCCGGGGAGGTCGAAGGGGCGGCCGCGCTGGCGCTGTGGACCGACGAGGCGATCGAGATTCACGCCGCCGGCATGCTTCGCGGCTATCGGCAAGGCGCTCGCATGAAGCTGCACTACATCGGGGGCACACCCGTGGTGGTGCTGCAGGGGGATCGGTGTGACGCGGACGGCAAGTGTGTCGCCGTCGCGCAGGTGGTGCCGATCGTGAACCGACGGTTGGCCGAACTTCCGCTGTGGGAATCGGACGTCGGCTGCATCGGGCGCGCGCAGTTCGTGCTCGACCGCCGAGAGGAGCGCGACCTCGGCAACGGCATCACCCGCCGATTCGTGCTGACGCGCAGCCTCGAGCTGACCGACGAGGGCATCTTCGTCACCGACCTCATCCGCATGGACGATCAGCGCAACAGCACGCCCGACGTGGACCCTACGCCGTTCCGCAAGGCCAACGCGCGTCGACCTCTGCTGCTCGACGGTGATCGCCTGGTGCTCGAGGACGAAGACCTCTGGGAGCGCTCCCTTCGGGACCACGGTCAGGTCACCGAGAGCGCACCCGAGTAGTCGCTCAGAACTTCACGCGCTGGCTCTGGCCCGACTTGTCGCCACCGCCGAAACGGGCGTGTGTGGTGACGGCTCGGGACACGCAGCGTCCGAGCGAGGTGACCGAGTGCGGCGCCTGAATCTTGACGTTGGTCGCCCGACCGTTGGACACGTCGAAGTTGACGTTGAACGCCGTGCCCGCGATGGCGCCGTGCTGGGCTCCGCACGCCTTGATCGCCTTGCTGGCCTTGTTGAAGCCTCGCCGCACGGAGCTGCCTTTCGGACGGCGCTGCTTCGGTTTGGACTTGGGTGTGGAGCGAGGGCGTTCGGGTTCGGGGTCCGGCTCCGGCTCGAATCGCGGAGGCTCGGGGTCGGCCGTGCGGCGCGGCTCGGGCGAAGGGTCGGGGCGCTCGACCGGGGGCGGGGTTGGACGCTCAGGGTCGTCACCGAACGGATCTTCGGAGGGCGGAGGGACCGGAGCGAAGTCGGGCTCTTCCTTTTCACGCTGAACCGGTTTGGCCTTCTTGCCCTGGCCCAGCGGCAGCGGCTTGAGGTCCTCGGCGACCACGGTCGGGTAGACGTCGTCGCCGACGGGATCGGAGTCGTTGAAGAACACGGCCCACGCGGCAACGCCGACGCCGATGAGCAGCACCGCGGCGAGCACGACCCCGATCACGGCGCGGTTGCGCGAGGGGGCGCGGTCCGGGAGTCGCAGCGCGAACTCTTCCGTCGCGCTTTGTTCGACGCCGCCTTGGTGGTTTCCGGTGGGGGGATTGGGCGCGCCGCCGGTCCAGTTCACGGGCGGCAGCGTTTGGTGGGCGTGCGGAGCAGAGCCTCCAGCGACGGGTGCTGCCGAGCCGCCCGGAAGCACGGGGGCCGCACGGCCATCACCGAGTCCGCCGGCGCTGTTGGTCGTGGCAGCGAAGAACGCTCCATCGCCGCGCCGCACCTCGGGGGCTTGGGGTGCCGGCTCGGGTCGTGGCTCGGGGTCCATGCTCCGAAACACAGGCGCGAAATCCTGCATCGGGGGCGGCACCGGGTCTGAGGGGGACGGAGCCGCTGGTGGGGCCGAGGGCGCGTGCGAGGCGACGACGGTGCTGCCGCGAACGGAGCGACCAGGGCCCGCGACGACGACGCGGGCAGCACTGCGTCCTCGAAGTGCGGGCTCGGGCGCCCCGGGCATTTCGGGGCGCGGGCGGATGCGTGTGGCGTCCACCTGGTCGGGCGATGCGACGCGGCCTCCAGCCGAAGCGGTCTCTCGCGCGATGCGGCCCTGCTCGGCGTCCCAGATCATCGTGCTGTCGACGTCGTCGAACGACTCTGGAATGACGCCGCCCGAGGCCAGGGCGCCCACGCGCGTGGCGTCGTCCATGTCGGCGGCCACGATCGCGGCCTCGAACTCGGACATGTCGTGAAAGCGCTTGGCGGGATCCTTTTCGAGCGCTCGCATCACCAGCGCTTCGACGGGGTCGGGGATCAGGGCATCGCGGGGGGCGACGTCACGCAGCCGCGGAATGGGGTCGTTGACGTGGCAGCGCACGACCTCCATGTAGTTGTCGCTCTCGAACGGCGCGCGCCCAGCCAGGAGCTCGTAGAGCACCACGCCGGTGGCGTAGATGTCCGAGCGTCCGTCGACCTCTTTGCCCGCGGCCTGCTCGGGCGACATGTATCGCGCGGTCCCGAAGACCGAGTTGGGTTTGGTCTGTGGCCGGGCCGTGTTGCCGGTGTGTTTGGCGATGCCGAAGTCGAGCAGCTTCACCTGCAACGCGCCATTGGGGTCGCGGGTGAGAAAGATGTTGGCCGGCTTGAGGTCGCGGTAGACGACGCCCTGCTCGTGGGTGGCTCGGAGGCCACGCACGACTTGGAGAATGATCGCCTGTGCCGACGGCCACGGCAGCGAGCCGTGACGGTGCATCATCGCGGTGAGTTCCTCACCGACGAGGTGCTCCATCACGAAGTAGACGAGGCCGTTGGATGCACGCCCGAAGTCGGTGACGTCGACGACGTTGGGGTGATGGATCGAGGAGGCGGCCTGCGCCTCCTGGAAGAAACGCTCGACGTTGGCGGGTTGGCTCGCTAGCTCCTCGCGCAGCACCTTGATGGCGACCTTGCGCTTGAGGGTGACGTGCTCGGCGAGGAACACATGTCCCATGCCGCCTTCGCCGATGAGCTCGAGAACGTGGTAGCGGCCCTCGAGGGTGGTGCCGGCCAGATTACGCATCGAGCGCAAGCGCCAGCGAAACCGCTGCTCCCTCCCTCACTTGTAGAAAGATGTAGGACAAGCCCGCCGGGTGCAAACTCCCGCCCCCGATCGCGCGAGAAAGCGGCCTCGGAACCCGCAGCCCGGGGGATTTCGCTCGAAGCGTCGCGCGCGCGACTTCGAGCCTGCTCCGAGGTTCAGTGCACGTGGCCGCTCGCGGGCACGACGTTGCCCTCGCGTGTGTAGAGGCAACCGGTGGACCAGGTTTCGAGCAACCGCTCGGCCCACAGGCCCCACTCCCGCTCGAGCGCTTCGGCTTCGCGCGCGGGGATGTGTCCACCGAGGCAGAGGTCGTCGACGAAGGAGCCGAGCGTGTTGAGGTAGAGCACCGGGTTGGCCTCGCCACCGGGCAAGAACACGACGTGCTCCATCAGAATCTCGAACGCGTCGACCTCGGCCCAGCTGAACCGCGGGCGGGGAAACTCATCCGGATTGCCTCGTCGTCCACGAGCGACCGGAACGTAGAGCAGCACTCGCGCCGCATCGGTGAGCATCTGCAGCGGCGCGAACCCGTTTTCCCACTCGTCGTGAATCCACGCGACCGCGACGGACTGGTGTCCGCGCCACCAGGCTTCTTCGTGCGGGCAGTGAAACGGTCCCGGCCAGAGAAGCCCGATCTTGGGCGGCGTGTCGCGGTCTTCGGGAGCGTCCATCGCCCCCTGGGTCGACCGCCGACTCCCGCTGTTGCGGTGTTTGTGGCGATCAATCGTCGGCCGGAGTCGCCACGGCGATGCGATCGAAGCCCGCCTTCTTGATCGTATCCATCACGGAGACGACTCGTGCGTAGTCGACGTCATCGTCGGCGCGCAGCATCACGCTCGCGTCCGGTTGTTTCGCCGCGAGCGCTTCGAGATGCGCACGCAGAGCCACCGACGCGACCGCCTCGCCATCGACGAGCGTCTGATCCTCACCCAGCGCAATCACGATGCGTGTGCTGACCGGCTTGTCGACTCGCGGAAGTTCGATGGGAGGCGCATCGACCGTCGCCATCGTTTCCAGCGCCGCAAGGCGCGATTCGAGCTCGGAGATCCGTGCCTCGGCCTTTTCGAGCCGCGCCTCGGTCGCGCCATCGCGTGCTGGCGTTTCGTCGCACCCGCAGCCGAGAAGCGTGAGCGCAACGAGAGGGAGCAATCGAACCACGGAAGTGTGGATAGCACGCACGCGCAGCCGGGGCGTCGGGGTGACGATCTGTAACCCTTCGTTTTTGTTGCAACTCGTCCTTCGGACAGGCGTCTGGCAGGTATGGCCGGGCTTCGAGTCGAAGGTACCCTCGCAATTGCGCTGATCTCTCTTGCTGCGTGCGCGGGCAAAGCGACCGACGTCGCGCCCCCACAGACGCCTGTGGAGGCGGCGGAGCCGGTCGCGACTGCGGCTCCTCCGGCAGAGCCCGAGGGGCCGTGTGGGTCCGATGAGGCGTGCGCGGAGCAGGGTCGGGCGCTTGCCGATGGGGGGGACAGTGCGGGTGCACGCGCGATGTACGAACACGGGTGCGACGGCGGAGGGCTGAAGTCGTGCGAGGCGTTGGCGTCGGCCGTGGACAAGGAAGACCCGGAGCTTGCCCTCAGTCTGTGGGAGAAGGCCTGCACGCAGGGTGCTCCGAGTTCGTGTTTCAACGCCGCGGAAACGCATCGCGAGCGCGACCCGAACAAGGCGAGCACGCTGTACGCGAAGGCTTGCTCACCCGATCTCGAAGATGCCGTGTTGCGCTCGTTGGCGTGCAGTCGAGGGGCGGTCACGGCCTATGGGGCGAAGGACTACGCCAACGCGCGGACGATGGCGGAGGTGCTCTGCACCGACGAGGCGACCTCGGGCTGTGGACTACTCGGCGTGTTGTACGTCCAGGGCTTCGGGGTGACGGCCGACATCGACCGAGCCAAGGCCTATCTCGACCAGGGCTGCAAGGGCGGTGACCAAGAAGCCTGCACCAACCTGGGCAAGGTGGATGCCGCCGTCGAACGCGATCGGCTCGCCTCGGCGCTTCCCGTGGAGGGGGCAAACGTTTCGATCGGCTCGATTGCCGTCGACGGTTTGTCGGCCTCGAACCTCCAGTGCCGACGCGACGGAGGCGGTGGCTTGTTTGGCGGCGCGATGGGTGCCATCTCCGGCATCTCCAAGCGCAAGGGCAAGCTCATGAAATGCGCGAGCGAACCCGAAGACGTGCGTGTCCGATGGACGGCGACGGGCGGCAAGATCAAGAGCGTGGAGGTGCAAGCCTCCACGCCCAAAGTTGCCGCGTGTGTGAAGAAGGCCGTGAAGGGCTCGACCGCGGCGTTCGGCGGAACGTGTGCGGCGACCTTCTCGATCGGCGGTTAGAAACCGGTGCTGGAGCTGCCGCCCGAGCTGCCGAATCCGGTCGAGCTGCCGTAGCCGGTCGAGCCTCCGCTGGAGCCGTAGCCGCCGGTCGTCCCCCAACCGTCGCAGTCGGCGGTGTCGGACCCTTCGGGGCAGAACCCCGTGCCCTCGGGTTCGTCGCACTCGCCGTCATTCGTGTACTCGCAGCTCGTCGAACCAGTGGAGTCGCCCACGCTGTCCACGGGGCCCTGTGTCTCGGTGTTGCCCGTGGTGCTGGGCGTGGGTAGCCCGCCGCAGTCGAGGGATGCGGTCGCGTCGCAAACCTGGTTGGAGAAGATCGCCTCGCAGGTGTTTTCGAAGAAACATGCCGTGGCCGCGTCTTCCTCTTGGAGGGCCGCGTCATTGCAGGTGGCCATACAGCTCGCTGCCATCGCTTCGACGACGGAGGAGTCGCACAGGTCGGCTTGGGAAAGCTGTTCGGCGCAAAGGCCGACCGAGCATCGTGCGAGTTTGGTGCAGAAGTTCTGGCACGTGGGCGAGGCGCTGGTGCTCGGCTCCTGGCAGGACGGGTGAAACCCCGTCTGCGGCATTGGGCTTCCGTCGGTGCCGCCATTGTCGTCATCGTCGTCGGCTCCTAGCAATGAGCAACCAGGAGCTGCGAGCAATGTGCACAGGAGGAATCCGGCGAATCGAGCGGCGGTCTTCGACATCGGTGTGGACCCTATGTGCGTTCGCTGGCCTCGGCAACCGACGTGCGGCTTCGAAACGCGATTGCGATGCCGGAATCGGCGTTTGCGTGGTGTTTGTATCGACCGGCACGCGGGTTGCGTTTCGATCGGTATGCACTCCACCTTCGTGGGGGCAGGGAATGCCTGTGCGATGAATCGCTGATTGGGCTCGGAAGGCCTAGACCACGGCAAAGCGTACAGGGCGCCCGGTGGCCTGGGTCATTTCGAGTAGAACTCCACGACCAGCTGCATGTCGACTTCGAACAGCAGCGCCTCGGGACCGGGGAGTTCGCGAACCTCGAAGCTGAGTTTTTGCTCGTCCACGTCCAGCCAGCTCGCTTCGGGAAGGGTGCGGGTTGCGACGGCGTTTTGAACGAGTGCGAGCACACCAGCGCGCGAGCGCACGGAGACGGTCTGCCCGACGTCGAGGCGGTAGGAGGCGATGTCGACGCGCTCGCCGTCGACGAGGATGTGTCCGTGGTTGACGAGCTGACGCGCGGCGGGGATCGTGGGGGCGAAGCCGGCTCGGAACACGGTGCTGTCGAGCCTGCGTTCGAGGAACTCGAGGATGCGGTCGCCCGTGACGCCTTTCGACCGTTTGGCTTGTTCGACGAGCCGACGCATTTGACGCTCTCGCAGGCCGTAGTTGTGCACGAGCTTCTGCTTCTCGGTGAGCTGCATGGCGTACTCGCTGGGTCGTCGTCGGCGACCTTGGCCATGCTGTCCGGGAGGAAAAGGGCGTCGTTCGATCGTCTTGCGGGTGAGCCCGGGCAGATCCATGCCCAGGCGTCGGGCCAAACGGAGACGGGGTCCTGTGTAGCGGCTCATGGCGACCGTTACTCCGCGACCAGGAGCTCGGGGCTCTCGCCCAACGCGTCGCGATAGCCTTCCACGAAGCCCTCGCGATAGATGTCGATCATCACGTTGCCCGTCGCAGAGCCGTATTCGACCGCTTGCCAGATCGCTTTCGTTTCGCAGCGCCAGCGCAGGCAGTCACCGAGGGCGACGTCGACGTCGATGAGGGCTGTCGTCGCTCCGTCGTCCTGCAAGGCGAGTCGGGTACCGACGAGGCGCCGCACCTCGCTCTCGGGAACGCCGTCGAGCCGGGCGAGCGCGACCCTGCGTTCGAGTTGCCTGCAGGCCGCGAAGCGCTCGCGGGCCGTCCCTGGGCGAGTTTGGGGTGATCCCGTGTCCATGCGGACACTTTGGGGATATTGAAAATCAATTTCAAGTTAAAGTGTACGCGTCCTCGGAGACCCAGGTCACGATGCGGTCAAACGGTCCGCGTGCAGCAGCGCGGTTCGGCGTCGCTCGGTGGTGTTCAGCTCGCCATGTGACTGGCGGGCGATCGTTTGGCCGACCACCGCGCCCAGCCCCATGCCGTGGCCTGTCATGCCGCCCAAGACATGTGTCGCGGCGGCGCCACTGCGGTCGGGCAACGGCTTCCAAAACGGCAGCTCGTCGGGGCTGAATCCCATCGTGCCACACCAGCGGGCTTCGATCTCGAACAGTCCGAACGCCGCGAGGTGCCGGTCCAGGTAGGCCTCCAGGTCGTGTTGAACCGCGTCGGTAGGGACGGCCACGTCGGTGGATTCGTCGTCGCGGTGCAGGTGTCGGCGGCCACCGATGAGCATGCGCCCATCGTTGCGCTGACGAAAGTAGTCGTAGCCCCAGCAGCCGTAGCAGACCGGGCCGAGTTCGCGCGTGGGGCCGAGCGGCTTCGTCGCCAACATCTGTGCGCGTTGGGGTTGCACGTCGATCTCTGGCAGGAGCGCACGTGTCCACGCGTTGACCGCGACGATGGCGACGCCGTAGTCGACCTCGATGTCGCCCACGACGAGTCGGCGCGCGTCGGGGTCGATCTGGGTGACCAAGCCCTGCCGCAGCACCGCGCCCGCCCGCTGCGCCTCGGCGCCGATCGCTGCGAGCAGCTTGCCCGGATGCACCTCGCCGTCTTCGGGGATCGATACGCCGGGCGCAAAACCTCGCAGCGAGTCGAGCTGCACCCCCTGTTCGTTGGGCACGCCGTCTTCGGCGAGGAGTTGCGCCGCCTCGGCGAGCGTTCGCTGCTCGTCCTCGTCGTCGGCCATGGGAAGGATCAGGCTGCCGCAGCGGGTGTGTTCGGCCGCCGCGGCAAACCGAGACTCCACCAATGCGTGGGTGCTTCTGGCCATCTCGATGACCGTCTGCATGCGCTCGGCCCCAAAGCGGCGTCGACGGGCCGGGTACTCGATCGCGTGCTCGACCAGCAGGAAACCGCCCGAGCGCGCCGAGGCGCCCCAGCCGAGCCCGTGCGCATCGATGGCGAGCACCGAAAGCCCTGCCTCGGCAAACTCGAGCGCCGCCATTGCACCGGTGATCCCCAAGCCCACCACCACTGCGTCGACCGTGTGACGCGGGCCTTCGAGGGCCGTCAGGCGGGTCTTGGGTGCTTCGTCGAGCCACAGGGACGGCGCGCCGGGATCCACGGGACCAGTGTAGCGCAGCGTGGTGTACACAGGTCCGACTTGACTCGCAGGTTCCGATTCGTCTCCTGGACGTACATCGCGGTCGCCGTGGTGGTGCCGCTGCCGTTGTTCGCCATCGCTGCGCTCGCAATGGTGGAGCTCCCGGTCCTGTCGGCACTGCTGTTTGTCGTTCCGACGCTCATCGCGGTTGCGATGACCCGGCGTGCGTTCGTGTCCTTGGAGCTGACCGGCGACGAGGTTCGGGTGCGGCAGGGGGTGTTTCCCAGGCGCTGTCATGCGTTGCCGCGGGCGCTCGAAGGTGACGTCGACCCATACCGAGATCGGGAGCCTCGCCGTGGCGCGATGGTTCGGGTGGAGACGGCGGACCACACCGAGTTCGAGCAGCGGACGCGAGCCGGTCGCATGCTGGCCTTGCTGACCGCGATCCTCCGATTGCCTTTGCGGGTGCTGGGTATGGCGTCGTTCGTGAACGTGGGGCGCCCTGTGGAGGTGGACGAAGCAATGACGGAGCTCGCATTCCGCGATCGCGACGGTGTCGTGCGACGCATCGTCGTCCCCGCCCAGGGCCGCCGCAATGAAGACACGCTCGTCCGTCTACAGGCCGCGCTCGCCGAAGCCGGCGTGCAGTCGACGGAAACGGGTTAGTTCCAGCGTCGTTGGGCGCGGCGGAACGAGCCCATGTCGGCGTAGCCCAAGCGGAACGCGATCTCTTGGGCCGAGATGCCTTGCTCGCTGAGGCGGGCATGCAGCTCCCGGCGGACCGCGTCGACGACTTCTCGAAACGAGGTGTCGTGGTCGGCCAACCGGCGCTGCAAGGTTCGCGGGGTCATCGCAAGGTGGCGGGCGATGTCTGCAAGCGTGACGGAGCCGCCCCGCAAGGCCTGGCCGAGGCTGGCGCGGACGGTGGCGACAAACTCGGAGCCCTCGGCGCGTTGCTCGAGCAGCGTGTCGGCTTGGGCGTCGATGGCGTGCATCAGGGCGGGGTCGGCCGAACGCAAAGGGCGGTCCGCGGTGGCTCGGGACAGGGTGATGCCGTTGTCCGCTTGGTCGAAGCGCAGCGTAGCGGTTCCAAAGGTGGCCCGATGCCGCTCGAGGTGCTCGGGTGCGGGGTGGCAAAACCAGACTTCGGAGGCTTCGAGTCCGCCCTGCGTCATTGCGCGCCCTCCCACCACGAGCAGCGCCATGAAGTACTCGTTCGAGTGCCGACCGCCCGCCAATGGGTGCCCGGGAATTGCCTGGTGCACGTGCAGGCCCTCGTCCGACTCCTCGAGCGTCACGGTCGTCGCCTCGTTGAGCAGCACCGCAAACCGGGCCAAACGGCGCATCGCCTCGCGCACGGTGGGCGCCGCACGAATGCCGAACTCGGCCAAACCGTAGGCGCCACGGTCGATGGAGGCGACGAGCTCGAGCCCGAGGTCGGGTGCGTTCAGTCGACTCGCGGCGTCGTCATAGAACGCGGCGAGCGTGTCGACCTCGGCCGTGACGTGGGGCTCGTTCAGCGCGCGCTCGAGGCCGAACGTTGCCAGGCACGCGTGGGCGTCGACGCCGGCCTCGGTGAGCCGATGGGCCACGAGGCTCGGCAGCGGTGTGCGCATCAGAGTCACGCGGCCCACAGAGTACTGCTGCAACCCTGTCGCAACGCGCCGAGATTCTGTCGCGAACGGCCCTGGCGGCGCGCTGTTGCATATCCCACAATATCCCACCATGACGTTGTGGCCCCGCATTCTCCCGGTCCTGCTGTGCGCAGTGGTGGCGTGTGATGACGCTGCCGGTTCGGAGGGCGACTCGATCTGCCTCGAAGCGAATGCCGCGGTCGGGGACTGCCTGGGCGTTCCCGCCGAGCCACCCGCGGGCGAGTGTGACGCACAGGCGCAGGAGGTGGCCCAAGAGTTGCTCGACGGCATCGATGCTGCGGGGTGCGAAGGTGTGCCCGCGGGCAAGGAAGACTCCCTGCTTTGCGGGGCGCTCCTGTGGGACCCGCTCGGTTGGTGCGACGACACGCCCGAACCCCTCGGGCCCGAACCGCAGGGCGAGCCGACGCGCTACCCGATCGTCTTGGCGCATGGCTTCAACACCAGCACCACCAACTTCTGGCGCTTCAACGACGTCGACTTGGCCTTGATCGCCGACGGTCACGACGTGGTGCTGGGAAGCGTGCCGCCGTTCGACACGCCGATGGTGCGGGCGGAGTTTCTCGCCCAACAAGTCGACGCGCTGCTGGAGCGCTCGTCGGCCGACAAGGTGAACATGGTGTGCTTCTCGATGGGGGGCATCGACTGCCGCTACCTCGTCAGCCCCGATGGCTTGAACTACGGGGACCGCATCGCCAGCGTCACCACCATCTCGGCCCCCCACCGGGGCACCTACGTCGCTGATGTCGCGGTCGGTTTCCTGCCCGACGAGGACGACGCCGAGGCCATCGACGCCATCGCGACCCTCTACGGAAGCTCCTTCAGTGACGTTGCCGAGGACAGCCACATCGTGGCGGGGCTGACGTCGATGTCCGAGCGCGGCATGGCCGAGTTCAACGCCACGATCGGCGACCACCCCGAGGTGATGTACCAGTCGTGGGCGGGCCTGAGCAGCGTTGCGGGCCTGGCCAACCCTCGCTCGGGTGCCGAGTCCGAGGCGTGCACCGATGAAGACGGCAACGTGTTGATGCTTCGCCATGAGGGCACGGTCGATCGCATGGACCCGTTGCTCGTCGGCGCCGCCGCCTTCGTCGCACACGGGACCGAGCTACGGCCCAACGACGGCGTCGCCACGGTCGAGTCGTCGAAGTGGGGCCGGTTCCGCGGTTGCTACCCGGGCGACCATCTCGATGCCGCTGGGCAGATCGGCGACGAGGGCCCAGACCCCCGAACAGGGTTCGACTACCTCCGCTTCTATCGCAACCTCGCGTTCGACCTTGCGGCTCAGGGCTACTGAACGCTGCTGATATCCTGCACGGGTGGCGAGACTCGAGCGCGGCCGGTTGCTGACGATTCCCATCTCGCACTACTGCGAGCGGGCTCGGTGGGCGCTCGAACACGTCGGCATCGACTACGTCGAAGAGCAGCACCTGCAGATGTTTCACTACCGCCCGGTGCGCCGAAGCGGTGGGGGCAAGAGCGTGCCCGTGTTCGTCACCGCCGATGGCGAAGTGCTCACCGACTCTGCGGACATCGTGCGGCACGCCGACGCAAAGGCGCCGGACGATCGTCGGCTGTATCCGCAGGACGCTTCGAAGCGCGAGGAGACGCTCGCGCTGGAGTGCTCCTTTGCCGCACCGTTCGGGGTCGAGACGCGGCGCATCATGTACGACCACTTCTTCGACTGGGGTCGTCCCGCCCTGGCGTTCAACGCCGGCCGTGCGCCGCGGTACCAACAGGCGATCGCGTGGGCAGCGTTTCCGTTCTTCGAAGGTTGGGCGCGCCGCTACCTCGAGGTGAACCCGGTCACCGTTGCGGCTGGTCTCGCGCAGACGCGCGCGGTGTTCGATGACATCGACCATCGCTTGAGCGACGGTAGGCCGTTTCTCATGGGGGATCAGTTCACCGCGGCTGACATCACGTTTGCCTGCATGGCCGCGCCCGTGACCGCGCCGTCTCCGTACGGCACGCCGCTGCCGACCGTGGAGGAGCTCCCGTCGCAGACGCAGGCGTTGCTACGGGAGTTCCGTGCGAGACCCGCGGGTGCGTTTGCGTTGCGGATGTTCGCGGAACATCGACCGTGTGCCTGAGACTCAGGCCGAGTTCGCTTGCGCGGCGTCGGTGCGAAAGCGGTAGCCCACACCGCGCAGCGTCTCGATGTAGTCCGAGGCGGGCCCCAGCTTCTTGCGCAGGCGCTGCACGTGCGTGTCGACGGTGCGGGTGGGCAACCCCGGCGTGTGCCCCCAGACGTCGTGCAACAGCGCGTCACGGGTTTGCACCCGTCCCTTGCGTGACAAGAACGTGCTCAGCAGGCGGAACTCGAGCGCGGTCAAGCTGATCTCGGTTCCGTCCACCCAGACCCGGTGCCCTTCTTCGTCGACCTTGAGTCGCCCGAAGGCGAGCTCGGCCGCGGCGGGGCTGGGTTTGTCGAGACGGCGAAGAATGGCTTTGATCCGGAGCAGCAGCTCGCGCATCGAGAAGGGCTTTGCGACGTAGTCGTCGGCGCCCACCTCGAAGCCTACGACCCGATCGATTTCGTCGTCCTTGGCCGTGACCATGATGATCGGCACGTCCTTGGTGCGGTCCATCGAGCGGAGCTCGCGACAGATGTCGGTGCCCGACATGTCGGGCAGCATCAGGTCCAGCAGGATGAGGTCGGGTACGGGATCCCCTGTCGCGGCGGCCAAAGCCGACCGGCCGTCGTGGGCTACACGCGTACGCCAGCCTTCCCGCTCGAGCGAGAACTGAACGGTGCTCACCAGATCGCGTTCATCGTCCACGATGAGGATGCTCGGCGTCACGTCATCGCGTGTACCACTGGCGCGGTGACAGCTCGGTGACGGGCCGGCAAACGCTGAGGGGATTGTTGGCGTGCGTCGCTGGGGTCAACGTTTCGTCACACGCGGTGGATCGGCTTGTCACGGAGCCGAGACAAACTCGACACGCCGCGGCCATGGACTCGGCCCATAGTGCGCCGGCCCATGTTCGACGGGTTTCGCCCAGAGCTCCAAGGCTGGTTCTTCGAGCGCCGCATCGTGCCCAGCACGATCGCGCTGGGACTGCTCCTGTCGGGCGCTGCCGGGTACATCGCGACCCTCGAAGAGAAAGAGGAAACGATCGACGTCGCGCTCGGAGATCCCGATCTGAGCGACTTCGCGGTCGAAGAGGATGAGCCCGAGCCGGAGGAGGAGATCATCGAGGAGGAGCCTCCGCCTCCTCCTCCCCCGAATGCCAAGGTCAAGCGGGTCAAGAAGATGACCCCGCGTCCCAAGCCTGTGACGCCCACCGAGGTGCCTACGGAGGCTGCGGACGAGACCGACAAAGAGAAGACCTACGAAGTGCCGATGGACGGCGGCACCAGCCGGACCGGCATGGGGACGGGTACCGCCAAGCCCAAGACCACGGCGCCGCCCAAGAAGCCCAAAGCTGAAAAGCCGGCCAAGAAACCCAAGAAGGCGAAGAAGAAACCGATCGACCCCACCAAGCCGGTCGATCGCCCCGAGAACGCCACGGTGCCCAAGCCGCTGCCGAGCAATGCGCAGCCGGCATACCCCAAGAAGCTGCGCAACGACGGCATCACGGGACGCATCGTGCTCAAGCTTCACGTGCACCGGGACGGCAGCGTTCGCGGAGCCAAGGTGCTGGCCAAGAAGACCAGCGCCACCACCGAAGAAGAGAAGAAGGCCGCGGCGGCAGCCTTCCTCAAAGCGGTCATCAAGGTCGTCAAGACCTGGAAGTTCAAGCCCGCCACCCTCGCCGGAAAGCCGATCTCGGTCTGGCACAAGGTCAACATCCCATTCGAGCTCACCGACTGAGCGACGACGTAAAGGAGCGAAACGATGGAACTCTCCCTCGCAGAAATCTGGGCCGAAATGGGCATCCTGTCCAAGGCCGTGGCGATCTCCCTGGTGGCGATGGGCATCGCCAGCACCTTCGTGGCCGTGGAGCGGTTCTTGGTGTTGCTCAAGGCCCATCGCATCAGCGTGACGTTCGCCGACAAGGCACGTCCTCTGATGGAGGCCAAGGAAATCGACACGCTGTACGACCTGACGCGCGGCAAGGAGTTCGCACGTGGGCCGTTGCCGCGGCTGCTTCGTTTCGGCCTCGAGTCGTACCGGGCCAACATCAAGGATGAAGCCGTCGGTCCCGTGGAGATGGCGCGACGCGAGCTGAGCCGCAAGCTCGAGATGATGGGCACCGAGTCGCGACGCGGCATGGGCATCTTGGCCTCCACCGGTTCCACGGCGCCGTTCATCGGCCTGTTCGGAACGGTCATCGGCATCATCACCGCCTTCCAAGGCATCGCAGCCGCGGGCGGCGGCGGCATCGGAGCGGTTTCGGCGGGTATTGCCGAAGCGCTGATCGTCACCGCCGTGGGCCTGGTCGTGGCCATCATGGCCGTGCTCGTCTTCAACGCGCTGAGCACCAAGTTCGACGCGTTCGATCAAACCATGCAGCACGCCGCGAGCGAGCTGGTCGACTACCTGGAGATCGCGCATGGGAGCTCAACTCGATAGCGGAAGCAAGAAGAAGGGCGCTCAGCCCAACATCAACGTCACGCCGCTCGTCGACGTGGTGTTGGTGCTGCTCATCATCTTCATGGTCGTGTTGCCCGACGTTCAGGGCGGCAAGCCCGTCGAGATGCTCAAGGTTCGCGCGGCCGACAAACACGAAGACGGCGCCGAACCGCTCACGGTCACCATCGACATCAACGAGGTGTACACGTGGGACAAGGCCGACGTGTCGCGTGATGCGGCGCTCGGCGGGCTTCGGGTGGAGTACGCCCGAGACTCCGACCAACGTGTCTTGCTGCGGGCCGACGCAGGCCTCCGCTACGCCATCGTGCGGGACTTCTTCCGTGACGTGCAGGACATCGGGTTTCCCACCGTCTCGCTCGCCGTCGGCGTGAGTGCCGAGTGGAGCGAGGAAGAGAGCTGAACCATGGGCATGTCAGTCGGCAAAGAGAACGGCAAGACCAAGGTCAAGCCGGACATGAACGTCACGCCGCTGGTCGACGTGGTCCTGGTGTTGCTCATCATCTTCATGGTGCTCGCACCGGTCGTGACCGAAGGCTTCGATGTTCGGATCCCGCCCAAGGACGAGACCGACCAGAAGCTCGACGCGGCCAACGACCCGAACAAGCCGCTGGTGCTCTCAGTGAATGTCGACGGTGCGTACGAGGTGAACTCCGTACGCATCGAAGAGGCCGAACTCGGCCAGCGTTTGCGGCGGATGTTCAACGCCCGTCCCGACAACGTGCTGTACGTCGATGGGGCGGATGACGTCGCGTATGGACGTGTCCTTCTCGGGGTCGACTACGCCCGCTCCGGCGGCGCGGCCCCAGTGGTGATGATCACCAAGAAACTCGAGTAGATCTCCGATGTCTTCCTGGCGAGCTCAGTCGGCGCTACTTGGTGGCGTCCTCCTTTTGGTGCCCGCGTCCGCACTCGCGAACGTCGAGGACGACGACGCGCCTTCGTTGCGCCGGGACTACAAGGGGCCCGAGACGTCCCCCGAACCGGCGCCGGGCGAGGTCGAAGTCGTGCCTCCGAGCGAGGCGCCCGCGGAGTCTCCCGAGGGCGCCGAGCCGCCGGCCGCCGACGAGGCTCCGGCGCCCGTCCTCGAGGACCCCGAGCCCGAGCCTGAGCCCCCGCTGGTCGCGGACGTGGAGGAGGACGAAGAGGACGGCGACTTCGGCTTCGACTTCGTCGATCTCACCGAGGACGAGGAGGCGCTCGCCGAGGAGCTGAAGGTCGAGACAAAGAAGGTCCGTGGCAAAGCCGGCACGGTGACCGGGCGAGTCCTCGACGCGAGCACGGGCGAGCCACTCATCGGCGCCTACGTCGAGGCGATCGGCACCGAGTACAAGACCAAGACCGACGTCGACGGCAACTACACGCTCGAGCTCCCGGTCGGCACCTGGGAGATCCGAGTCCGCTCCGATGCCAACGAGCCGCGCCGAATCTCCAACGTGGTGGTGGCCGAGGCCGAGTCCCAGACGATCAACTCCGAGCTGCGCCCGCTCGAAGGTGCCGGGCAGACGGTGGTCGTTCAGGCCGAGATGAACCGCGAGAGTGAGGCCGCACGCCTGCAGCAGCGCAAGGAATCCAGCGCTGCGCGTGACCTGATGAGCCGCGACGAGATTGCGAAGTCCGGCGGTGGCTCGACCTCGGCGGTTGCACGACGGATCGTGGGTGTGACCGTCGTCGGCGGTCGGTACCTGTTCGTTCGCGGCTTGGGCCACCGCTACGTCAATACGCTGTTCGACGGTGCACGCGTGCCGAGTCCCGAGCCCGAGCTGCGGACCGTTCCGCTCGACATCTTCCCTTCGTCGGCACTGTCGGCGATCAACGTGCAGAAGACGTTTACGCCCGACGTGCCGGGCGACTTCGCGGGGGGCTCCGTGCAGCTCGAGAGCCGTGAAGTGCCCGAAGACCTCATGGTGTCGGTCGGCGCGGATGTCGGGGGCAACACGGCGACGAGCTTTCGGCACATGTTGACCAACGGCTCGTTTGCGGCCGACGCGTTCGGCTTCGGCAACATCCCACGCCGCCTCCCCGGGGTTCTGCCGACCGATACGGCGGCCAGCCGAGGCGTGTTGGACGAGAACTACGAGCCGGTCTACACGCCCGAGCAGATCGAGGCGTTTGGCGACGCGATGTACACCGACACCCGCATGCGGAGCGCGCAAGCGCCTCCGAACTTCGGGGCGAATGCGACCGTCGGCTACGGCCTGCAGCCGCACGGCGAGGAGAGCAAGCTCGGCTTCCTCTGGACGGCGCAGTACAAGAACAAACATCAGACCCACCGATTCAACGATCGAATTCGGCAGTACCCCGTAGAGGGGGAGCCGGGTGTCGACTACGGCGGGATGCGAACCCGCAACACGGTAGCGTGGTCCACCGCGGGGCTTGCGAAGTACGACCCGAACAAACGGCACCGACTCGAACTCTTGGGCTTCTACTCGCGTGAGGCGGAAGACGAGACACGCCGGCTGCAAGGGTTCGCACGCAACGTGTCCGGGCCCGACCCGGTGGTCTCCACCCGGATCCGCTACATCATGCGCTCCATCGCCATGACGCGATTGGGGGGCCGCCACGAGTTCCCTCGGGCGAAGGGCCTCGAACTCGACTGGTTTGGATCCTACGCACAAGCGCGGCGTGACGACCCGGCGATTCGGGAGAACTTCTTCACCGACGCCGATGGTGACGGCACGTTCGTGTTCGACCGTGGCAACGACGGCGGCAAGCAGACCTTCCTCGACCTCACCGACCACACCGAGAGCGGGGCCGCCAACCTCACGATGCCGTTCAAGCAGTGGAACGGTCTCGAAGGCAAGGTCAAGGCCGGCGCGTGGCTGGAGGGCAAACAGCGGTCGTTCGACGTGCGGCGCTTCCTTTTCCAGGGCGGCGTGACCGAGCTGATCCCCCAGGGCACCGGGAACATCATCAACAAACACACCACCGGGGGCAGCCCCGACGCGAACGCCTTCTACCTCCAAGAGGCGACGCGTCCGACTGACAACTATCGCGCGTCCCAGGAGATCTTCGCGGGCTACGCGATGACCGAGCTGCCGATGGTGCGGTGGTTCAAGCTGGCCGGCGGTGCGCGGTTGGAGTCCAGCACCATTCGTGTCGAGCCCTACGACCCGTTCGCCGACCCGGACGATCCTCCCGATGAAGAGCTGTCGCAGGTGGCCCTGCATGGCCTCGACGTTCTGCCGTCGGTTTCGCTGATCTTCTCGCCCACCGAGAAGCAGAACATTCGTCTCTCCGGGGCGCGAACGCTCGCTCGACCCGAGTTCCGCGAGCTCGCGCCGTTCTCGTTCACCGACTTCGTGGGTGGTGCGGAGGTCATCGGCAACCCGGACCTGAAGCAGACGAAGGTTTGGAACGCCGACCTGCGATGGGAGTGGTTCCCCAGCGGGAGCGAGGTCATCGCCGGGTCGTTGTTCTACAAGTATTTGGACGAGCCCATCGAGCAGGTGCAGCTGCCTCGCATCCCGTTCTTGTCGAGCTTCCGGAACGCAGATGCGGCCCAGAACTTCGGGTTCGAGCTCGAAGCACGAAAGAACCTCGAGTTCGTCTGGTCGAAGCTGGAGGACCTCTCGCTCGGCGCGAACTTCACGCTGCTTCACTCGCGCGTGAGGCTGAGGCCGCGATGCGAGCCCAGCGAAGGCGTGGACTGCAGCGCCCTGTCGGACACCGACGTGTCGACGTCGCGCGTGCGACCGCTGCAGGACCAGTCGCCGTTCGTCGTCAACGCGTACCTCGACTACGACAACGAGGACTCGGGAACGGGGGCACGGGTGCTCTACAACATCGAAGGACGCAAGATCACCAACGTCGGTGGTCTGGGGCTCCAAGATGTGTATCTGTCGCCGCGGAACAAGGTGGACATCACCTTCACGCAGCGTCTGTACCGCGGCCTCGAACTCAACGTGTCGGCAGAGAATGTGGCAAACGCGGCGTGGGAGTGGAAGCAGGCCAATCGCGTGCTCTCGCGTTGGCGGGACGGTGTGACGTTCACGATCGGGCTCTCCTACGGCTTCGACCGGAGCAAGCAAGACGACGAGTAGCGTTGCGAAGTCGTAACCGCGAGTTCGCAACGGTGCGCAGGGCGTGTCACGCAGCCCGTGCATGGTGCCGACACAAGAGAATCGTCATGAATAGACTCAGTGCAACCCTGGTGGCCTTGGCCGTGCTTGCGGCGTGTGATCCCGAAGCAAACGAAGACACCGGTGACGTCGGCAGCTCGCAGGGCTCCGGAAGTGAGACCGGCGGTGCAGAGACCGGAGGCGACGAGACCGGGACCTCCGGCGCGTGCGCCGATCCCAATGGTGGACCGACCATGGGCCTCAACGCCGACATCGAGGGCGACACCGTCCTCACCTGCGATACGGTGTGGGTCCTCGAGGACATCATCTTTGCCCGTGGTGGCACCCTGACGATCGAGCCGGGAACGACCATCAAAGGAACCGAGGGCTCTGCACTCGTGATCGAGCAGGACGCAACGCTCGACGCCCAAGGCACTGCCGACGCGCCGATCGTGTTCACGTCGATCCAAGCCCAAGGCTCCCGAGGCCGTGGTGATTGGGGCGGGCTGGTCCTTCTGGGCAACGCGCCCACCAACCTCGAAGGTGGTGTCGGGCAGGCCGAAGGTTTCTCGAATCCCCCTTCGTACGGTGGTGACGACGCCGCGCACTCGTGTGGCGCGCTCTCGTACGTGCGTGTCGAGTGGGCCGGGTTCGCGATCGCGGAAGGATCCGAGCTCAACGGCATCACGTTCTACGCCTGTGGAACCGGAACCTCCGTGGACCACGTGCAGGTTCACATGGGGGCCGACGACGGCATCGAGATGTTCGGTGGCGACTTCTCGGCAGACCACATCGTCATTACGGGCGCCGAGGACGACAGCCTCGACTGTGACCAGGGTTTTCAGGGCGACCTGCAGTTCCTCTTCATCCAGCAGGACCCGGCAATCGGCGACAACGCGTTCGAGTGGAGCAACCAGGGGACCGACTTCGCGGCAACTCCGACGACCTCTCCCTCGGTGGCCAACGGCACGATCATCGGTTCGGGCTCGGGTGGCGACAAGAGCAAGGGCATGACCCTCAAAGAGGGCACCGAAGCCGTGTTGGTGAACTCGGTGTTCGGCAACTTCACCAACGAGCTCATCTTCCTGCAGAACCTCGAGACCCAACGCGTGCTCGAAGACGGCGGCGTCTCTTTGGAGGGCAACATCTACTGGGGCTCGGGCGCGCCCGGGGTCGACGACGAGGATGGCTCTGACATCACCTGGACTGCTGCCGACTTGCAGACCTTCATCGATGACGGTGGCAACACCGAAGCCGACCCGATGCTCGGCTCGACTGCATGGGGCAGCCCCGACATCGCTCCCGGGGCGGGCTCGCCCGTCGAGTCGGGTGCGGTTGCTCCCGGTGGAAGCTTCGAGGCGACCGACTACGTCGGCGCGGTGGAGCCCGGCGGCGACAACTGGACCACCGGCTGGACCAACTTCGAGACCTAGCAGGATGTCGGAAAACCCCGTCGACAGAGGTCGACGGGTGTGATCTAGAAGGATGGTGCGCGGCAAGCAGGAGAAGCAGTCCTCGATGCTCTGTTTGATGAACATCGAGGAGCAGGTCCCGG
>Ga0213833_1000618_pt1 | contig 32289 bp, 23 predicted proteins | sample SWATP21_FD_160575 | JGI IMG/M metagenome (GOLD analysis project Ga0213833, IMG submission 160575) | Coastal seawater microbial communities from Marineland, Florida, United States - SWA TP2 #1 | ecosystem: Environmental > Aquatic > Marine > Coastal | place: USA: Florida | collected 2016-08-14 | reverse complement strand
GCCAAGGGGACGAAGATGAGACAGAAATCCGGGCCGGAGGGATCGGCCGAAAAACATGTGAAGGAAATCCGCCGCAAGACCCGGCGTAAATTCTCCGCCGAAGAGAAGATCCGCATCGTACTGGAAGGCCTGCGCGGCGAGTATTCGATTGCCGAACTGTGTCGGCGTGAGGGGATCGCTCAGGGGCTGTACTACACCTGGTCGAAGGAGTTTCTCGAAGCTGGCAAGAAGCGCTTGTCGGGCGACACGGAGCGGCAGGCGACATCCGGCGAGGTGAGTGGCCTGAAGCGTGAGATGCGCGATCTGAAGGAGGTCGTTGCCGACCTGACGCTGGAAAACCGCATCCTCAAAAAAAGCGTGATCGGGGATGGGGAGGATATCGAATGAGATACCCCGCGTCCGAGAAGCTGGAGATCATCCGGCTGGTGGAGCAATCGCATCAGCCCGTGAAAAGAACGCTGGAACAGATCGGCGTGTCACGTCCGACCTTCTATCGCTGGTATGACCTTTACCGGCGGTTCGGTGAAGCCGGGCTTGAGGATCGGCGCGGCGGCTCTGGCCGGGTCTGGAACCGCATCCCGAATGAGGTGCGTCAGCAGGTGCTGGAAATGGCGCTCGACCGGCCGGACCTTTCTCCCCGCGAACTGGCCGTGACGTTCACGGACGAGAAGCGCTACTTCGTCTCGGAAGCCAGTGTTTACAGGCTTTTGAGGGCGCACGACCTGATTACCAGCCCGGCCTTCATCGTGATGAAAGCGGCCGATGAGTTCAGGGAGAAAACCACCGCGCCCAACCAGCTCTGGCAGACCGACTTCACCTATCTGAAAGTGATCGGCTGGGGATGGTTCTACCTCTCCACCGTGTTGGACGACTTCTCCCGTTACATCATCGCCTGGAAGCTCTGCTCGGGCATGGCGGCGAGCGATGTGCAGGACACGCTGAACCTGGCGCTTGAAGCTTCCGGACTCGATGAAGTGAATGTGGTTCATCGCCCGAGACTACTCTCAGACAACGGACCGTCTTACATCTCTGGCGATCTGGCTGAGTATCTTGCCGACAAAGGCATGCAGCATACGCGCGGCGCGCCGTATCATCCCCAGACGCAAGGAAAGATCGAGCGCTGGCATCAGACGCTGAAGAACCGCATCCTGTTGGAAAACTACTTCCTGCCCGGAGACCTTGAAGCGCAGGTCGATGCGTTCGTCGGTTACTACAACCATCAGCGCTATCACGAGAGCCTGAACAATCTCACTCCGGCAGATGTCTATACGGGCCGCGGCCAGACCATCCTGCTCGAACGTGAGAAAATCAAAAGGAGGACGATGAAACTACGGCGCTTGCAGCACGCCCAATCCGCTGCTTAACTCAAACCAGATGCGCCAGACCCTCCTTAAGTCAGGCAGCCTGAAGTCTCAAATTACCTGACGACGGACAGACGTATCGGACGCCCGCAAGCTGAAGACGTTGGAGACCGAGAACGCGCGGTTGAAGAAGCTGCTGGCTGACAGCATGCTCGACAACTCGATCCTGAAAGATTTGCTGGGAAAGAACTGACGACGCCCCAGTTGAAGCGGGCTGCGGCTCTGAAGGTGATTGATAAATACGATATCTCCCAGCGCCGCGCCTGCCGACTGGTCAGCGTCGATCCGAAGACTGTCCGGCGAGAGCCCGAACCAGACAACCCTGAGATCCGCGAACGCATGCGAGAGATCGCAGCGACACGTCGCCGGTTCGGCTATCGCCGGATCGAAGTGATGTTGGCACGAGAGGGTATCGTGATGAACCAGAAGAAGCTCAGACGCCTCTACAAGGAGGAAGGGTTGTCGGTGAAACGCAGGCGTGGCCGCAAGCGCGCGACTGGAACACGCGAACCGATGCCTGTTCCGGACGGTCCGTCGCAGCGCTGGAGCCTCGACTTCGTGTCCGATGTCTTTGGGCCGGCCCGGCGGTTCCGCATGCTGAACGTGATCGACGATTACACGCGCGAGTGCCTGGCACTGGTGGCGGACACATCGCTGTCAGGCGCCCGCGTGGCCCGTGAACTGGATCGCTGCATCCGTCTCTATGGCAGGCCCGAAACCATCGTCTCAGACAACGGGACGGAGCTGACCAGTCGCGCCATCCTCGAATGGCAGAACCAAACCGGCATCGCCTGGCACTATATCGCCCCGGGCAAACCGCAGCAGAACGGCTTCGTCGAAAGCTTCAACGGCAAGCTGCGTGATGAGTGCCTGAACGAAGAAGTGTTCGACAGCCTCGCTCATGCCCGCAAGATCCTCGGGCGTTGGCGACATGACTATAACCACCACCGGCCTCACTCATCGCTGGGCGGGCTGACGCCCGCAGCGCGCCGGTCGCTCGTGCATGTTGGGAGCGCCGCTCCCGACGCGCTCGCCACACCTCAAACCATGGACTATGAAAGGGCTAGACTCTCGAAATGAATGAGGGACGCGAGGGTCTCAGGTCAATCTGTGTACCGACGGTTCGAATATCGCTTTCGCCCCGCTGATAGCGCCAGCACAGGACCTATTCAGAGGGGCAACTATAATTTGCGATCTGTTGGGAGACTTCTGGGATCCAGACATCCCGTTCCACATTGGTCAGGGCTTTAGCGGTGTTTAATAAGGTCAGCTGACCCATTGACTCGTGGAGCGCATCGCAGGCTTTGGAGTGGAGGCCGAAACCTTGGTACACAACAGCTGCAGTTTTCAGCGTGCCGGCGAGATCTCTCCGGTGTCCGGCAGTGTCCGGGAAATCTGCAATCACTCGGCGGCGAATATCCAGCGCCTCCATAATGGCTGACAGTGCCGCGTCACGGTCTCCGAATTCGGATTCGACCCTGCCGTCCATTTCAAGCTGTGTGGCGAGAAAAGCCCGGGAGGCAGCGTCCTTCGGATCTCCCTCTCGAAGAGTTTCCGCGATCCGGACCGCTTCCTTGCTCGTTTGCAGCGCCTCGTCGCCTTTTCCGGCTTTCAGGTAAGACATTACCAGCGGGTTGAGCGCTGTCATTTTCTGGAGATTGTAATAATAACCGGCTGTGTTCTCTGCAAGGATCTCGTCATAGGCCTCCACGGCATATTCGAGCGGCGGGATGGAGTCTTCCCAGTGCTGGGTATCTGAAAGTCCTTCACCCTCCAGCCGGGCGAAATAGGCGAGCCGGGATAGACGGCGGCGTGGTTTTTCTTCGTATTCGCTCGCGGCCAGTTCGTCCCGATAGCGCCGGGCTTCGGCGATGGCTGTCTCATAGTCGTTCTGGTACATCAGGATCTTCACCCGGTCAGCTCGCGAGTTCCAGAGCCGGAAGAAGAGCTTCGTCTCGTCAGCACCCGGCAGGGTCATGCCGCGTTCGACCAGGGCCAGCCCCTCCTCATTGGTTCGGCGGGCCGCGTCCATGTCGAGCTGGTAGCTCATCTCCTGATTGGCTTTCAGCCGTTTCACCCAGGCCATTTCGTCGATTGCATGCACATCATCCGGTGACCGTTCGAGTAGACGGTTGAGAGCCTCTTCCGCTTTCAGCAACAGCGCAAAAGAGGTTTCTGTATCGCCGAAATTCGCCACACCCAGCCCGCCATACAAGTCAGACAAGCGGGTGTTCTGAACGGCCACGTCCATGAGGACGTCATCGGGTGCATTCGGATCGGCAGCGAGCTCGTCCACATAGTCTCTCACGATACCCGCAAGGTTTTCCCGCGCCTCCAGCGAGCCGGGAATGTGTTCGATTGCGTCATAGACATCGGTAATGAAGACTTTGCTGAGGCCCCGAGCCTGTTCGAAGCGCGCCGCTGCGTAGTGCCGGGCCTGCTCTGCGCGATTGTATTCATGCAGTGTAATGCCCAGCGCTCCGATGAGGCCGACCAGCGCCAGCGTGCCAAGTGTCATTGCCAGGCGGTTCCGTGACAGGAATTTTCTGAATTTATAAAGTGATCCGCCCGCGCGGGCCTCGACGGGATACCCGGTCCGCAAGTTTGTCAGGTCTTCGATCAGGGCGTCGACCGAGGCGTAGCGCTCTTCCATATTGTCGGCAGCGGCCCGCGCGATGATGGCGGCGACATCCGCGTTCGGCGGATGGTTCTGTACCAGCGCTTCGAGCAGTTTTCCGAGCGAATATATGTCCGACAAGGTATTAGCCGGGGCACCCTGTGCGCGTTCCGGTGCGCCATATCCGGGCGTAAAACTGAGCGAAGCGAGGGACTTTGTTGAAGGCGGCGCTTCGCTTACCTCGGCGAGTTCGTCGGAATGAGGCTTCGCGATACCGAAGTCAATCAGCTTCACGGTGCCGGACTTCGTAACCAGGACATTCGAGGGCGTAATGTCACGATGCACGATCAGGTTCTGGTGCGCGTGGCGGACGGCGGTGCATATGTCCCGGAACAGCCAGAGCCGGTCGTCCAGTCCGAGCCCGGCGGTATCAGCCCACTCGGTGATCGGTTCACCATCGACATATTCCATGACGAAATACGGCGATCCGTCTGGCAGGGCGCCGCCGTCGAATAGGCGGGCGATGTTCGGATGCGAAAGATCGGCGAGGATCTGCCGCTCGCGCTCGAAGCGGGCGATCAGGCTATCGCTCAGCACGCCGGGCCGGATAATCTTGATGGCAGCGATCTGCTTGAAGTCGCCGCTGTCCCGCTCGCCCTTGTAGACCGCGCCCATGCCCCCCCGGCCGATCATGCCCGTGATTTTGTAAGGGCCCGCGCGGTCGGGCGGCGGCGCGTCGCCGGCGTCCCGCTTGGCGCCCCCTGTCCTGAGCGCGGCGTTGACGGACCCGTCTGCCTCAAGCAGTGCCAGCACACGGCTGACCAGCGCAGCATTGTCGCCAGCCTGCTTGCGTACCCAGTCTTCCCTGTCTGTGCTCGGCTGCTCCAATGCGTCTGTCAGAAGCTTCAGTGCCTGCTGTTCAAGCGTATCCGCTTCCGACATCCACTTCCTCCGTCATGGCGTCCAGCAACCAAGCGCGTGCCACGCGCCATTGCCGTTTCACGGTCGACTCCGAGGCGCCGACGACTTCCGCAACCTCCTGCAGGCTCATCCCACCGAAATACCGCAGTTCAACGATCTCCGCCTTGTCCGGATCAATCACGCCGAGGCGGATCAGGGATTTTTCCAGCAGGTCCATGTCGAAACGCTGCGATACGCCTTCCACGCGAGTGACCAAGGTCACTTTGTGGTGGTAGCGCTTGTCCGAATTCTTCTTTCGCGCATGGTCTATCAGGATACGCCGCATGGCGCGTGCGGACAGGGCGAGGAAGTGGCTCTTGTCGGTCCACTCTATCTGTTCAAGCTTGATCAAGCGCAGAACGGCTTCATTGACCAGGTCCCCGGTCGACAGGGAATTGTTTCGTTCCGCCCGTAGCAAGGCGGCCGAAACCTGCCGCAACTCGACATAGAGCAGATTGAACAAGGCGTCGCGGGCCTGGGTGTCGCCGTTGCGCCAAGCCTGCAGAAGTTGTTTTGCGTCGATGGAATTTGGCTGTTCCATGCGTCTCCCTCGGCCAGAGACTAGCCATAGTTGCTACAGGAGCACAAGCGGATACGCCGTTTGGGGGAATGGTTTCAGACGCGCTGACCCTTTTTACGGCAGGATCGCGCCTTTCATAATGACGGACACCTTTTGGGGCTCGCAGGCGCATTGTCCAGCGTGCCGGCGCCGTTGTGAGCTTTCGAAAGGGCTTCAAAATGAGAAAAGCATTCACACTGTTCCCGCTGCTGGTCGTGCCAGTCCTGATCTACAACCTGATCGCTTTCTCGGCGGGTGGGGAAACTGCTGCGGGACTACCTCCGGTGCTTGCGCGTCTGGATGCTGTTTTCTTCGAGATGCCCATGATCTCAGGGGTCAGCTGGCGCTTCGAGGTGAGCGACACGCTCCTGTTTCTCGGCCTTGGCGTATTGTTCGTGGAGATCGTGAAATCAACCAGTACCAGGTCAGCGGCGATCGCGAACCACGCCGCATCCATGTTCCTGTTGGTATTCTGTATGATCGAATTCCTGATGATGCGGAACTTTGCGACGGCAACCTTCTTCTTGCTGACCATGATGTGCTTCCTGGATGTCCTGGCCGGCGTGATGGTCACGATTGTCTCGGCGCGGCGGGACTTCGGCGTCAACGGCGAAATCGCCCATTGAGCCCTGGAAAATAATTTGTGGGGTGCGTGACCCGTTCCCCGGATCCCCTGCGCCTTCTTCTGCAGACACCCTGATCTGAGGAAACCATAATGTCCGAGACGCTGAACCAGATACCGCCGGATGCCTGGCCGCTGATCGACCTGTTGTTCAACCTGACAATGGCGGCAACGGGGGTCTGGTTGGCGATCACGGTCTTCGTCCTGTGGCGCCGGGCCTCATCGAACCTCACCCCGGTCAATGCGGCCGAGAAAAGCCGGAAGGCTCAGCCCGATTTCCTGAAGGTCGACAAGAAGGCCCGCGCCAAAGCGCTGGAACGGGGCGAAGCCTTCGATAAGGAACTGGAACGGCGCGAGCGCGAGGCGGCGCGGGCAGAAGCGCACCGCAAGCGCGGGCCCGTCACGCTTGGCCAGCATTTGGCCCGCTTTGTCAGTTTTTTCATGTCCCTGTTTACGCTCGCCACAATGATTTTCGGCGCGATCTTCCAGGTCACGCGCATGGGCGAGATGATGAAGGAATACTCCACGGCCGAACGTATCATGGCCGTTATCCAGAGTCATCCGATCTCGTTCACGGTCGCAACACTTGTGATCGGGTTTCAGGTTTACCGCTTTATTTCCGAACGCAACTGGCAGGAGGGCTGATCCATGGCCTCGCAACCGCTCGTACTCACCGATCCGAACCTCCTGGCTGAATTCGTCCGGGAGACGGAGTTCAAGGCATTCTTCGAGAAGCGCTTTGCCACACCGCCCGATCTCGCTGCGCTCCTGTTTCGCAATGGCGAGCTTATCAACTCGTTCAAGGGCGCGCACTTCTCCGTCGGCGGACTGGCCAATGCCATCAAGGGCGTCGTGGGCGGATCGACCCATATCGCGCTGATGCTGGCGGACCTTAAACCGTTCCAGGTTCAGATCCCGGTCACAGCGATGTCCAAGGACCATGTCGAAATTGCTGGTACAGCGACACTTGAGCTGCAGCTGGACCCGGACAAGCCTTCCAACATCCTTGGCCTCATGGGCGGGGTTTCACGTCAGCAGTTCGATCCGGAAATGGGTGATTTCCCGATCACCGGCCGCAAGGCGCTGTCGCGCATCGATGTGGTCGACCGGATCGCGCCGCACTTCGCAGACCGGGTCATGGAAGCCGTCATTGGCAGAATGGAAGCTGCCGACATCCGGGGAGAGACTGGCCTGCAGGACAAGATACAGGCCGACATGATGCAGGAAGCCGAGCGCATTTGCGGGGACATCGGTATCATGGTCCGGGCGGTCTCGGTACAGTGGGCCCTGAATGCCGTCGAACGGGAAGAATTCGAGCGTGCCCAGGTCGCGCGCCAGCAGGAAGCGCTCGACTACCAGCTGGAGCTGCTGAAGCGGGAAGTCGCCCGGCAGTCCGAGGCGACCGAGGTCAAGGTCACGGCGAATGTCGACCTGGCAAAGCTTGAAAATGCCAGTGAGGACGAACTTGCCCACATGGTGTTGGAAAGCGAGGTCAACTTCCTGGATGCCCGGGAAGCGGCCACAAGGCGCCAGGAAATGCAGGCGCTGGCACATGAGATTGAGGTGCTGCGGACCGAACGCGCCGCCAAGATGGAAAACCAGCTTGCCGAAGCCTCACACCTGACGGATCTGACCAAAGAAGCGGGCCATCTGCGGGAGACTGAACGCAATATAGAACTGCTCGATGCCCAGCATGTCGCCGAGATGAAGAAGGTAGGTGTCCTGACTGATATTGAACTCCATGAACGAAAGGAGCGTATTGAGCTGGATCTTGCCCGGGTTGCCGCCGAGCAGTCAGCCAAGAACCTCAGCACTTTGATGGAGTTGGAATCGGGTGTGAAGGACCGCGACGCCGAACGCGACATCAAAAAAGGGAATGCCAGCAGCGCCAACCGGATTGCAGAGTCCAAGGCAGATGCCGACAGCCGTGTCGCTCAGCTGCAGGCGGGCGCGCGCATGACGCCTGAGCAGATCCTCGCGATCAATGCAGGGCTTTCCGCCGATGTGGCGGATGTCCTCAAGGAGCAGGCCCGGGCATCGTCCACGGTAGGTGATAACGCCATGGAGTCCATGCGTGAATTGATCAAGGGCGCTGCGGAAGAGCGCGAAGCCAGCCGGGCGCACGAACTGAATATCCTCAAGGCCGGAATGACCGGCGCAACAGGTGTTGCCCATGGCGCCGGCGGAAAGTCCGGCAGGGACGATGTGTCGTCCGACATGGATGTCGCATCAGCCAAGGTGGAGTGCCCGGAGTGCGGCCGCGTCCTGCCGGCAAAGGCGAACTTCTGCACCGGCTGTGGCCACAAGATGCGGACCTGATGTTGATGACGGCTGCATCCTCTTCCGTTTTGCCCCGGCGTACCCAGGCGGTGTGTTGCTACACCTCCGCCATGGACAAGGATGCCACTTATTGCGGTGAGTGCGGAAAGCCGTTGATCCGTTGCATGGCGGCAGAAGAATGTGGCGGTCTGCTGGATGACCAGGGGCTTTGTACCGTGTGCGTTGCGCCTCAACTGATGATCGCGCCTGGGGCTCTGACCGCAGCCAAGGTCGGCAGCGCGATCGCCTTGCCGATATCTATTGCGAACCGTTCGGCGATTGAACGCCCGCTCTTCGTGACCAGGCTCTGGAGCCGGGAAGCTGCAGGAGCGTGGCGTGAAGAACATCTGGGCTGGGAGCGATTGGATGCAGGGCAGGCACGCCCGGTGACTGTCACGGCGAGTCAGCTGACACGGGCAGGGGCACACAACATCGAGATACTTGTCGCCGTTTCCAGTCGCTGGCGCTGGCGGGAAGAGAGCTATGCCTTTTCCGCTGACCTGAGGCTGACGGTCGAAGGTGACGAAGAAAAGTCCGGGCCAGTCGTCACGATTGGCGGGGAATCTGCCGGACATGGCAACACGATCTACATTTCGGGACAGGGCGACAAGCGCGAGGTTCTTCAGGCAACAACGGAAGCGATTGAGCTTGAACTGGTGCGGGCCGAGCGGGAAGAGCGGAGGCTGGGATTGCGGGGGCTCAGCGAAACGCTCTGGATTCCTAAAAACACAAAAATGGTCTGGCGCGGATTTCCGAAGGAGGACACGCCGCCGGACGGTCCCATTCTGACGCCGGACGGAATTCTTGCGGTGGGACGCACGCGGAGCCGCCGGAGTGGTGGCCCGGGGGATGTGAGGCTGCTGGCGGAGACGCCGGATGGTGGGATCGACGAACATGCCAGCCGCCTCATTTCCCGGCGTCATTTCGAGCTCTACATCGAATGCAACCGCCTCATTCTTCGTGTCAACGGAAGTGGGGGTGTACGGATCAACGGTGAGGCCTATGGGACGGGTAAGGAAATCGCCCTTCGTGACGGCGACCGCATCGAGCCGTTGGTCAAGGTGGACGGGGCGCTTGCCCTGACCGTCAGGTTTCAGGTCGAACACGGATCCGTCGCCGAAGTGACCATTACGCGTGTTCCGAGCCTAAAAAAGGGAGGGTGAGACATTGGACCAGTGCCCGAAATGCAATGCCGCCCTGGAACCCGACGCCCGGTTCTGCCCGGAATGCGGGACAGCGATTGTGCCCGTACCCCAACCGGCTGTTGCGGCTGCGGCGTCTGTCACTTCCCTGATGACAATGGGCGGGCTCGAAACGCTTGACGAGACGCAGACCCAGTCCGACGGAGCCTCGCATGCTCCGGCGCTGGAGCCGGGAACCGTCTTCGCAGATCGCTACGAAATCGATGAGATCGTGGGGCGCGGCGGCATGGGGGTTGTCTACAAGGCAAAGGATAAGCTTGCCGAAAAGACAGTTGCGCTGAAGCTGATCCGCCCTGAACGACTGGGGGGCGCGAACGCCGTCAAGCGTCTGATATCGGAGGGCATTACCGCACGCGACATCCGGCATCCGAATATCGTTGCGGTTTACGATGTCGGGGAGGCGGGCGGACAGCCCTTCGTCTCGATGGAATACCTCGGCGGCCAGTCTCTGAGGTCCTGGCACCGGGAGAAAGTGCAGCAGCGCGACGACGTTCCGCTCCGCGTCGCCGCGCGCATAATAGCAGAGACACTCGACGGCCTGAAAGCGGCGCATGATGCTGGCGTGATCCACCGTGACCTGAAGCCGGAAAACATTATCCTGATGGATACACCGACCGAGCAGGCAGCGCCGCTGAAGATCCTCGATTTCGGCATCGCGCGGGCGGCAGGCGACCGGCTGGAAAGCGGTACCGGTACAGGGCTCGGCACGCCGCGTTACATGGCGCCGGAACAGATGACCAATCCCGATACTGCAGGCCCGCCTGCAGACCTCTATTCTGTGTCGGTCCTGTTCTATGAGTTGCTGGTGGATGTCCTGCCGCAGGGACATTGGCAGCCACCCTCGGGCGGTCGGTCGGATGTTCCCCAAGGAATCGATACGTTGATCGAAAGAGGGCTTTCCAACCGTCCGGCCAACCGACCGCAAACGGCGCAGGACTATCGCAAGGCGCTGGTCGACGCAGTGAACCTGACCACGACGGTGCGCAAGAGTGACACGGATGGACCAAACCCGCCTCCGAACAAGGCGTTGCTGTGGGGCGGCATCGCAGCAGCAGCGATTCTTGGCGTGGTGGTCATCGCTACATTGATCCCGGATGACGGCGGAGGTGGAGACCCAGATTCCTGTGCCGGGCTTTCCGGGGAGGAATATCAAGCCTGTATGGGATACCCGATCCCCGATCCGGTACCGGACCCTACGCCTGTTCCGACACCAACACCCACGCCGACACCAAGGCCTCGGGCCAATCCCTATGCCAGTCTCAGCGGGCAATGGAATGACGGGTATGGCGCAGTCTACTCAATGCAGGTCGGCGCAAACGGGCAATTCAGCGGCTCGGGCTATGCCATGGACGGGGCGGCTCTGCAGTTGAGTGGTAGCTTTTCCGGCAGCAGCGGGACTTACACAGTCGTTGCGCCCGCCATGGGGATGTCGCTGAACGGCAGGATGGAATGGGACCGGGGCTGTCACATCAACTATCAGACCTATGACCCATACGGACAATATATCCTTCAGCAGGGGCAGATGCACGTGAACCATATGCCTGGGGACCCATGCCCATGAACGACCAGTCAGAAAAGCCGACCCACGGAGCCGGATACCCGACCCATTGCTGGAATTGCAGCTACCCGCTTGGGGTGTGGAGTTTCGAATGCCCCGGGTGCGGCGCCAACAATACACCTCTTTCATCGCATAATGGAGGACAGGCCATGTCCAATAGCTGGAACAACTATAGTCTGGGCGGATGCCTGTTCGAGGAGACACCAAAGCCCGCGCCTCTCCTTGCCGCGCCGTCAGTGACCCTACCCGAGCGGATCGATTTACGGATCCATTGTTCACCGGTCGAAGACCAGCTGACGACCAATTCCTGCGTGGCCAATGCCGTCATCGGTGCGCTGGAGCTGCACCAGAAGAAGGCAGGCCTACCGTTGACAGACCTTTCACGTCTGTTTGTCTACTACAATGCGCGCAGCCTGTCCGGCTCGGAGGGGCAGGATACGGGCAGCTTCATCCACCATGGCATGGCCGCCATCCTCGCCTTTGGGGCCTGCGAAGCCCGGTTGTGGCCTTTCGAGAAGGCGATGGTGACAGTTCAGCCGCCCGCGAACTGCTACCAGAATGCTTCGCAATACGAGGCCGTTCAATACGCACGCACGCCGCGCGGCGTGCCGGCACTCACAGTGCTTGCGCAAGGTCTGCCTGTGGTCTTTGGCATGTTCGCGCCGGGGGAGTATTACCAGATCGCCGCCCAGACCGGCGTGATGCCAAAGCCTGATCAAGTGGTCACGACCCAGCCTCCATCCGGGCATGCCATGCTCATCGTTGGGTACGACCTAGTCGACAAAACATATCTTATCCGAAACAGCTGGAGCGAAAAATGGGCGGATCGTGGCTATTTCCGCATCCCGTTCGAAACCATGGATGCCTGGACTAAGACAGAAGACTTCTGGACAATCGGTGCGATCGAGCAGGCGCAAGGGTTCAAGCTGACCGGGCCAAGCATGATCGACTCCATGAAGGGGGTCGGGGTGACGCCGGAGCTGCTCGAGGCGGGAGGAAGCCGACTGGACCGATTACGATCAGACTTGCGCTCGCGCCTGTCGAGTGACCTGGAATCCGCTAAACGCGATTTCAGAAGCCGGTTGCGGGACTAGAAGGCATTCAGGAGGTGGGGATGTGCAAGGTAGCCGGAGCTTTTCTGAGGGCCAGCCTCTTGCTGGCTCTGGTGTTCACCGCGATGGCGGGGTGTACCACGAATTATGGTGCACGCGCAGTGGCGCCCTCCGGCTACCAATATCATTACGCGATTGCACAGTCGCAGGATGAACAACTCCTACTGAACATCGTCCGCCTCCGGTATCGGGACACGATCGTGTTCATGGACATCGGTAGCGTCACAACGCAGCGCCAGTATGTGGCTGGTGTATCTGCTGAGAACATGCTTCCGTTCAAAGGACTGAAAGAGGGATCAACCCTGCTGATCCCGGGGGCGACGTATAGCGAAACGCCAACCGTCAGCTATGCCCCGCTGAAGGGAAGCGAGTTCGCTCGGAACCTGCTTTCGCCGATTTCCGCCGAGACAATCGTCCTGCTCGCCAATTCCGGCTGGAGCATCGAGCGGTTGCTCGCCTGCTGCGTTCAGCGGCTGGGTGGCCTAGCAAACGGACCGCGAGCGTCCGGGCCGACCCCTTCAGAATTGCCGGACAATTCGGATTTCCGTGAGGCGGCCAGCATCCTCCGCAAGATCCAGCGGGAGGAACGAGTCTACGTCGAATACCATGTCATCGACGGCGAAGAAGGGGCTGAGACCTATCTGGTGATCGATGCACAGGAGGGGGCTGAATGCAGCCGGCTTGAGACTCTCTTGTCTGCAACGGATTGTCTCATGCAGTTCCGCCTGGTTGAACGCAAGGACGAGTTCGGAGCCCGCGAGCTGCTGGCGAAAACCAGAACGGTGCTCGGTGCGCTCTATACTTTGTCTCATGCTGTGGCTGTCCCGCCGGAACATACCTCGGCCGGTTTCGTCACCATCAGTGAAATGCAGTCTGCAAGGACAGCCAATTGGAATGAGTTTCTAGCCCATCAGTTCAGTGTCAAAAGTGGCCGCGGAAATCCGGATGGGGCTTTTGTTAAAGTCCATTATCGTGGCCACTGGTTCTGGATCGACGATGCTGACCTAGAGTCGAAAACGACATTCAGCCTGGTGTCATTCCTGCTGTCTCTGCAGTCGGCAGAAAGCGATGGCGCTTCCCCATTGCTGACGCTCAGTGCCGGGTGATAAGGAGCGATCCGCTGGCAGGCCTTGTCAGGGGAACCGGTCTTGAGGCGTCCGATCCTGGCGTTTAGCCTCGGAAAATGACAAAATCGCCGTTCCGCTACTTCAAGACGTCGCCCGGGCATTGTCAGCGGAACTGAGCTTGAGGCAGCCAATCCTGGCGCATAAGCTCGAAAAATGGCATTGTCAGCGGAACCGGGGTTGAGTAGGTGATTTCGGGGCGTAGCGTCAGAAAATGACAAGATCACCGTTCCGCTACTTCAAGACGTCGCCCGAAATCATCCAGCTTGCGGTGATGATGTACATCAGATTTCCGCTGTCATTGAGGAATGTTGAAGATCTGCTCCATGAACGCGGCATCGATATCTGCCATGAAACGGTTCGTCACTGGGTGGACCGCTTTGGCACTTACTTTGCCCAAAAGATACGGAAGCGTCGTTCGGAAAGAATGAGACAATCGCCGCAATGGCAGTGGCACCTGGACGAAGTCTTTGTAAAGATCCGTGGGAAGACTCACTATTTGTGGCGTGCCGTTGACCATGAGGGCGAAGTTCTGGAGTCCTTCGTTACGAAAACTCGGGACAAGGCTTCGGCATTGAAATTCCTCAAGAAAGCAATGAAGCGGTATGGTAATCCGCATGTCGTGGTGACGGATAGATGCCCGTCCTATCGGGCCGCCATGAAAGTTATTGGGAACGAAGGCCGCCAAGAAACAGGGCGCCATCTCAATAACCGCGCCGAAAACTCACACTTGCCAATCCGACGAAGAGAACGCGCCATGTCCCGTTTCCGGCGCATGCGAAGTTTGCAGAAATTCGTCTCAATCCATTCGTCTGTATACAATCACTTCAACTTCGAAAGGCACATCAACACCAGAATCCGGTTCAAACAGAAACGAGACACCGCTCTTCGCGAATGGCGGGCGCTTCTCGTCGCTTAAGACCGGCTGGTTCGCGAAAAGCGGAGACTGTTTCGAGTTTGTCTGACAGCACCGCCGTGCGCTTCGTCTGATCATTGGTAATGTGGGAGGAGGAAAGCTTGGCGGGGTTGAACGCTCCACGCTTGGCAATCCCATGAAATACACGATGTGCTTTGCTGAGAATGAAGAACGTTCCCCCTGGCCACCGCTTCACGTGGAGCGCGGTTTTGAAAAAGAGGATTCGGTGGTTACGGTTTTCGCCATGACGGGCGGGCCTGTGCATATTGTCGACCAGGAATCGCGCAAGCCTGATCAGGTCGCCGGCTCGATCGGAATGGGCATGGAGGGAGTGTTTCTCCCGAAAGTCCGCAACTTGCCGATAGACGCGCTACTCGTCGTCTGTCCCGAACATATTGATACGCTGATTTGCGAAGGGGACTATCCTAAGGATCGACTACGCGCCCGAATCCAGGAGGTGACCAGACGCCCCCTGAGCGAGATGGTGGCCGATGAGATATCCGGTGCAGGCATTCCCCAGAAAACGGCCGAAAAAATGGGGCCGCAGAAACTTGAGACTCTCGTGGGCAAGTTTGCGGGGCCGGAATACATCCATATTGTCGTTGCCGGCTCGGATGCCGGCAAGTTTAGCTCTGTTTTCCATGGATGGGCGACGGGCGAAATCGGCTCACAATCTGTGTCGCGTAAGATCGATTTGGGCTAGAGACTTGGTTGGGAAAGAGTATGATCAGTAAGAGGAAGTAAGAGAAGGGTACGATATGACAACAATCCTCGATCCCACTGACGAGCGCAAACCGGTTGTGCGCCAGATCACTCCGCGGAGCGGTGCGCTCACCGGCACGGTTGCATTGCTCGATATCCGCAAGCCGCGCGGCGATGTGTTATTGGACGAAATCGAACGCCAGCTCGCATCTGTGGCGCCGGGCGTTGCGATAAAGCGGTATTCGAAGCCAACCTTCACAAAGCCGTGCCCGGATGACCTACGCCGGGAAATTGCGAGCAAAGTGGATTACGTCGTCGAAGCGCTGGCTGATTGAGGTTCCTGTACGACGTGCAGTTTGCACGACACAGTCTGGTTTGAAATCCAGGGAATCCCAGCAGTCTCCGTCGCTTCGTCAGAGTTCGAAGAAGCCGCCAATTTTCAGCGCAGCGCGCTTGGAATGGAAGACGCGCGCTACGTGCTTGTTCCGCATCCCATTCAGGATGCCACAGACGAAGAAATGCGCACCAAGGCGCAGCAGGCGATCTCATCGATCATTGATGCACTAACGGTATGATCGCCGTTTCTTCGTGCAACGCGGATGACCGCCATTGGGGATTGTCAACGGAACTGGCCTTGAGATGATGCATTCTGGAGCTTAGGCTCCAGAGAAGGGTCAGAACCCATTCCGATATTTCAAGACGTCTCCCGAGATCATCCAACTCGCGGTGACGGCGTATGTGCGATTTCCGCTGTCATTGCGTGATGTCGAAGACCTGCTTCATGAGCGTGGCATCGACAATTGTCACAAAACGGTCAGGCATTGGGTGGATCGCTTCGGTACCTATTTTACGCACAATATCCGGAAATCTTGGTCAGAGGGCATGCGCCAAAGAAGTCAGTGGCCATGGCACCCAGGCGAAGTGTTCGTGAAGATCCGTAGGCAGACTCACTATTTTTGGCATGCAATTGATCATGAAGGCGACGTGCTCGAACCGTTTGTCATGAAAACCCGAGACAAAGCTTCCGCATTGAAATTCATGAGAAAATCTATGAAACGGTATAGCAATCCGCAGGTTGTCGTAACCGGTAGGAGCCATTCTTGTCGCGCGGCATGAACGAGATCGGAAATTCCCGGCGTCAGGAGTATGGTCGCTACCTGAACATTCGTGCTGAAAACTCGCAGTTGCCGTTTCGCCGACGCGAGCGGGCGATGTCTCGTTTCCGGCGAATGCGAAGCCTTCAGAAATTCGCTTTAATCCATCCGTCTGTGTACAATCAGCTTAATCACCAAAAAAAACATCGCTAGCAGGGCGAGGTTCAAATCGCTACGTAACGCTCTTCTTCTTGAATGGCTTGAGCCTCTTGTTGCCTGAGGCCCGCTCGTCCGCGAAAAATGGAGACGGGTTAGAATTGGTCTCACAGCACATCGCGAAAGCTGAAGTTGGGCATTCGAGAAAATTCGAAGCGGCACAGATGAGCAGTTATCCACTGCCAAACCAGCTCCAGTGATTCAGTAACACCCTCACCTGAACAGGGGAGGCGCGACCGATGCCTTCATGCGATTGCTCCGAGACCTATATCAGCGGGAGAATCGAATGTTTAGAAAATGGCTTATGCTGGGAATTTGGCTGGGGTGCGCGTCACTTGCATCCGCGCAAGGTTCTGCTTCTGAGAACGCGTGCAACTCTGGAGATGCGGAGGCCTGCTTCTACACTGGCGCCGAATATGCCCAGGGGGCGGGCGTCGAGGAAAACAAGCAGAAAGCCGTGACCTATTTCCTGAAGTCCTGCGACATGGGTGTGCCAGATGGCTGTTCAACCAGTGGCATTCTGGTCAGTCTCGGAGAAGGCAATCTCGAAAAAGATGTCTTGAAGGGCGTAGAATACATGGAACGCGCCTGCAGCATGGGTCATGCCGATGGCTGCAGCCGGGCCATCGGCCACCGGATAAGTGATACGTCTCCTGCCTTTGACCTCCAGAAGGCCGTCGAGACGGCCAAGGCCGGCTGCACGGCAGGTGTCGAGAACCCCTGCTATTGGGGGCTCGACTGGTCGTGGGATGGAAAGAAGGGCCAGTATCCGAGCCTGATCGATATGCAGACGGCCGGCTGGTTCGCGGAACAGGCCTGTAACCAGTTTCACGATGTGATGGGGTGCGACGTTGCCGCGCGCCTATATGCCGATCCGGATGCGGCCACATTCGATGCAAAAAAAGGCCTGATCTATTCGATGATCCGCTGCGACGAGCAAAAAGCCGGCGCGCATTGCCGCAATGTCGGCGGCGTTTACCTCAGCATCGAAGAGTATGAGCTCGGTGCCCTCTATATGCGGCGCTCCTGCGATTTCGGCCATACCGATGCCTGCCAGACCGCGACGGATTGGGAAACCTACAACCGCGAAATGGCCGAATACGAAGCAAAAATGGCTGCCTACCGCCAGTTGGTCGATACGCCTCTCTCCCAAGGTCGTTACGGTGATGCCGTCAGCGCTGCAATCAACTCTGCCGGTTCAAAAGAACTTGCCCAGAAAGCCATCCTCGCCACCCAGTCTGCCGGCCGCATGAGCGACATATCCACGAACGACCTCTACGCTGCTGCGCTCTGGTTCCAGACCGGCCCGGTGCGCGCAGCCGCAGACGCCGAGCTTTCCGCTCGTGGAACCGGCTTGGAAGGCACGTTTGGAACTGGTACGAACGCGCCTGGCATGGCGGATGCGCGTTGGAAGCAACTCTATGGAACGAGCGCGCCGACCTACTCGAACAGTAGCCCGTCCTTCACCCCGGCGCCGATGAAGAGCGCTTCGCAGATTTCCGCTGAAACCCGGGACAAATACCGTTGGGCACATTGCACCATGAAAGGTAGCAATACGAGCGCAACGGTCTGCCAGTAAATTCGGCTGTCGACAAAGCCGGGCCTCGACATTGAAATGGATGACCGGCAGGACAACCATCCTGCCGGTCTTTTATGCCCTATCTGGCCTGACTGGAATTCCATATCAGGCAGTTTGAAGGTCAGGATTGCGTCAGGCCCAAACGCGCAGCCTGGAGTGCGGCTTCAGCCCGGCTGGAAATGCCAAGCTTGGCATAGATCGACTTTATGTGGCTCGCCACCGTGCTCTCGCTAAGCCCTAAGGCGACGGCCGCATCCGCGTTTCTCAGGCCACGGCCGATCAAGCCGAGTACATCTCGCTCACGTGGCGTCAAGTCGTTGCTAATCTCATGTGCAACGGCGGTCTTGCGGAAATGTTCAACAATACGGCGTGCGATTGACGGCGACAGGGCCGGCAGGCCCTGTTCGATCAAAGTCAGCTGCCGGACGAAGGTCTCGAACGGGGAATCCTTCAACAGGTAACCCTGCGCACCCTGTGACAGAGCGGCAATAACCGATGCATCGTCGCCCATAACAGTCGCCACGACAACTGTTGTCTCTGGCCTGCAGGACGAGAGAGCCGAAATAATCTCTGTCCCAGAACCATCCGGCAGGCCGAGATCGACAATTGCAATGTCGAAATCATGTCCCTTGATAGCGTAGACAGCTTCTCGGACATTCGCCGCTTCCCGGATCTCGTTGCCAGGAAACGCCGCTTCGACCGCCTCGTGCAGCCAGGCTCGCGTTTCAGAAATGTCCTCGACGATAAGAATGGTTTTCACGGCGCGGCGACCTCGTGGGGAAATTGTGCCTGCAACTGCGCGCCGCTTGTCCCCTGGCTGAGGGTAAACACACCACCGATCCCCTCGACACGGGCCTTCATGTTGGCAAGCCCCTGACCGAGTTCAACGGTAGCTATGTCAAAGCCGGATCCATCGTCTTCAACCTCGACCTCAACACGATCAGGGGTAATTCGAAGGCGGACGTCCAGGCATTTCGCCCCGGCATGCTTGATTGTGTTGCTTGCCGACTCACGGACCAGAGAACGAAGTGCATGCACGGTGGATGGTATCAGCTTTATGCCGGCATCTGCCTGCAAGCTCCAGCGGAGTGACACGCCATGGGGTTCCAGACGCTCAGCGGTTTCGGCACGAAGATCCGCCAGAATCTCGTCAAGCGGCAGGATTGGACTCTGAGCGTTGTTGATGACATCCCGCAAATCCGCCAGCGTGTCCCGGATCATGGCATCCTTCCGGTCGGGCTTCGCAGAATGCAGCGCCCTCATGAGCTGGGCGCCGATATTGTCGTGGATATCCCTCGCGATCCGCAATCGTTCTTCAGATACCCCACGGTCATAGGCCGTTCGGCTGGCCTCAGCATGCTTCATCAGCTGCACGAGATGCATGACCACGCCCGCATCGCGCGGCGTGAATAGCGAGCGACCATTATGGGCGTGCATGAGCTGGAGAGACGGAACGCCAGCGACACCGGGGATACCGAGGCTGATACCCTCATTGCCAAGCCTGGGTTCCGAGATTGCGTCTTCCGCTTCGGCAAGTTCGAGGGGCTGGAAGTGATTTTGAAGCAACGCCTTCCAACCGGCTGCTCGTTCCTGCTCGGTGGGCTTCAGGGCAGCATCCAGGACGAGGTGAAACAAGTCATCATCATTGGCAGGGCGCCGCTGAACGATCCTCCGCCAGAGACTGTCGCGCATCGGCAAATAGACAATGGCGACGAGCAAAAGCGAAACCCCGAGTGCCTGCCCGGGATCGAGGGTGAGTAAACTGACCAGAGCAATGTCCAGTAGTATCAGTGCGAGCGCAGCCGAGGCGTAGAAAACCAGACGGTATGCCCATACGCCCAAATCGAACAAACGATACCGCATCAGTCCGACAGCGAGGCCGACATAAATAATCAGGAAGAAGCTGAACGCGTAGTTCTCCAGAACCATCGGACTGAAGCCGAGCGTAATTGGGGCGGCAACGGTCGCAATAAAAGCGCCAGCGCCGAGCAAAGTCGATGCACCGAGCCACACTGCAATGGCTCGCTTGCGCGGGTCTCTGGCTGATGATCGGATCTGCAAGACTACAGCGACGACGATAGCGAGCATTTCGAACGTGGTGATGCGCTGGACTTCTGCGAAATCCTGGAACGGTCCGAAGGTGCGTAGCAAGGTCCAGGCACCGAAGCCGAATACAGTCAGGACGCTCAGCGGCTTCCAGTATGTCACGCGCGAAGGATAGACCAGAAAGAGACAGGTCATGATGATGCCAAAGGCTGAAGCCCCCAGCATGTTTACAGCCCATATCCATGCAACCGTCCCCTCTGACATGGGAAGCGAAATCCACGGGATAAAGGACGAAAAACAAAACGCCAGAGTGGCGAAACCACTGGCCGCAAACAGAACCGCGGGGACATTCATCGGTTTCAGTGCCCAGATCCAGGACGAGATAAGCCAGGCCAGAAGTCCCGTGCACAGCGACGCCCAGATGGCCTGATGCGTATCCTCAAGTGGCCGCCAATAAGCTGGCGACCAGTTCCAGCCGGTTTCCGGTTGCAGAACCACCAGAACCATACCAAGAAACATGAGCAGGCCTGCCACTGAGAGCAGGATAAGTCGCATCAGCGGCGCCAGGAGCATAAGTCTGGTTGCAATCATTTCATGCGGCCCCATCAAGATCACAGACGTCTAACCTGTCCGCAGCCCCTGTCACCTCCACAAATGGTCTGCGCCTCGCTTCGATAGCATCTGAAGACACCAGAATATTCCCAGCTGTCACATTTCCGGAAACGCCGCGCCCCCTGTTCAGGGGATGGCGCGGCAGCCAGTCTCGAAGCTAGACATGTGGTACTCGTCAGGTTGGGTGGGGACGCACGCTTGACGAGCGGGCTCCAATCCCTGGCTCATGGCCCTGTCACCTCTCTCGGCAGGGTCATGAGACTTTCTTCGACGAAAGCGCTTCCGAAATATAGGCGCTGGTTTCAAGCCTGGGATCGTCAGAGCAACAGACTTTGAGACGGCGCACCCTGGAGCTAGGCTCCAGAGATCAGCCAGAACCCATTCCGGTATTTCAAAACGTCGCCTGAGATCATCCAGCTTGCGGTGATGATGTATGTCCGGTTTCGGTTATCGCTCCGCAATATCGAAGACCTGCTTAATGAGCGCGGTATCGATATCTGCCACGAAGCGGTCCACCCAGTCACGGACCGTTTCGGCATGCATTTGGCCCACCAAGATCCGCAAACGCCGATCTGAACGAGTGAGGCAGTCACCGCAATGGCAGTGGCATTTGGATGAAGTCTTCGTAAAGATCCGCGGGAAGACCCACTATTTGTGGTGTGCCGTCGACCATGAGGGCGAAGTCCTGGAGTCCTTCGTCACGAAGACAAGAGACAAAACTTCTGAATTGAAGTTCATGCGAAAAGCCATGAGGCAACCCGCATGTCGTTGTGACCAAAAGGTGCCACTCCCATGGCGCGAGGATGAAAGAGATCGGAAGTGCAGGGCGCCAGGAATGCGGCCGGCATATGAACAATGGTTCTGAGAATTCCCACTTGCCGTTTCGCCGACGAGAGCGGGCGTTGTCTCGTTTGAGGCGCATGCGCAGTCTGCAAAAAGTTCGCTTAAATCAATTCATCTGTATACAATCACTTTAATCTCGAAAGGCAGTTCTACTCCCGTACAGACGTCAAGAAGAGGCGAGACGCCGCCCTTCGCGAATGGCGCTACCTTCTCGTCGCTTAGCACCTGCTCGTCCGTGAAAAGCGGAGACTGGTTCGATTCGTTTGACAGCACATCTGCGCCGTTTCGCTTAAAAGGCCCGGCAAATGCCAGCCAAGTTCAACCACACTATGCCCCATTATCGGGAGTTATGGGGCGCGGATAGGTGGTCGTTATATTGCCCCAAACCGCTTCCTGTCGGTGCGTGTATTATGTTGAATTTTAATGGTTTATCCCATATATCAAGAAAAGCACAAAACGTGGGATAATCTTCATGGCGACTGTTAGGCCATTTACAGACGAGCAGCTTCGCACGCTCATCAATCTACGCCAGCGCTATGAGGTCTGGATGGAGGCTGAGCGTATACTGGCGCGCATGCCCTATGATCTGCGCATCAAAACCGTTTCGGGCAAGTCGTATCTCTATGAAATCTTCGATCGCAGCGGCAATGGCAAAAGCCTTGGCCGGCTGAATGATGAGCTGGAAGAGAAATTCCGAAGTTACCGGGAAGAGAAGCAAAGGGCGCAGGCCCAGAGGGACGGGACTCGTGCAACACTTGATGAAAGTTCCCGGCTCTACCGGGCGCTAAGGCTACCTATGTTGTCGAGTGGGGCAGGCCCGATCCTGCGGGAATGTGACCGCAGGGATTTGATGGGTAGCCATCTGCTCGTCGTCGGAACAAATGCGATCGCAGCTTACGCTCTGGAAGCGGCAGGTTTTCTTATCGGCGCTCCGGAGGAGACGGAAGATTTCGATCTCGCCTGGTCGGCAGTTGAAAGCGAGGAGCCAGACACCGTACTCTGGGATATGCTAAAATCCGTAGATCCGACATTTACGGTGAATACAGAGCGAACATTTCAGGCTCGCAATGCGAAAGCCTATGAGGTTGAGATTCTCGTTGCGCCGTCGCGTGCAGACACTCTCGGACGAAGCGATCGACCGAGGCCTGTGCCCTTACCAGAGCAGGAATGGTTGCTTCCTGGCCAGCCGGTCGACCAGGTTGTGGCCTGCCGAGATGGAACACCGGTCCGGATTGTTGCCCCTGATCCTCGATGGTTTGCGCTACAGAAGCTCTGGATGTCGGAGAAAAAAGGACGAAATCCACTCAAACGTCCGAAGGATCGCCGGCAGGGGATTACTCTGCTCAATGCGGTTGAGGAAGCTATGCCCCAGTACCCGATGGACAAGTCATTTGAGGCGGCGATTCCTGAGGAGCTGATTCCGTACTATCGCAAATGGCGATCAGGGGAGTTTGGCTGATAGAACCATCCGGAATTGCGGGGTCCCCAATCATGTGGGTAAACCAGCGCTACAGGTGCGGAGTGTGCCGACGGTTCGAATGTGGCTTTCATCCAGGCTTCAAAATAAGAGGATCAGATAGTAGCGTAGCGCAATATAGTTCGCCAAACACGCGTCAGCGCGCCCGCGTTCATCAAATGAAAGACAAATCAATGCCTGCAATTTCAATTACACCAGAGCAAGTGTCCGACTACATCGCGAAAGCGGGGCGCGATGCTTGGATTGTACCTGATGTACCCGCTGACACCCAACGCCGCAAAATCCAGAAAGTGGGTGTCATCGGCGCCGGGACGATGGGCGGTGGTATTTCAATGAACTTCGCCACGGTGGGAATTCCGGTGCTGATACTGGAGCAAAAGCAGGAAGCCCTTGATCGTGGTCTCGGCATAGTTCGCGGCCATTATCAGCGCAGCGCCGACAAGGGACGGTTTCCGCAAGATGAAGTCGAGGCGCGTATGGCGTGCCTGACGGGCACACTGGATATGGAAGATTTTGCAGACTGTGACCTGATCATCGAGGCCGTCTTTGAAGACATGGACTTGAAGAAGAAGATATTCTCCGACCTGGACCGGATCATGAAACCGGGTGCGATCCTTGCCACCAACACATCCGCATTGGACATCAATGAGATCGGCAGCGTCACCAAGCGGCCAGAAGACGTCATCGGACTGCATTTCTTTTCCCCCGCCAATGTGATGAAGCTTCTCGAAATCGTTCGGACAGATCACACGGCAGACGATGTGATCGCAACCTGCATGGATCTGGCCAGGGCTATCAACAAGATCGCCGTGCTCGTCGGTGTTTGTCCCGGATTTGTGGGTAACCGCATCCTTTTTGCCCGCCAGGCACAAGCCCAGAAGCTCGTTGCCAAAGGCGCCATGCCCTGGGATGTCGATGCGGCCCTGAATGCGTTCGGGTTTCGGATGGGACCCTATCAGATGTCAGATCTTGCAGGGCTGGATATCGGTTGGAAGAAGGGGGCAAAAACTGCCAACCCGATCCGCGATGCACTTTGTGAACTTGACCGGCGTGGCCAGAAAACCGGAGCGGGGTATTATGACTATGATGAAAACCGCCGCCCCAAGCCGTCGGAGGTGACCGCAAAGATCATCGCTGATATCACGGGCGTAAAGCCCGGATCGGCGCCCAGCCAGGACGATATCATCGCAACCTGTATTCACCCGATGATCAATGAGGGGCTCAAGATACTCGAGGAGAAGAAAGCGCAGCGGGCTTCCGATATCGATATTGTCTGGCTCAATGGTTATGGCTGGCCATCAGACAAGGGTGGGCCCATGCTCTACGGGGATATGGTCGGGGCCGACGCGGTGCTCGACACAATGGAGCGTCTTGGCGCAGAAGACGAGCGATTTGCGCCGAGCGAAACGCTCAAGCAGCTCGTTAGGGACGGAGGCCGCTTCATCGACGTTGAACCCGGTTGATGGGGCACCTTATCGCCGCTTGGAATCTGCTCGTCCGCGAAAACGGATCCACATCTTTCTCAGTCTGGAAGACGGCGACGGCCTCTGGAGCAGCGAATCTTGTCTTATCCTTCATCTTTATCAGATGTCACAAGCCAAACGGATATGTATCCGGTGCGCCTTCGGGGCCTTTGCCTCGTAGCGGTGTGACAGCGGCAGACTCTTTAAACCAGACCAGGCCGTCGAACTGATGAGCGAGATTGGCGTCGAAGTAGTGGCTCCAACGTTCCGTTTCCGGACGATAAATGACACCGATAGCCCGTTCGAGGCGGACATGGTCCAATGCCTTTCGAATGCTATTGTCTTTTCGCCAACTGGTGAAGCTGGCCGACAGGCCCGTATCTTCAAAGACGCGCTCCCAGGAGTCTGGCCGGGCCGGAATGACCTTCTTTATCTTCGCGGCACTCCCCCAATCATCCGCTGCCATCACAGTGCCGGTACTCGTCGCAAAGCCGATCGCCACAACAGCATCACCGAAAAGTTCCCGGCACAGCTGGCCGATATTAAACTCACCCCGTTCACCCATGCCGGTGGCACTGGCATTGCCGATATGAGAGTTGTGCGCCCACACGACGGCTTTTGATTTTGGCCCGGCCTGCTCCAACAGCCGCAGAAGGGTTGAGAACATGTGCTGGTCGCGCAGATTCCATGTGCTGACCGAGCCATGATACATGGCGCGGTAGTACTGTTCAGCTGCCTGGACGACCCGCGCGTTCTGTTCGGCATCGAAAAATTCGTCGCCATCCTTCATGGCATAGTCCAGGCGCTGGTCGAGCAGATCGAGCAATTGGTGCACGACCTCATCTTCGCAGGTGCGGCCCGTTCGCATGGCTTGCGCGCCGTAAATTTGCGGTCGTCCGACATAGGGAGACAGGCAGGCATAACGTTCTCTCGCGACGGCCGCCGCTTCCTTGTCGACCCGGTCGAGATAGGCCAGCACTTCGGAAATCGATTTGTCGAGACTGTATACATCAAGGCCGCGCACGGCGACGCGTTCCTCCGCTGGCTGGTTAGCATTCCAGTCGCGCAACGCCGAAAGGCAGTTTGCAAACTCCCGGTTACGCCACATCCAGCGCGGAAAGTTCACAAAAGCATCCCTCTCGCCCCAGGGTTCGCGGCCTCTGACATAGCGATCAAGCTCTGCTGCATCCGGCCAGTCGCCCTCGATTGCAACAATCCGGAACCCGTGCTGGTCAACGAGGCGCCGGGTGATCGCCGCACGCGCCTCATAGAATTCAGATGTGCCATGCGTGCATTCGCCGAGCAGCACGACACGTGCTTCGCTGAATTCGTCCACCGCCTCGGCAAGCGTATCGTATGGATGACTTGCGGGAAGCGGCAGGCTGTGTCCCGCAATCAGGTTCGAAAGCTCTGCATTTGCGGGAACACGGACGGTATCCATCATTCCTCACCAACAAGCGGTTGTTGGAGGAGTTGGATGACTTCGTCGTCAGACAGTTGATGGAAGTCCCGGTAATAGCTGCCCACGGCACCAAACCGCTCCGGCGCGGCGAGCACGATCGCATCATCCACCATTGTGCCGATCGCGTGCAGCGTATCCGGCGCAGCGACGGGGACCGCCACAACGATTTTGGCAGGGCGCCGTTTCCTGACCGCCAGAATGGCCGCTTTCATGCTTGTACCGGTGGCAATGCCATCATCGACCAGGATCGCCGTACGGCCTTCCGCTCGCACAGGCTCCCTTCCTGGTAGGTAAAGGCTGCGCCGGCGTTCGATCTCCTCAAGTTCCGGTTTTGCCAGTTCGGCAATTTTTCCGGCATTGAGCCCGGTGGCCCGCATGACCGGATCATTGTTCACGATCTCGGCGCCTTCACCGTCGACAACCGATGCGGCCGCGACTTCCGGCTGCCAGGGCACACCAATCTTGCGGACCATTAGGATATCGAGCGGAGCATTCAGGGCTTCCGCGATCGGCCGGGCAACCGGCACGCCGCCGCGTGGCAGGGCGTAGATGACCGGGGCCTTGAATTCATGTGCTGACAGGGCCCGGGCGAGGAGCATGCCGGCTTCCGCTCGGTCTGCCATTGGCAGGGGGATCGTTTCCCGTCCCGCGGGCGCCAAATGTTTCGAGAACCATGCGCCGGACAAGGCCAGGACCTTGTCGAGTGTTCCTGGCTCCTCGAACAGGTGACCGGCATCTGGCACCACGCTAATGCGGTGTTCGCAGGTCATACGTGCCGCGGCTGCCTCATTTAAAGCCAGGACCTCCCGGTCATTTCCGCCAACAATCAGAAGGCTTGGCGCGCGCACATGCGGAAGAGCGGCGCCCGCCAGGTCAGGCCGACCACCGCGGGACACAACGGCCCTGATATGTGGCGAGGCTGCCGCGGCTGCCAAGGCAGCGCCTCCGCCTGTGCTCGCGCCGAAAACACCGACAGGCAAATTTTGCAACCGCGTTTGCTGACGAGCCCAATCGACGGCAAGCACGACACGTTTTGCCAATAAGGCGATGTCAAAGACATTACGCCGGTCACCTGCCTCGTGCTCCGTGAGTAGATCGAACAGCAAGGTTGCAAACCCAAGCCGTTCGAAACTGCGCGCGGCATATGCGTTGCGCGGGGAATGTCGGCTGGATCCGCTACCATGGGCGAAAATGATGAGGCCCCGTGCTTTGTCCGGCACGGTCAGGAAACCACCAAGCCCTTTGGACCCGATGCGGATATCTTCCGTTTGCATCATGTGGGCACCATTTTTTGTGAGTATAGCACAACTTTATTGCAGTGGCTTCTGGTTGTTCTTCGCCACCTACCGCTGGATTACGCCGATGGTTTACCAGGGCGCGCAATCTCATGCGTGCGCAATTGGCTATTTTGGAGAACCGGCACTTGGACTGACTTGTGCTCCGAAGTGGCTCAGCGTCCACTTTTGGCTTCAGGCCTCCTGTAACGACAGGCTGGCGGTATCTTTCCTGATAGTGAAGTTCTTAATCGATCTGGCCTCGTAGACTGGCCTGAGCACAGTACTGACAGCAACAAAGCTGGCCTCTGCCACATCCGTTTGCAGGACAACCCGAACATAGCCCTGATGCATATTGTCCGTCCACACTACTTCGGGAACGTAATCCGAAAAAGCTTTGTCAAGTGATCGGGCTGTTTCGTCATCAAAGCCGGATTCGACGAAATCTCCCGGCGATGTCACACCGGACGTGCCAAGTTCAATGCCCATGCTGGTGCCACTTCCATCGTGAAGATGGTTTGCCCAGAAACTGTGGCTGTCACCAGTCAGAACCAGCAGGTCTGACGCCCCACTCGCTTTGCATGTATCGTAGAACACCTCACGCGCGGCGGGATAGCCATCCCAAGTATCGGTATAGAATGGCAACGCATGCTGGCCAAGCCAGGCAAGACGCTTGTGTGCCTCGAGCGACGCTTCGTCTGGCACCGGCAACACACCCAGCCCGACAACATCCGGAACCAGCGTGCGGGCCATCGGAATCTGGTTCCCGATCACGCGCCATGGCTGGCGCTTCGCGACAGAGCTGGAGAGCGCCTCCGAGATATCAGTCAATTCGGTTGGGGATATCATGTGACGCTCCGGATCACCAAGAACGTCCTTGCGGAAAGCTTCGTAGTCTTCTTCCGTGTTCAGCTTCGGGGCCCATTCAGCATAATCTACTTGCTTGCCGCGGGCGGTATGCCGGGTTTCGAGTGTCAGCAAGGTTGCAAGGTCACCGAACATATAGGACCGCCAGAATTGTGCGCGCGTGCGGCCGGCCTTCGGCTCGCGAATGGGCATCCATTCATAGTAGGCCTGGATCGACGCTGCGCGGCGGTCTTCCCAGCTTCCTTCTGTTTCTGGCTGATGGTTCTGCGCGCCGCCCGTCCAGGGATTGTTTGCACTTTCATGATCATCCCAGCAGCAGATCAGTGGGTGCATGGCGTGCATTGCACGCGACCCGGCGTCCTGCTTGTACTGGGCGTGGCGCTGCCGGTAGTCAGCGAGCGTGATGATTTCATGCGGAGGATTGTGGGGGCGTCCAATCACCGCGCCGGTTTCCTGACCCCAGCCATCCGGACCGCCATACTCGTAAATGTAGTCGCCCGTATGCAGGACGATATCGATCGCCGGATCGTGAGCGATTGCATCATAGGCATTGAAATAGCCAAACGGGTAATTCGAACAGGAAACGAGTGCAATGCCGAGGCTATCGAGGGCTCCGACAGGTAGCGTGCGGGTCCGGCCGGTGCGGGACACTTCGCCTTCTGCTTCGAAGCGATAATAGTAGGTCTGGCCCGGTTGAAGACCATCGGCGATGACTTTCACCGTGTAGTCTGAGTCTGCCGAGGCCTGGTGGGAACCGCTCGCGATAAGCGAGTTGCCCTCCGGATCTTCATAGATGGCCCATGTTACATCCACGATCGGCGACCCCGTTGAGACGCGGGTCCAGATCACGACGCTCGTTGTCTCTGGATCACCGCTTGCGACGCCGTGCCGGAAAATGTCGGGGTCTGTAAAAGATGCACTCGTGTCCATAGCCTCAGGTGCGCCCTGCGTGGCGCATGCCGTCGAGAGTGCGGTGCTGGACAAGAGGGCCAGGGCTTGACGGCGATTGATCCGGGTCATGAACAGTTCCTTTGTGTTGGCCTTATTGGCCCAGTTTCGGTGTCAGAAAAAACACGAAATTAAACGGAGAGGAAGGCGGCCTCTTCGAGACCGCCTTCGCTCAGATTTACGTCAGTCGGTTCCCTTAGAAATCGGCCGTTACGGTCAGGGCAACTGTGCGCGGCGCAGAAATCCAGGCCGCGTTGCCAGAGATACCGGCCAGCCAGTCCTGATCGAACACGTTATTTACTGTCAGGCGGAAATCGATGTTGGACAGGTCGCCCGAAAGAGCCGAGCCAGAGACACCGAGATAGAGGTCGGTGTCGACATATGAGTCGGCTGTCCAGGTGTTCGACAAATTCACAAAGCGATCGCCAACCCATTTGGCAGAAGCGCCGCCATAGAAGTTGCCCTTGGTGAAATCAGCCGACAGAACAAACATGTCATCCGGGATACCCGGAACCTTGTTGCCGACAGCAATACCAGCGAGGCCATCAAGTACGCTGTCTCCAGTCCCAAGGATCTTTGCATCGTTGTGAGTATACGAACCGAAAAAGGTCAGGTTATCATTCAGCAGGAATTCACCCGCAAGTTCGACGCCGGTAGAGTCGATACCCCCGCCGTTTATGTAGCCGCCGTTCGAGGCTTCGAGATAGTCAATGCCTTCAACTGTGGCGGTTGGTGCGGGGAAGAGGCGGTTTTCAAAGGTCGTGTCGAAGTAAACCAGCGAGCCACGCAGGCGGCCGTTGGAATAGCGCAATCCGACTTCCGTGTTTTCTGAAGTTTCCGGATCGGGGATGCCTGCATCGACATTGATGACTTCAAGCACGCTGTCCGGGATTGCCTTGTAGTTCTCGGCATAGCCGACGAACATTTCCATGCCCGGCACGGCGCTCGGTGCCCAGGACGCGCCGCCAGAGAACAGGACGTCGGATTCGGAATCCAGCGTGAAGTTCTTGTCCGGGTTTTGCGGGTCGAAATTGTCAACACGATCGATCGAGTTGTTGAATTGCTTTACGCCTGCCCGGAACGTGAAGTCGCCGAACGAGACGACGTCTTCGACATACCATTTGAATGTGTTTTGCGGGAACTCGCGATCATACTGGACCCAGTATGCCAGACTATCGAACTCCGGCCCGACGCGGGAGTCGATGATGCGATGCCAGTCACGATATTCGTAGCGGGTACCGTCTTCATACCAGACACCGCCGCGGAGCATGTTCTCGAAGGCATCGAACGTCTTCGTCCACTCAATATCCGCCGTGATGCCGTAGCGTTCCCGCTGGTAATGCGTGTGGCGGTAGGATGAGACCGGAATCGCGTTGGCCGGGTAGCAGGCCGGATCGTAGGCTGCGTTCGAGGTGCCGCCATACGGGAAGGTCAGTGAAGACTGACAACCCGCTTCCGGAGACAAGGCAACGCCATTCGGATCGACAAAAAAGAGCTGACCGAGGAGCGAGCCGCCCATCACGCGCTCGCCGCCCAGAAACTCGCTTTCAGCGTTACCGGCGCCATCGTCGGTCACATTGACAAGGTAGGGCGGGGCCCAGTCGCCGCGGCCATCCATATTGTGCAGATAGACGCCGCCTTTGAGTTTCAGCCCTTCGGCAACTTCCTTTTCAGCCTTGAGATAGAGCAGGGAGTTTTCACGCAGCGTGCCCCAGACCTGGCGATAGGATTGATCCACATACGGAACGCCGGTCCAGTTCCCGATCAGACGGTCGGAATTCGGATCCGTTTGCCAGTCGGCCTCGGAGTACAGCTGGTCGTAGTTGTTCTCCGCGGCATCGTCGTAAGAAGCGTAAGCTGTCCAGTCGATATCGAAAAGAGTGCTGACAAGTTTCGCGGCATAGTGGTCGCGGCGGTTATCGGCAGAGCCTTCGATATGATCCGTCGCGGTCTGGCTGGAGACGGAGAACCAGGCTTTGGTCGTGTCGTTCAGGAAGGAACCCGTATCATATGCCAGATAAAAACGCTGAGCTTCAAAATCGCCGAGTGTGCCGGAAACACGTACGCGCTCTTCGTCTTCCGGATTGCGTGTCGTGAAGTTGATCGTGCCGCCGAGCGCATCATTCGAAAGAGAGGCGATATCGGCTGTGCCCTGAGAAACCTCAATGGCACCCGCATTCTGGGTATCGATGTAGCGGTTGGCCTTGGAGCCGCCGCCATAATTCGAACCGCCGTTCGGCAGGCCGTCAACGGTGATGCCGATCTGCTGCTCGCCGAGATTGTTCTGGAAACCGCGGACAGCGATTCCGGTCGACCAGTCATCAAAGCCGAACGTGTCGCCCTCCGAAACCAGCACGCCTGGAAGGTTGTCGACCTGAGCCAGGATAGAGCTGACGGGGGCTTGCTGCAGCGCCATGGCCTCCGTGCTTTCAGCGGAGGAATAGGTTTGCGCCTGGCCGATGATGACCACTGTATCCATTTCACGGCGCTGCTCGGCTTGGTCATTGGGTGCGGCGGAATCGGCGGACTGCGCGATGGCGCTCGTTGCATACAGAGCGAGGCTGGCAGAAGCCAGCAGGCTCATCTTAAACAAAGACATTGCTTGTTCTTCCCTTGAAAATACCCGCCGCATTCACCCCCATGAGTGCGCCGGAAGAAATCATCTTCATCTGTCGAGACTCGATGCTCGAACAGACCGGCCTGAGCTAGTGAGAGCGTGTGACCGGCACGTGACGGATTTCACTACTATTTTTGAATTCGCTCTGGCCGGGATGGTCACGATGGGAAAAACCGTCATTGAAATGGCTGATCAGTGACGCATTTGTGGATTTGAACGCAACCATTCCGCTGTGAGGTATTGTAAGCACAACCGACCTTGAAACGGCGCATTCTGACGCCTGCGCTCCAGAATTGGGTCAGAACGCTTTCCAACATTTCAAAACATCACCCGAGCTGATCCAGCTTGCGGTCATGATGTGCGTTCGCTTCTCGCTGCCTTAAATGAACGTCGACGACCTGATTCACGGGTGAGGGATCGACAATTGTCTCGAGACAATCCGTCACCGGGGGGATCGCTTCGGCACTTGCTTCGCTCACAAGATCCGCAAACGGCGCTCAGAAAAGGTGAGACAATTGCGCCAATGGGAGTGGAATCTGGATGAAGTATCTGTGAAGATCCGTAGAAAGACTCTCTATCAAAGGTGAGCCGTTGATTATGAATGGGAGGTGCTGGAATCGTTTGTTACGAAGACGCAGGGCTGTCCGTCGTCAGGTAATTTGAGACTTCAGGCTGCCTGACTTAAGGAGGGTCTGGCGCATCTGGTTTGAGTTAAGCAGCGGATTGGGCGTGCTGCAAG
>Ga0213833_1000617_pt1 | contig 32300 bp, 53 predicted proteins | sample SWATP21_FD_160575 | JGI IMG/M metagenome (GOLD analysis project Ga0213833, IMG submission 160575) | Coastal seawater microbial communities from Marineland, Florida, United States - SWA TP2 #1 | ecosystem: Environmental > Aquatic > Marine > Coastal | place: USA: Florida | collected 2016-08-14 | reverse complement strand
GGGGGGGGACAGAAAGCGTCATGCCTCACAATGAACGTGCCCAAAAGGAAGCAAAACGAAACAGCAAACCTACCGCGCCATTTTCTTTGCTTCTTGTTGCTCTGCTCTTCTTCATCCTCAGAAGACGAACCTACGGATCCGGATTTCTTCTTCGAATCCCACAAACCTGAGGGCCCAAACTTTTCCTCCTCAGCCTAGTCGAGCAACGACACATGATGTGCCGGGAAAATATGAGGCTTCAAAGAAGGTGATCTGGGCCGGTCGAACACACTGCGCTGCCTTACCATTCGCTGCTTGCCATACTCCGACGGAATCACATCCACGCGTTCGATCTGGGACCCTGGTGGGCAAAAACTCTGTTCACAGCGCCGGAGGCTGCTATCAGCACAACGCACGGCGTGCACATCCTTGTGGCACAAAGTGTGCGCACTTTGTTTATCTCTCACACACACATGATCGCACGAACCTGAAGAGCAGCAAAAACGTCCACCGCTCGCACGTGCTCCCAATCCATGTTGACAACCGCCAGCCGGCATGTTTCTTCCCCCTCTTGTGTCGTACGCGCAGCGGGCTCCCGTGCGGCCTGCGGAAGTGCCAATACTTTGTCTGACACTGTGAGATCGATATCCTCGTCTTCGCTGTCGCTACTGTCTTCAGAAGACGATGAGGAGCCGATTTGGACTTCACCACGAGCGACGGCGTTGAGGTGTGCAAGCTTGGCAGTGATGTTGATGTCCCGCTTGGCAGTCTTGCGCGCGGTTTCCTCCACGTTGATGTCTTCAGGGCGCTTCTCCTCTTCACCTGTTCGGTACAACTTGCGGAGCTCGTCAACGCCAGCGTCTTTTCGCATGGGGCGGCCGCGTTTGTCCACGGCTCCTGCACAACAAAGAACACAAACAAAGAACGAACTGGCTGACATGTGGCGCACACAGGCCACACCACCGACCTCACCCACCTCCGAGCACATTAAAATCTTCATCAGTAAACATGCGCTGGAAACGCGCATCGACCACGGTCTGGGACTTGGACTTGCGCAGCCGTTGGAAGCGCTGCGCAGACACATCGTTGTTACAATCCAGCTACGAGAACCGTGCCAAACAACCCAAACCACCAACCGTACAGGATCACGATGAACACGCTGGAATCGCGGGTCGCTGATTACACCACCATCATCTCCATTGTTGCCCTTTCCGCCCTTGCTTCGCTTCCTGTGCTTCTTGTTATCCATGGCGAGCGATGGTTCGAAGGAGCGAGATGGGAGTGGCACAATGTTGTGTCGAGGGGGTGTGTAAAAGGCCTCATGTCACTAAAATGGTCCGGCGCTACTCAAGCTGCTGGCCGTGTACCTGTTCCCTGCTCCGAGTAGCGTCAGTGGCTCCTGTGGCTCTGGCTTCTTCCTCGTCTCGACGGGCGTCGGCTGCTTGCTGGAGCTGGATTCTGTGGTGCACCGATGACTGATGTCAGCGTTTTGACCTTCACACAGGCATCCACCGCGCACGAACTCTTTCACCATGGCCCGACGCTCTGCCTGCCTCTCTTTCAGCCGCTTGCGACGCTGCCATGCCGAAGGAACCACCATGTTCGGGTCAACAGGGCGAATCTTCGTCATGCACAGAATGGCAATGGCTAGTGTGAGGATGGCAACACCGGCGCAGATCAGCAGGCCCACAATCACGCTGACAGCCACCGGTCGATTGGAGAGATTCGGATCAACGAGAGAAATGTCTGAAACGGACACCAACACCCGTCCAAGGTCCTCCAGGGCATCCTAATATCCACAGCAGCGTTTAGGTCAGATTGAGCCACGCCACCCGATCTGCGCACAACACCGACCTGCATGTCGTCTGCGAAAACTATCAAGTCCAAGTGCGAGAACAGACGCTTCGCACTTTCGGCATCCGCCACCGGGAGCCGAACAGTGACTTTCACACCCTGAATGATCGTGACTCCGTCTTGGGAAAATATTGGGTCCTGTTTCAATCACAGGGTGCCCCGCTCAGACCTGTGTGCGTGCCCCCCCCCCCCCCCCCCCCCCCCCCCGCTCCCCCCCCCCCCCCCCCCCCCCCCCAGCAATCCCCAACCCTCCCACGAACCACGTGCAGAAACACCACAGAGGCAGGGTCAACGCCTGGGGCTACACCGAGCGCCTGCCTCGCAACATCTCTTCCTGCCATGTCGAACCTGAGCCACGTAATCATGACTCACGTCAGCTCGTGAGACTGTGCATGACAAGTTGGACCTACTTGGCTGAGGGGAACCCTGTCATTGTAATAGTCGCGGTCACGAACGCGGTGGTCAAGGAAGCCGCACTTGGGCACTCTTGACGGCTACACGCCTGATAACCAAGGGAACGACAGAATCATCGTGCATTGTCTTTTCTTTGTCGCACACGCGCTGGGACCCCACCCACCTGCACTTGCGATGTTTCAGCGCACAGTGTTCCGCCGTACTTGCCGTCCACCTTTATCAACCGTTCACGCCGCTGGATACCAGCGCCGCAGTTGGCGCTGAGAGACGCCCAATGAAACGTACTGCGTAAGACAAACGAGTTTCCATAATGTTCAACATGGAAACATACCTGCAATGAGACCAATCGCTCCATTCTCCCATCACGCAGTCAACAGCGTCTGGAATGTGTACATCAACCAAGGTTGGGTGTGCAAGGCGCCCCAGCCCAAACGAGACCCGAGCATCTGGCAGCACAACAAAGCGTTAGGCACCGTGAAAGCGCTGACAGCGCACCGATACACACCACCTCACCTGCTCCAACTCCCAAGGCTCGTCGCAAGGCTGGCCACGACCACACCCTGATACATGCTCGCCGGTGTGACTTGACAATAATCTGTAGGTGTCACCCTGTGAGTGCACAAGTCGGGTGCAGAGTACTGAACACAACACTCACCTGAATGTGTCCAGAAACGCCTGTCACAGCGGTGCCCGCTGCAAAGGCCGCAACATGCAGCACATCTTCGCTACCAGCAGACATGTACGTAAGCTGCACGCAAAAGCGAAAGTCGGCAGCCACAAGAGCCTCGCCAGGGGTCTGTGACATACCCCCCAGCTGTTGGACGGGTGGGAGAGGGACAGAGGAATCAACGAGTTCAAATGTGTACCTGCAGCGTGAAACGAAGTGAGGTGCACACGACCAACGAGTCACGTGTGTGTTTCTCCGAATACGTACAGATCTGAAGCGTACACGAATCTGTCCTCGATCCGGTACATGTATTGAGTGCCCTCCGCATGGGTGTCAACAAACTCTGGTGGGGGGTCGCTGACGACGACGGCGTCCGGTTTGTTGCGCCCGTCATCCAAAACAAAGTACCTACTCTCCGACACGAAATGTGAATGCATGTAGCAGAGATGCAATACGGCGCCACAAACACGCACCCGCTCTTGGTAAGTTCGTAGGCGTTTCGTCGCTTGACATGGAGACGCAGTCCAGTTGAGGCGGTCATCATGTGCATAGTCAAACCACTGGTTTGAAACTCACAGAATCCGGCTTCACCACACGAATGTTCGGAGAAATCCCAGTCACGCTGCTGATCGCCCATTCCTTGACCAGAGCAGATGGCCGCCTCTTCCAACGACTTGGCGCCACATACACACGACAGTTGTCGTAGGAGCGTCAGACGGCGTCCAAAGCGACACTCTGCCAGCGACAGGGTAGCGTCTCGAATGATGGAGCTGTGGGCGGCACGAAGCAGCATATCTAACCACGCCTGATACGAAACAAACCACGAAAACGTGAGGCAGGAAACAAACACGCGGACATGACTCTCACCTGGCGGTTGAAAACTCCAGACTGCCACGTATTGGCGGCCACCATCGTCGGCTCTGCTTCCCACCACACAAGCGCCTCATGTGACGTGGAAACAAATGAACCCGGCGTCCAATGACGACGCGGGGCAGCAGGTGCTGTGCAAGCCGCGCATCTTCCAGCTCCCGACACCTCTGTTGTTTTCCCGTCGTCGGAAAAGCAAGCCCATCCGTGCTGAGTGCACTCTGCTTCCGTACTTGCAGGCATAGTCCATATCCAGGGCAAATCACAATGCGTCTGCTCACAAGCCAATGGTCACTGACAGAGCCGTTGAAGAAGACGTTCTACGACGATTACCTTGTTCAAAACCGCGTAGTCAACGCAACCAAACGGGGTCGACACAGAGCCCAACGGGCATCGCATGGAAGAATCGCCAGGGCGGACACGTGGCCAGGGCATCAAACACACACCGGGGGCCAACGTGTACGAGTTGTACAACGCTTGATCATCACATGATCCCCCACAACTGTCCCCGGCTGCACGACCGTCACACTCTTGAGCGGCGCTGGTATGGCAACGTAAGTATTGCTGCACGAAGAAGCTCCCACAATCCTCTTCAGACTCGCATACACCGCAGTTGCCCATCTGGCGCACATCATTGTAAGGCTGTGCCACAGAGAAGAGACTCGCAAAGCGTACAGGAATGTCTGAGCACTGCTGGAATACCCATGGGTTGTGTGGATCGTGGGAGTTTTTCTCCTGGCACGCATCAGCGGTGGTGATTCCTGTATCAACACAAAGCGAGGCGTCGAACGACCACGTAGCGCCGATCTGGGTACATGCCTGATCGATGATTATTGTAAGACGTGTTCTTCCGCAGGGATAGGGAAAAAATAATAAAAGATGGAGCAGCGCGTGACTACGTACGTGTGGTGTGCGGAGACGCGGGCTGTGACACGCCACGTGCCCCGGCAGGCGTGGGGCACACCGAGTGCATGTATGTGAACACATCCCACGCAAGCCACACACAGCAGCAGGGTCATTCGTGGCAGCTTTTGCATCTCCGGTGAAAGTCCACCACGAGTTGACTCTGCATGCACAGCCTTGAATGACCACAAGCTGATCACAGCAACCGCGCAATGGACAGCAAAACCTACCCTTGAGGATCCCAGCCACAGAGTCCCAACTGGCATTGGTCGCGCGTCACGAACTGGCCTGCATCGTAAACGCGACCGGCAAACCAGGTCCCACGCAGGTGGTGGACACATCCTTGGGCGCCAGAGTGTGCGCTCCCCCTTGCCCAGATCCTGCAAGTATCAGATTCTTCGTCGTACACCTAAGAACACAGTGCAACTGTCATGCTGGGTGCCAGAATACGCAGCTCATCTCTCGGTTACCTGAAACACGGCTCGTCCATACTTTGTCGTGGAGTGAACTTCGGTTCTCTTGCAGAGGTCCGCACGACCTGCCTTGGCTTGATCGTGACAAAAGGCGTGACACATGGTCCATCGTCCTCCACCAAGCACTAGCAGCTGCGACGCGGGGCACATGGGTTTGCTCAGAGCGAGAATATCTCTCCCAACACTGAACGTGCTCTCAAGGCACTCGTCACGGGTAGCCACGCCACGGATCCTGAAGCAAAGGCACAGTCAGGATCGGCGAGCGCTGAAACTCGCTGCAACGACGTACACACAAACGCGGTCTATGACATTCCAAAAGCCATCTGCAGTATCACACTCCGCTTCCGATCGCACAGATGCCATGAAGCATCTTGGTGGTTGGGTGACAGACCAACACGTGTCACTATTGTCAGGGCTGCAGAACTGACAGAATGTGGCTTTGTTCGTAAAGCGATTCAGCTGCAAACCGAGACCAGCGGAGCACAGAACTCGACATTCTTTCAGGCTTCGAGCCCCAAGTTGCTTACATGTTGCCCAGTTGCATTCCTGCCGCATCACAGCCCTATTAGTCCATAGCATTGAAACAAACACGTCCTTCATGACAACGCTTACTTGTTCCTCTTCACATTCTTGTCTCGTTGGTGTATGAAACGAAATCATTGGCTGGCAGGAGTGGGTCAGATTGGTCCACGGATCGGTCGTTGTGTTGTGGGGAAAGCAAGACGCAGATACTTTCCATCTGGACACATGTGCACGGTCAGGCCCAGTGCGGTTGGTTGTGTGCTTGCAACCACCCAACACACCTTTGAGAAACTGCATGGCTACTTGCCCCACGCCCGAAGCAACCCTCATGCGTCACGTGCGGGAGCAGTGACTCTGCTGTTGCCACAACACTCGCGCCTGCATCGATACTGTACTCTGCAGCAATGGTGGCTCGCATGCGCGTGTCCATCCTGCTGAGCCCGCACTCCAACAATCTCTTTGCGGAGTCCTGCGGTCCCGCCATACAGGCATGGCTTGATGGGTTGCACACGCCAACATGGCAATCCGCTGTCGTTGCGCAGGGAACCCCATTGTGTGGCCTCTTTGGTCCCCACATCCGTTCCGCATGCCTTGCTGGCGATTCTGCTGTGGAGAAGCTCCCAGCTTCAGCACCCCAAGCGTACGATGAAGATGAAGACACGGTCGTTCCCGCGGAATGCACTCCATTCCGCCACTTCGTGGAGAGGAAGCCACGTGACGTATCTGGACCCATCACCTAATGCAGCAACACGCCAGAAAGCTCGCGTTAGCTGGGTGACAAGAACAGCAAGCTTGGTTACGTACGAGCTCCCAACACTCCGTCTCAAACTCCATCATATTCACCAGTCTCGACGTGAGGGTGACACGCCCTTCGGTTTCACCACATCCATCCATGCCAACGCCACGAAAGTCCTGCGAACAGCACAAGTGAGACACATGCGCCGCCGCAACACAACAGAATCCGCTTCCCACGTGCATGTGTGAAGCGCGTATCTTGTTCTCTCAGCTCCGCCACAAGATTCGTCGCCAGTCGAGTATCATATGGACACTGGCGCTGCAAGAGTGGACAGTTCAGCACTCAATGATGAACACGAGATTACCACTCAAGCGTACCTCAAAAGCTTCTGGTTGAACCAAACGGTGTCCATCACGGACAGTAGCCGGTAGCGTTGTGTGCCGATCACAACACGCCCCAGTTGCCGCCTGAATGTTGCAGCATGGATCGGCATGAAAACGAGTGGATGCCGGAGCAGAGGCACATCCTGGGAAATGGGGCATTTCGGTGCGACGTTCCTTGTTGAAAGTGGTGGCGTTGGCGAGGCCTGCCAAACATTCATTCACAGAGCCGTGGTCCCCTGCTGCGGCAAGCACAGCTTGCCACGCACGGGCTGTGTTCGCGTTTGCTGACGGGTCATGGAGGGCACTTCGCGCAGCAGCAAGAACCCGACGAAAGCGCTCATCGGCACGTCTCAGTGGGCCTGATTTGCATGTCGCTGCGACATTGGAGACTGCAGCAACAACGAGTTGGTCCCGTGGCTCCAAGGTTGTGTTGGCAAGCGGTGAAATCTTCCATTGGGCTGTGCACCACACTGCAAAGTGAAACCAGAACGTCGGCGCATGAACAGCGAACATGACGTACCTGAGCGCGCCACTGCCACAAGCGCAGATGTAGAACTTGGGTTTGAGGAGAATGTCAGGTTGCACTTGGCTAGTGCTTGCTGGATGGCATGGCGTGACTCTATCGACGTCGGCACGTTGTAGGCATCATCGTGGAAGACGCCGGAGTAGCCGGCTGGTGCAGTTGCATCCCCCACTGCAGGGGCAGCTGGGACCAACCACTCCGGTTGCAAGCGATGGTACTCAGAGAACCCACGTGGAGAAACGAAAGACACATCAAGAAGGACAATAGCACTGCCTGTGATGGCGAACCAAAGCTTAGCGCGACTCGCTGACTGATGAAGTCGTGGGTTCACGAAAGTACGTACTGGAACTGTTCGATTGGTGTTTGACATCGAGCAAGTCCTCGACGCCAGATACGACAAAGGGATCATTGCTTGCCGTCGGTATAAGAAAGCCTGTCAAAGCAGCATGGAGTCGCAGTCGCAGCGACTCGTCGCTGTGTTCGCCTTCCCCACTCAGAGGTGTGGGGGGTACAAAGGGGAGCATGACTCCAAAAGGGAGACACAGCTCCAGGGGTGGCACCCACACACAAGGGTTGTCAAGGTTTGATTGTGACACGTACTCGGGCCGCTCGTCAGCCGTGATGACGTCCACTTTTGGAGTGTAGTCTGTGTAAAAGAGCAAAGGTAACACCCGACTGACAAAACAGCATGCGGTCAACAAGACGTACGCGAGACAACCTCAGGGAGTTGAAACTCGTCGGCCTCAGGCCCTGGTGGGATGACTTCATCTCTTCTGTTCATGCACGCAAGGCCATCATACTCACATGATGTGACGTTGCACTGCGAGAAATTGCACATGAGCGAGATACACATCAAGGCACGGTCTTCCACTATACGCACTACAACGTCGCACACGTCGTCCTCGAGCATGTGTGGATGGCACCCTTCAGCACATTGCTCAGATAGCGAGGGCTGAACACACTACAGGTCAGGCAATAATTGTGTCGAGCACCAAAAGCAAAACGCACTGAAGTACGGCAATCGCCGTAGTCTTCTCGGCAGCCAGGAGTGTCGCACGCTTCGTCACAGATATTATCTCCTTGAAACTTCCCGGGGCAAGAGTTTGAGCACCAAAGCAGTGGATTCTCGGCGCAATCGCTCCCGTCATTGAAGCACTGTTATCAAGGATACGCACATACATACGCACACGCTTGTTTACATGTGGCGCCCTCAAGCATGCCACACGTCACAACGTACTCTTCCAAACCGACAGCGGTCGTCACATATTCCATTTGACACTGCCAGCCACGGGCACCGCAGAACGCAGTCATCAGTCCGGATGTTGTTTCCCACTCGCGTGTGGTAGCTGGCAACGCATTCTAAAGTGTCGCCCCCCACCCCATCCTCGCAGCCAATACAGTCACCACCATCAAAGTTGCATGCCTCTGTATCCAGTCGCAGCGCATCTCGTCAACACCACGTGGCACCCACGGCGCCAGCACCACACGCCGCACCGTTTCGGCACTCCAGATCGCACACTTGGTCGCCAAGTCGGCGCGGGTTGCACCCTGGTGCGCACCACAGCTCTTCATACGGCTTGTGCTGTGCCAGCACCGACAGTGTCTCGGCTGCGATAACTCCACCCGCGTCAGACTCAAGCTTGGACTTCACGGCCGCGCATGAAAACCCCAATTTCTGGACACCAACGCTTGGATGAGATGCAACTCGACCATGTTACGCCTCTTCCAACCTACTTGCACCAGCGGCCCGTCTTCAATTGGGTCGTCGTCGTCTGTGGCCCTGATCGGGATATCCTGGACAAGGCACGCGGTGCAGTCGTCCAAATCTCCCTGGCAGCTTGTGGAGTTCAAGCACGCAGCATCACACATTCCATCTCCTATCCAGTCGCGTCGACAGCCGACATCACAGAACTGGGGGCCACACATGCCATCCGTGTCCTCAGGACAACCGTCACACTCGCTGGCATCAAACTGGCAAGCTGATGGCAAAACAGCGACACAAGAGTCACCACATTGAACAGTCGTCTCGTGGCTTGACTCTGCACGCACCAATGGTGTTGCACGAGGCATCGCATCGGCCGTTCCTTTGCATCCAAGGATAGCATCCCGCTTGACATTCTGACGTGGAGAGCAAAGCCACACTCAATGGTGGCGGGAACGTACACAACTCTCGATTGCCGTTGTACCCAGCAGGACAACTCGTGCAATCAGTAACGTCGACTCCAATTGTGCCATCAAAACTGCAACCAACAACGTTGCACCCCTGGTTCTCAACAGATAGACACTATGGTGAGAGCTGCACTCTACATGTTCATGGTTGCGAGGGGGGTGGGACTACGGACTTCATCACACGTGCCGTCTGCTTCAAACGAAACTGGGCAGGTGGTGGCACATTGAAGATCCGCGAGAGATGCTCCGGGTACATAAACTGCAGGAGTGGTGGCGTTTACACAATCAGTTGAGTCATCGCACCCAGCGTCGATGCAACCTTGATCACATATTCCGTCTCCAAGCCAGCCTGTCATACATGCCTGGTGCAAATGTAAGACACAGCAAACAGGGATGCACGTGCACGTCTTACTTTCTCCGCATCACAGTATCTGCAAATGAGAGTTGTGTTACGCCTGTGTATGGCAATACAGCAAGCGCTAGCACGTACAAGTTCGGAGCAATGTCGTGGTAGTCCCCTGCCCCAACATCGAAGTGGGTGGAACAGCCGATCGATGCCAATTGCGCCTTTGTCCACTGTGCGTGTGATGCATGCAAACAAGCCTGACGACGCTGCGCAGCCGTGGAGCATGCACCTATGTCTTGGTCGCCACAGCCTAGACAGTCACTTCCATCAAAGTCGCAGCTCGAAGCAGAGCGACACGCAGGGTCACAAAAACCGTCGTCCACGCTATCTCGGTCACAACCCGGTGCACACTCGACAGCTTGAGGCACTGCGGGACGACAAAGAGATTACGCGTCAACCCATGTTGATGGTGGCATGGAACGTACCAGTGACATTCACCAAGTGCGTAGCTGGTCGACTAGAGATGGTGTGCCCACCCTGGCACTGGAGCTCCATGGCACCTGCACGCACACCAAACCACGTGAGGACCCCCTGCCTGTTCCTCCTTCCCTCCCGCCCCACCAAGGCCCGTCCTGGAGTTCATAACGGACCTGCTTGCAACACCGTCTGAGCAGGGAATCCTATGCCTGAACCGTCGCCCGCCCAGCCATGTGTCCGACTCGCGAATTGAGCACGTGTTTCCTGCGGCCAGCGCCGTGGTGGAAGCATTCCAGATGGCACCGAGTCCACCCGATGTAGTGCCCCATCCTCAGCTCGCTGCAGAAACAACTGATGGTCTTCTGAAACCGAGAACGTTATCACTGCCGCCCGAATTGTCGCCTTTCGGTCGGTGCTTAGTCCGAGTCTCAGTGTTGTCACGCTGAAACGTGCCTGAGTTGAAGTTGCAGTCGGATCGGTTCCGCGTGAAGCATCTGTTCACCAACAACGTAAGGTGCAGAGCCAAGCTCCTCCTGTGATGCACCAACACACCTGGATTGAGCAGGAAGACTATCAGGAAGCAGCAGACCAGACTGGCTCGCATGGTGGTGACCCGATCGCAAGCGAAGTCGAAACGTCAGCGAGCCGAGCGGAGCTAAACGAATACACCAACACGTATGTTTGTTTCCTGAGAGAGCGCGCGACTTTCGCGTTTGACTTGCGATCTGTGGGTGTTGTCTTCGATCTGCTTGCACACGTCCAACTCCCCTGGGTGTTTGTTCACGCTCGCATCAACCATGGCCGATCTTTCTCCTCCTTCCCTGTCATCCACTCCACGTGGCGGTCATGCGTCAACTGGACGCATTGAGCTGGTCACTGGTCCGATGTTCAGTGGCAAGTCTACGGAGCTTGTGCGCCGTGTCCGCCGCTTTCAGTTTGCTCACAAGAAGTGCCTGTGCGTTCATGACGAAGTGTGGGCCAGTGTTGCTGCTATTCAACCTCACTTTGGTTGCGGTTGCAGGCTGATCAAGTACGAGCGGGACACACGCTACAGCAGCGTACGTGACACCGCAGAGTTCATTGTAGTGATCAGTGGCTGACATGTGGTGTACTGCACAGGACTGCGTTTCCACACACGACAAGGTCATGCTCCCCGCCATCAGCTGCTCTGTTTTGGCACAAGCTGGCTCTCTTGTGGATGATGTGGATGTGATTGGCGTGGATGAGGGCCAGTTCTTTCCTGATGTGTGTTCATTTGGCACCTTGTGCTACGGATGCGGGTCACTCAGCTCTGACTGTTCACGCGCTTGGTTTTGCAGCTGATTCGATTTTGCCAAGAGAACGCCAGCAAAAACAAAATCGTCATCGTGGCGGCATTGGACGGAACGTTCGCGGCGAAGGTTGGTTGTCAATGTGGCTCGGGGTGTGCCCTCGTCTACAGCGCTTCTCACGGAGTTTGTATGTCGCTGGGCGCAGCCATTCGGCGGAGTTTGCGATCTTGTTCCGCTGTCCTCTTCTGTTGGCAAGCTCACTGCTGTCTGTGCTGGCTGCGGTAGCGCTGCGGGTACGTTGGCTGCTCCGGGAGAATCCATGTTGATTTGCTCCTCACCCGCCTATGTTTGGGTGCAGAGTTTTCCAAGCGGCTGTCCGCGGACACAGCTGTGGAAGTCATTGGTGGCTCAGATACGTATGCTCCCATGTGTCGCGGGTGCTACTACGACCACCCCAAGCAGGTCGTGTCGTCCGACTCGGAGGCCAGCGCCTCAGCGTTCGTTCATGGTGGTCGCCTTGAGTTGGTCATGGGCCCCATGTTCAGCGGCAAGTCCACGGAGCTTCTTCGCCGCATTCGTTTGCTTCGCTTTGCAAAGAAGTCGTGCTTGTACGTGCGCTGTTCTCAAGCTACGGTTGCAGTTTCCAGTCACTCACAACGCGCGGGTGGACTGCTGTCCCAGGCTTATCAAATACAAGCGCGATACTCGCTACAGCGATGTACGTGGGACACGTGTTTCTGCGTTGTGCGTATTCTGGTCTCATTCTGTGTTGTTGGGTGGGTGCCTGCCTTGGGTTCCCCTCAGGACTGTGTATCCACGCACGACAAAGTAATGGGAAAGGCGGTATCTTGTGACACTCTTGCCCAAGTGGCCGAGCTGACCGCCAAGTTCGATGTGATTGGCGTGGATGAAGGCCAGTTCTTTCCCGACGTTCGTTGTGGACGTTGTGCCATGTTGCGGTGTTTGACTCACGACATGCGACGGGCTGCGCGCGACGCACTGTTTTGCAGTTGATCGAGTTTTGCAATCTCATGGCAAACCAAGGCAAGACCGTCATTGTTGCTGCGCTTGACGGCACCTTCGAGGCCCAGGTGTGTCTGCAGAAGTGGGGTGCTGCTCCTCCGACATTCGTGGCAGTTCCTCCTCACGGTTGCTCTTGTGGCAATGGTGTCAGCCTTTTGGTGATGTGTGCCAGATGATTCCCTACTGCACCCGCGTGCACAAGCTTGCGGCGGTCTGCGCCAGCTGCGGGTGTGACGGCGGCTTTTCCAAGCGCTTGTCCCACGACATGGCCGTGGAGGTGATTGGCGGCGCCGAAACGTACGCACCCATGTGTCGCAGCTGCTTCTACGGCGGTGCCGCACGCAATCCCTTGCCCCTGCCGGCGCTGGTTGCTCCAACACCTCAAGCGATGCGACGCCGCAGTTCGTCGCCCGCGAGTCCACCCAGCCCGCACGCGCCGTCCCCCGCTGACGATCTCGGCAGTGTAAAGAAGCGCCTGTTCGTGGATAACACGGAGGACGAGGCGAAGACCCAAGCGGTGGAGGTGGAGGCCGCCACCCCGGCAAAGTCTCGCCTTCACCGCGGCGGCGAAGTGTTGGTCCTTCGCATGGCCGTCGTGCTGTTGCTGGCCTTCATCATGCTGCACTGGGTGGCTGGACCAGCTGCATCGTCTGTGGCGTGCTAGACGAGAATCTGCACCCAGGAAGGCGTTATGTTTTTCATGTTTGTGTGCCTGTCGCCACGCCAACTTGGCGTTTGTGTGGTTCTGGCACGCACTCCTTTCCATTTGTCACGTGTCCGTGTTTGTTCGCTTGGGCTGCGAGAGTTTGTATGTATGAAAGAAGCGTTTCAATCATACCCACCACAGATTGCTACCTCCATCGTGGCACATCCTGCCAAGCCCTTGGCATACTGGGGCACGGCACCGCTCATGCAGCGGGACACGCCAAACTACAGGGGTTCGCCCAAGGTGCAGGATCTAGTCTGCCACGACACAGGACTCAGCAGGGGCGTGGCTCGGCACACTCAACGAAAGACACGCCGACATCGGTGGGGTCCTGAGAGTGTTCAGGTTTCGGACGACTTGCCCGCCTGTGTCCCATCCGACGCACTGGCCGCTGCTCCATGGCTAGCAGCCGCGTCAAGCGCCACAGCCACCGCCCCTGTGGCTGTCGTACCGGCTGCACCGGCTGGCGGTACCGCATGACCACTGGCTGACACACTTTGTGTCGGAGGCACCGAGGGCGGTGGCACAGCACCGACACCACGTCGTGCCCAAGGCGCCACACCAGTAGGCGGGGCGGCAGAAGCAGCAGCAGCACCCGACTGTCGCGCCCAGGGTGCCACACCCGTGGGAGCGCCAGATGATCCCTGCTGCTTGATCCCCGGTGCGGCAACCGGTCCAGGCCTTGCCCAGGGCGCAACTCCAGTCGGTGGAGGCGCCGCTGTGGTGGCATGCCCAGGCCTTGCCCAAGGCGCAACTCCGGTCGGTGGCGCCGCCGTGGTGGCTTGCCCAGGCTTTTTTGCCCAGGGCGCAACTCCAGTCGGTGGAGGCGCCGCGGTGGTGGCATGCCCAGGCTTCGCCCAGGGCGCCATTCCAGTTGGAGCACCGCGTGTTACCGGTGGGGCAGGGCCTGGACCGGTTGCCCACGGTGCCATACAACAGCTGTCTGCGTGCCCCATGCTGCGCCACACCAACAAGGCCACACCCTTGATGTGAGGCCTCGTGCACTGAGGCGCATGTCGTACCCACGAGCACGTCGAAACAAGCACAGCACGACAAAGCCACTTTACAAAGCAGCAACGCACAGCGCACGGTTCGCACCTTTCATCAAGATTCGTGGGGTCAACTTGTGGTCGTTCTGGCTTGCGCGAAGGGGTCCAGGTGTACGGCAAGATAGTGCCAAACAGGAAATGTTGAGCAACAGGGCGCTTGTGCAAAACCTCCCCCATAAACATTTTCAGCATGCCGGCATTCACTTTGGACCACCGAGGCAGCTGGCTGATGTCATACAGCATGGGGGCATAGTTGCTGAATGAGCCACCGTGTTTCACCTGTCGACCACGTGGTGAGTACAATACGACGCGGAAAAGACTTGTTCGTGTGTCGTTCACATCGAGTGTCGCGCGCCGTGAAAACACGCCGAAACGGGAACGTACCGACTTGATGAATTGAATGGCCTGCAAGTACAGATAGTCTTTCGCAAAATGGTTGAGAATGTCCTCGTCAAGAATGCACTTGGGCCGCAGACGGTGGTCTAGAGTCACGCCAGTCACACGTGGGCAAGAAGCTGGTGACGCCGTGCATCCAGACCAGACAGCAGCAGTGCTGGTTGCAGGGCGGAGTGCTGCACCCCTTATCAACTCACCGTAAAACTGTGAGGACCCAAACAAGAACACTAGCATCTGGTAGTCGTCCAGGGACCACACTCCCTTGCTGCCCGCAGGCTCAAGCCAGTACACCTTTTGGATTTTCCGACATACGATCAGGTACCTGGAGGAAGGAGAGTGCAGCGTGACAACACCCCCTTCAACACGAGTCTACCGCCACCACCGCATGCCCCACGTACTCGCCAAAGACTTGCAAGGCAGCTGCCGTCAAGTCCTTTGCGGTCAATACCCCAAGCTTGAACAAGCACACTGAACAACAATCGGCACAAGTGAGACGTTGCCGCCGCGCGGCGCACCCGGAACAGCACGGACGCAGAAAGGTGACAAAGCTGAACTCATGGCCAGTGCCGTAGTCAATGCGAACAGGGTGCCCAAAGGACCCCAGGAAGTAGGCCTTGAGCTCCACCACAGCCCCCTTCAAGGCGTCTGGCAGCAAGTCCGCCAACAAATCGTCCGCTTTCTGCATGACGCGACCATGCACCGTCCGCACACGCCCCGGACACAAGAAGTGCACAAGCAGTCACGCACACAGGGGCACACACAACATGTTCTACGATATCACAACTACTATATCAGCATCAAAACGCACTGACCTCTGTGACACGGGCGTGCCATGTGCGGAACGCCTTGTTGCCAAACCGCATGGGTTGCTGGATGGGAGGAATCTCGTCAACCCAGGATGTGAACTGCTTGAGCATGGTGGTTAGCTTCTCACAAACCTGTGAAGCGGCGCACCTGTTCTAGTGAGTGTGCTGACACCACACATCGCGGCAGCGTACGCACGCCTCCAACGTGGAACGAGTCTGAGAGTTTCACGTTTCGCGCCGCCAAGTTCAGCAGTTGCACAAAGCCAGCGATGTCGCGATAGGTCTACAACACGAAGAGCACAGAGGTGAACCTCGACGCAAGAGAAAGAAGGGGAATCGAATCAGCAACACAAACCTGTGAGCTTTTGAAGTGGCGCAGATCGTCCTCGTTGAAGATGGCCCGAAGGGGCGAGATGAACTCGGCTTCGCTCTTCTTGAAAGGGGGCACTTCCTGCAAAGCTGATGCAGTCACCGCACCAAACACCGCCTCCGCCTCCACCTTTCCTTCATTGGCACCAGAGGAGGGATTGGCGCCTGATGGCACGCTGCCACCTGCCGCACCTGCCTCCGAAGCCATGCTGTGTTGGTGTGTCTCCAAACCCCTCGGCGAGCGTCGTGCTTCCATGTCAACTTGACGTGACAAACACAAGTTGCAACTTGCAGCAGCAGCTTCGTCGCTGCCAAGACTGTCACCCCAGCAGGATCACGCTGGGTTGGGCTCAAAAAGCACCACAATCTAGTTGCGGGCTTCTGTGGTCTTGTGGGCGCCGCCACTTCTTCAGGCCAGGCTTGCGTCTTCGGCTGTCACCATGTCTCCGCGGGCCGTGCTCTGAGTCGCATTGTGACGATGGACCTGTCCTCATCAGGGGACGCAAGTGTGGTGCAGGACAACGAAGCGTTGTTGGCGGCCCCACCTGTGGCAGAAGATAACGAGCTGCTTGCCCAACTTTCGCCTGCGGCGTCGGTGGACACCAGCTTGCACGGCTCTCCTGCTCCCGCAATGCAGCCACCATCCCCCATCGCGTTTAATCGTACGGATGAAAACAAGAAAAAGCGTGCACGCGTGTTGCCCTTTCGCTCGGGGCCCCCGCGGGGTGATAAGTAACGTCTGGTTGGTGGTGCGTGTTGTTGTCGTGACCCCAGATTCAAGCGAGGAGAAGAGCGATGGGGCTTCCGAGCTGCAAGAAGACGGCAAGCTGGACTGGGATGGCACTTCGCAGCAGGGCCCGTCGAGCCCCTCTGCTAGCGTGGCATCATATGGCATTGACGACGAGTGCATTGACGCATCTGCTCAGCTGGAGCTGCAGGGCGGTGGAGGCAAGGAGTCGCCGGATGGAGGAGGCAAGGAGTCGCAGGATGGAGGCAAGGAGTCGCAGGATGGTTTTGGTGCTGGTGCTGGTGCTGGTGCAGATGAAGGTCGTTCGGAGATGTTTCCTGTTGCCTCCGACGTTGTTGTCATGACCAGGCTTGCAAAGTACCCGTCAGTGTACCGTGCTTTCAAACAACTGGGTTGGAGAACGACCAAGCGTGATGACGCTCAGTGGGATCTGTACTGGGCGGACAAGGTACCTGCCGCGAAGTGCTGTCCGTGCTTGCTGTCTTCACATCTTGTTCTTTCGTTGGCTACACTTCGGTTGGCCACAGGGACCACCATCTCTTGAAACCTTGCAGTCCTTTGTGAAACCCCAACGAGCAAATCATGTACCAGGTGAGTCGCAGTATTACGAGTCGTGCATGTGAGGCCCTCCCTCCCTCCCTCCCTCCCTCCCTCCCTCCCTGCCTCCCTCCCTGTTGTGTGTGTGTGACACTGTGTGTGCGCGTGAATAGGCTTGAACGAGTTGGGCACCAAGTGTGGGCTTGCAAGGCGTCTCAATCGCATGGCAACGGCGTTTCCCAAGGTACGCTTTCCAGTCTGTGCTGAGGTGCGCACAGGCATGGCTGTGAAGCCCATCGTGTCAAATGTTGGGCAGGCGTTCCGATTCAGTCCCAGGTCGTGGGTTTTGCCTCGGGACCGAGACAAGATGAAGGTGCGCTCCGCTTTTGGTGTGAGCGTTGGACTCCTTCTCTCCAGGCGTTAATGTGTGCGCTGTTGAGGATGTTATCAGACATTCTACAAGACACACAGACGCAGAAAGCCCACGTTCATCGTTAAGCCTGACACAGGGTGTCAGGGGAAGGGCATATTTCTCACACGCAAGGTTCCCAAGGTTGGCACTGAAGAGAACCAGGCCGTGGTGCAACTGTATGAAACACGACCCTTGTTGATAAACGGCTACAAGTTTGACCTGCGTGTTTACGTCCTTGTGACGGCCATCAACCCGTGCCTGCGCTTGTTCGTGTTTGTACGTTCCATGCCCAGTTGCAAGTTTTCACTCAAACGAGTCGCTGTGTGTCGTTGTTTCTTTTATTTTTTGTTTCTTGACGCGGGTGCATGCGTTTGATGTCCTTCGCTCGATGATACTGACAGCGTGAGGGCTTGGTTCGCTTCTGCACCGAAAAGTATCAGCGCCCGACGAAAGCCAACATGAGACGGGTGAGTACCTTCAAAACCGGTGTGGGGTTCATTGGCGTTCCCGCACACTCACTTGTTGGATGTTGTTGGATGCTGTGTCGGCAGTCGTATATGCACCTCACCAACTACGCCATCAACAAAAAGAACAAGAACTTTTATGAGGATTGGAGTGACGGCGGCGGCAGCGTGGATGGCGGGGACAACACGGAGACCGTGTCCGAGGCGATGTCGGGTGGTGGCGGCGCGGACAGTGCCGGCGACGAGGAGGAGTCTGCAACGGATGCTGAAGGCGAGGAATCCGAGGAGGAAAGCAGCGAGTCCGAAGACGAGGGACCAGGGCGTAGTGAGGATGCTACCCACCATGCCAAATCCAGTCGTTCGTCCAACACCAAGGCCAGCAGGTTGGCTGCGCGTCGGCAGGCTAGGGCTGTGTCACGGGTCGCAAAGCGAAACAAGGCGCATGCAGCAAAGCGCCTTGCAGCCTTGGCCGCTGCCAAGGCTAAGCGCGACCGTATGAAGGGCATTGTGACTCCTCAGTCTACTCACGACCCGCCTTCTTCGTCCCGCAAGCCAGAGGACATGCCAGCAGTGTTTGGAGAGCTGGGATCTGGGAAGTTCCAGTACGAAGTGCCGTATGACAGCCCGGACCTGACGGAGGGACATGGAAGCAAGTGGGGGTTTGCAGCCCTTATGAACCATTTGAAAAGCAAGGGCCATGACACGAACAAGATGTGGGACAGGGTGCGTGCCGGCGACGTGTGGTGGGCTGCAGGGTGTGCTGTGTCTGACACATGGGTGGGTGGCGTGCAGATCTGTGGGTTGTGTGTGAAGACTTTCCTTGCGGTTCTGTCACACACTCGACACATGCAAAAGTCATGCCGTGTCGACCAAGGTACATGCATGGGGAGTGTGAGCGTGCCCCGTGGCGTGGTTTCTCACTTGTGGGCGTGGCGGGATTGTGTTGCGCAGAGAATGGCTTCTTCGCGCTGACCGGTTTCGACGTGTTGCTAACTCGCAAGCTTCGCCCCGTGTTGATTGAGGTAGTGCAGGCCATGGCAGTCGCAGCCAATGGCATCGGGGACGACGCAGTATGACGTTTTTTGTGTTTGACAGGTCAATCAATTGCCCTCGTTCAACACAGATGGGCCTGTTGACAAAGCCATCAAGAACCCGCTCATTGAGGAGGCGCTCAAACTTGCGTGCGTCGTGCGCTCCCACTCGCACTGCCCTCCCGCTGCAATGACACCCACGCCATTTGCCGCAGGTTTCCGGCACCACCCAGTGAGGAGCAGTTATCAAAGTTCTCACCAAGTCCAGGACCCACTCGAGTACGTTGCTGGCGGGGTTGAGACTGGGAGCGTTTTGTGCGAGCGTGTCTAATCGTGGTCGTTACGCAGGCCGCAGAGTGGTTGACGGCGTATGAGAACCACCACATGCATGGATTCCAACGTGTGTATCCGTGCACAGGCACACGGGCACGAAAGGTGTGTTGTCTGCAAGGGCCTTGTTTGTGTTGTGTTTTGCACAGTGCCACTCAAGGCCCTGGCGCTGTGAGACGCTTTGCAGTATCTCAAGTTTGAGAGCTTTGAACCTTCCGTGTTTCGCACAACGAATGCGCAACACCGTCGGCGAGAAGAAGCCATTGAGCGCCGCCGAGCCCGAGAGGCAAAAGAGGAAGAAGAAAGGTGAGGATTGGATTGGATTGGATTGGATTGGATTGGATTGCAGCTTGCACCCCACCCTGGGCTCTGTGATGTGTGCCGGCGGGCTGCCAATGCCAATCCGTGTGATGTTTCCCAGACAATTGCGAGCTCCTGGTCACAAACGCCCGACGTCCCGCCCCCGCCAGCGACCATCGGAGGCGCCCCGCTCACACGACGGCCGCCAGGGGCGCAAGGACAGCGAGTTTGGGAGCAGCGCCAGCCTTACTCCGACGTCGCGTGGATCCGCCTCATCTTCATCTCGACCCGGATCGCGGCAGCATCGGCGATCTCGCTACGGCACGGTTTCCAGTGCACAGTCGGGGGTGGAAACAGGCGAATCAAGTTCAAACGGGATGACAAGGCCGTTGTCCCGAGGAGACCAGGCGAGCTCGGCGTATTCGAGCGACACCAGTGTGGGTGGCACCTCAAGACCGATGTCCCGCGGTGATCAGGCTGCCCGAGCGGCGCGCGCGGCGGCGTGTGAAGTGGCTCAACAGCAACAGCAACAACAGCAACAGCAACAGCAACAGCACCAACGCGAGTGCGTCACCGTGAGCTCGTGCTTGCGCTGCTTTGTTGTGCTTGGTTGTGATGTGATTGATCCCAAGTGTCCATCCCTTGGGGTGCAGTGCCATTGCCTCGCCTCACCCTTTGTCCCCCTTCCCCACAGACAAGAAGCGCCGGAGTCATGGGCCCACAGCCGAACACCCACACCCAACCTGAGCGACGAACTGGTGCAGCAGGGCTCGCGGAGTGCCCCGCTCCGTCCAGCGTACCACTCTTCGCACTCTTCCAACGCTTTGCTGAGACCTCATCACCATCATGGTGCGCCGTTGCCACCCCGGGCGCCCGCCGGGGTGCTGAGCGGCAGTGTCGGAGCTGCAGCATCCCAGGCAGGGGCGCCTCGGTCCACCTTTCATCACTTTGCCAGCAGGCAGTCGGAGGTGCTGCAGCCCAATGCCGGGCTGGTTCACCTGTCCCCAGCTGAAGCAGCTGCTGCTGGCCAGCGCTTGATGCGCTCCAGTGATGCACACTCACACCCACACTCGTACCCACATTCACACCCGCACGGACACGCTAGCCGTGGACACCGTCACACCTACGCACCGGCACCGGCAGCGGCGCCGGCGGGTGGGCGTTCTCATCGACGTCCGTCACGCCGCCCATTGTCCGCAACGAGTGTTGAGCGAAGCACCCTTCCCCGCACAAGTGGCGCTGGGGGTGCTAGAGAAGCTGGTGGGGTTGGTGTATGGGGTCTACCTGTTATTCGTGCGCCACGCGAGCAAGCTCGACGGCGGTACGTCAGGAGCACAGCTTGGTGAATCATGCTTTCTTGTGTCGTGTTGTTAAAGGACTGCCACAGAAGCATTCTTTTACAGTTGCGCCCGTGTGGGTTGTCCATGACACTGATGTTCCCTTGTGTGTTTCGTTCTCCCCCGTACAGCCCGTCACGATCCAAGCGTACGTCCGAGCGCAACCAGTGGCTCATCCGGGCACAGCGACGCCACCACCATGGCGGAACGAACCTGCTGGAGCCTGTACGGGCGGGCAAGCCACCCCATACTAGACCCACCTTTGCGCGCGACACTAATGTGGATGGGGTTCTTAGCATGGGCTTGGCAGGCCACAGTCTGGCTGCTAGTGGCAAGCCAGCGGGGCGACGCCGTGCGTAGCGCTTTGTTACTATTTTGAAACATAATTGCAACTCGATGTCACGCTGGGTGTCATGCTTGTTTTTTGCTGTGCTGCGACGAAGGAGCCTGCTCTTGTTCACCTGTAGTGTGTGGGAACAGCACACCTTGGCAAGGGCGACAGGATGGTAGGTACCTGTATGTGGGTGATGGCTTCCATCGCAATGGCCTTGTTCTGATCGGGTCGCTCCATCCGTTGTCACAGTCGGCGATATTCGATTTCCCCAGTCTGTTGGTGGTTGTTCTGCTGATGATCTGCACGTGTGCATACCTCCGTGAACGTACTGGATGGATTCAACAGTACAAGAAGACTGCACTTGGGGGAGTATTGTACAAGTTCTCAGTTTTAGGAAGGAGGGCAAGTGGCTACGTGGCTACTGCCTGCATTGTCATGGCGCTGTACTTGCTATTCATCCGGTGACGGTTCCGCCACCATGTTGCCTCCCAGCTCGAGATTCCGGGTCGTGGATGTGAGCAATAACACGTTGTTTTGTTTTCCCATGGACTCCATGTCGTTGCATGCAGCAGGTGCCGCCAATTCACGCATTGTGCCGACCGGTCCGCGCACGGGTTGTGGGCCTGCCTACGTGGTTGCCAACCACTGGTTGTGTGTGGTGAGCCTCTCACCGTGAGCGTGCAGCCGAGGTATCCATTCATGCGGGTTTGGATCTGTAGTTCTTTGCATGGACATGCGAGTAGCGCGATTCCGGCCCGGTGGTCTTGTCCGCGATCGCGTCTCCGTCCTTCTTGCGTGTTTCTAGTGCGGCGTACAGTGTTCGCCGTACATCACGCCACCGTGGCGAACACACCACTGTGGCGAACACACCACTGTGGCGAACACACCACTGTGGCGAACACACCACTGTGGCGAACACACCACCAGGGCGCGTGGATTGGCATGCATTGTGCTAGCGTTCCACCCCGCCACGTACAACTCCTTACGCACATACCACCATTGCGTCAACACCATCGGCACGACCGCGTTTTGCCAACAGAGTTATCCATGGTCACGCCTAGATAAAACACGACGCCGAAGTCGTGAAGGAAGAGGGTGTTGTGTTCCGCTGTGCAAGCAAGTTGGAAAGTCAGGCTACCACGGTGCTTGTATCAGAGCACGGCTAACGGTGACAGGTCCACTGTGTGTTTGTGCGGCGCTCAATGAAACGTGACTGTGACGCTGACGCCCTCAACAGGCACGCGCACATCGTGAAACAAGGTTTGACCACGTTTGCCAACAGACAATGTTTTGTGTGTGTGTGTTGGTAGCACACGTTCACGACACCCATCAACAAAGAACACAAAAACGCGATCCCTGCTGGCTGGGTGAGGTTGGGTGACTAGCACTATCTGCACCAAAGCGCGCTCACTAGAGTGCGTCTTGGTGCTGTGAGCAGAGAGCAAATGTCAGATTCAAGCGTCAACCTCAGCAGCGGCCTTGGCGCGCAGGGCGGCGCCGGCCTTCTTCTTCTGGTAGTACGCCTCAGACTTGACCTTGCGGGCAGCCTCCAAGCGCTGCGTGGCACCACATCGTGAGATGGGGCAAAATAACACAGAGGCTCACACACCCAGCCCACAGCAAAATGAAAGCTGCTCTTGCACAACCATGGCACATCAACATACCTTGATCAGCTCCCAGTGCTTCCATCCGGTCTCGTGAGCCAAGCGGCCCAACAGAGCGAAGTTGCGGCCGGGCCTGAATGACAATACGCGGCACACGGCACAAACGACCGTGAGTGTGTGACAGTCACAAGACAACCAACCCAACACGTATGACGCACTTCAAGCGAGTGACACGCAGAGCCTCGGGAACCACAACGCGCTTCTTCTTGTCAAACGGAGGGGGGACGCCCTCGAACACCTGAGTACAGCAGGCGAGCATGGGAGTGAGATTATCGAACCAAACGAAAGACTAGCAATATCCACCCCACCACGAACCTTGAGGCGGGCCAGAGCCTGCTTGCCACGGTAGGTCTTGTGGGGAAGCATGCCACGGATGGTGTGGAACAAGATACGGCTGGGGGCGCGGAAGTGGAACGGGCCACGAGTGGGGTTGGTTTGCATGCGCTTGCGCATCTTGTCGAAGAACTTCAGCTTGTTGCGGAAGTCTGTGGCGCAACAACACCGCAACGTAAGCAACAACACAACGTGTATCGTGTTGCACACACAAAGGCGGGCGATTGAGTCCTGGCAGAGGTGGGAAAGGCGACGTACGAGAGCCACTGATGTTGATCTCCTCAGTGCGCACGCAGACGATGCTCTGGCCGTTGAGCAGCTGCTTGGCGATAACGCTCGACAGGCGGCCCATAAGGTGCCCACGGCAGTCGATGATGATAGGCTTGGACATGATGACTAGCTCCGGAGTCGGTCCGAACAGCCGTAACACACACACACACACAAGACAGGCACACGAACCGCTGTGCAGATTGGTGGCAGCTCGCCTGTGCAAACATATCGAAACTACCACGCATAAAGACCCGTAAAGACATTTCCGCTGCTGATCTATCTGATAACGTAACATGTACAGATGCAAAATGAATCTATTACAACTTTCGGGGGTTGTTCTCAATTTCGGGCACGGTGCTGCTTTGTCAGCCTGCACGGCACGCCGAGCACCACAACTGGGGTCGAGCCCTGACAGATATCATGGCGAGCATGCGTTTCTGCCGAGTCTGGTACGTTCTAGTTCTTTCCGATTTGTTTGTCCGGGTAGCTACTGACACAGTTTCCCTGCAGCAACAACATGTTGTATCCGAAAGAAGACAAAGTGAATCGCAGATTGATGTTCTCGTGCCGTAATTGCGTTCATGAGCAAGCCGCGGATGTGTCGTGTGTCTACCGGCACGAGATTGTGAAGACAACTGCGTGCGTGGCTGTTTGTGCGCAGATTGTTAGCTCTGCAGCCCGCGTGTGGTTGTGTTGTGACGCCACCCTTGTGTGTGATGTCAGTACTCAATTGAACACAATCCCCACGGACGTGGTGCAAGACCCGACACTGCAAAGAGGCAAAGGAGTCACCTGCTCCAAGTGTGGAGGAAACGATGCAGTGTTCTTCCAGGCAAAGGGCTCACAGAGCAGTGAAACGCGCATGGCAATCATTTTCGTGTGCTGCGAGTGCAAGACTCGGTGGCAGGGCTGATTCGGCTCTTCATGTTTACGTTTGTTTCGTTTTGCGCACATGTTACAATACATTCTTCGTTCTTTGGCCCTTCATGCACTGCAATGTGGCGAATTCAGTGTTGTCGTGTCGTCCGACCTTGCGTGCTGCGCCCCGCGTCCTGTTCCATTCGCACGCCCGTTCGCAGTCGCAGCCTTGCACGACACAGTCCGACATGATGTAGACATCACACAAACGAGCACCCACCTCATATTTCGCTCTGTTGCAACGCAATGAAGCATGGCCGTTGGCTTCAGGTCCTGAAGTTCAGGACCAGATGCGGCGCCGGAAAGCGTTCCGGGAAAGGACCAGCATGTTTATAGGCGCCAATTACGTCGCCTACAATAGGGAATGCAAGTGCTGTCTCGTGCCACGTTGTAAACGCTGCCGTCCTTGCTGGAGTATGCCAACACTTGCGCTACAGGCCCTTCCGCTGTAGCGCAGACAATTTTTTTTTCGTGTGGTGTGTTGCGACAGCCTCGTGTTCGCGCCCTGGTACCGTCATGGGTGGGTGTCGCGAGTTTTTCTTCCCCCCCGACTTGCTGCTCCGTCTTTCACTGGCAGCATGCTCGGGCATGCTTGGGGGCGCTGCCAACGCAATAGTAGAGTTAGTGTGCTACTGGGTTGGTCTCAATGATGTCCTCCATTGTACCTTGAACCCAATCCCATATCATCCAGGCTGGCTGTGTACGTTCTTGTTGGTGCTTCCTTTCCCGCAAATGTCCTCTGCTTGTGTTGACGAGTGCGTGCGAGATTTTTCCAGACAACAAAATGGTGTGGGGCGCCCTGTGGGCGATGCTGCACGTTCTTCCTTTCAAGTGGCCCCATTTCATGTTGCGAAGTGTTCTGTACGGCTTGTGTGCATCCACTGTCCATTGCGCAATTGTGTTCCCGGCACAGGTTTGTGTGTGTGCACGTTGCGGGCTTCTTGTATGCACTGCCTGCGGGGGCTCTCTTTTGCTTTCCTTTCACTGGACCGCTGACACGTGGGTTTGGCTGTTGTGTGCGTCAGGGTGGAGGAATGTACGCGAGCCACTATGGGCGTCTCACCCCCATCATCGTTTACATCACTGACGCAGCGTGGGCTGTCACGTCCGGTGCCTACTACCACTTCGTCATCCAGCGGTACGAGAAACGACTTCTTCCCTCACGCGGAAAGTCTTCCTCCACTGCGATGTCTTCCGGTTTGCTAGAGTACCAGCCACATGGAAACAACGTTGAAACTGTGGGGATGCAGAGAGACCGCTACGCACCGTTCTAGCTGAGTTGTACACTCTGTGGTTTGTTCTTCTGTTGCTGGCTCAGCCTGGCTGTCGGAATGAGCGTGACAGCCATTAATTGCTTTCGTTGGATATTGCACATGTGTGGCGTCGCTACATCACACCTCAACGAACACTGGCTGCTTGCTGCGGCGCTGTTTGACGGTGGGACCCTCCCGAGCATAGCCAACGCATTTGCGGGCAGGGCATCAAACGTGATCATGCATGGCAGCAAAGGGATTCAAAAGAGTCTTAGTTTCGGCGGCGCGTCTTCGTTTTGTTTCGTCGCTCTTCACGCTCTTGTGCGCGGCGCTCTTTGCGGGAAAGCGGGGGTCCGGCATCCTCCTGCACAACAAGCACCACACGCTGAGTGGGTGATTGATCCACAACACAGCACCGGCAGCCTGTCCCACCTGCGTTGGGCGGGACGAACAACACGAGCACAGCATCGAAAGAATGCCACGGATCATGTACAAGCCAATCGCCATGATCACAAGAAGCAGGCACCAAGCCCAATCTGTGAAAACTACAAGTACTTGAGTGGCGCATGTGATCTTGTACGCGTCAAGGAAAAATCTGAAGCAGAAACAAAAAGCGCAGGGCAGAGTGACCACAACCATTTCTTCTCCCCAGCAGTTTCTACCCCACTGGGACGCACTCATGGTCAGTGCCCTGCTCAGCTCCCGAGATGATGGAGTCATAAGACAACTTGAGAATCACAAGGGTCGACACAAACAACGCAAGAATCCAGTTGGAGGTTTCGCTCCAGTGCATGCCAATCCGAAACACTCCGCACAACACCTGGAAACCAAAAACGGATGAAAATAGAGGCGAACATGATCATACAGCGAGCAGTGGGCGGGTGGGCAGTTGTCGCACCGACGTGATGATCATGGGGAAAAAGTAAAACTTCTGTGCCGCAGCTTTGCGCTGTGCACCTTTCTTCGCCGCTTGCCCAGCCTGCACACAATACAACGTAAAGCATGATCAACAAGGCAAGATATCCGCGTCACATCACATCACATCCCCACTGTACCATGGTGTATGGAACGACAGTCTTTCTGACAGCGTGGTATGTGGCTTGCGTGCTGGTCAGCACTTCAGTGACTTCAAGAGCATTTTATTTGGGTAATTTGGAGACACGGGCTCGCCGCCCTACTGTTGGTTGCAACCCACCTCTCCTTCACTTGTCTTTGCGAGTTGCTCCTTGCGAGTGGCCTCTTCGGCTTCTAAAATTTCTGCTGGTTTTTGGTACTGTTCCATCAGCAGCGAACAAGCAAGCGTGAGGACGGGACTGGCAAGCCGATCGCCACATGTTAGATCCGTACGCTAATGACGAGTGTGTTGTGGGCATGCTTCATTGCGATGGCAGATGCATCCAGAGGGAGCCCGAGGCGCTTCAAGAAGGGTATGTCAAACCGCTTGAAGTATCTGAAACAACAGAAGTAAGCAACGAACCCAGCAACGCCGTGACGCTACGCACTTCTTGTTGGAGGTGCGCAAGACGAGCTCTTGGCGCTCGGTGTCAATTGTTAAGCTGTACACTTTCTGCATGGACCCCCACGTTGTGTTAGAACATGGACAACAAGGGATCCCACACAAACTCACTTTGGGGTAGGGCAGATTTCGAATACGGAACACAAAATGTGAGGGCGTGTCTCTTGGTGTGAAGTGAGGCTGCAACACCAGCAACAGTCAGCATGGCACGGCACAAAGACCTAACGTGGACACCAACCTACATTAACAGAAGCAGCTCGCATCATGGAACTCCGTCCCTGAAATATCAGAAGGGAACGTCAGCACGAACAAGATCTCCAGCGCCAGCGAGGAGGGCAGCACAGACACAAGCAAACAACGTGGATGGGACGCAAACAACGTGGATGGGACGCAAGCAACGCGGATGACACCCGCCCACTTCTTACCACAGGCTCAACAGGCTCCCCAATCTCAAATTCCCACTTCCCTTCTCCTCGTAGTGTGGATCGTTCTTTCCACTTGCGTACTGCACATTGGGTCAAAGAAGGTGAGCGAAAGGAAACGAAAGCGAGAGCGTGCACCGCCTCGCTGGCTACCTTGCAAGACCTTGGAAGAGACATCGTACTCTTCAACCTGAGAACCAGCAGTCATTGGACACACGCCTTAGCATGACACACGTGTTGAACACTCTGACAGACACGAAGCGGAGACAAAGCGCAGCAGCAAACACAACGAACAGCGTACCATCTGAACACCGTTGTCCCAGGATGTCTGCACCTTCACACGACCACCCGTTACCATCGATGTGGTAGTGCCAGATCCAGGCTTTTGTTGGCGCCGCATTATGCCCTTGTGTGACAACTTGTGTCGACCGCGTCTCAGCCTGTGATTCGAGGGTTTGTACTGCCGAATGCGCAGTTTTCCCGGCCGAAGACTCCACAGCTGTTACTGCCCCCTGCTGTTACTGCCCCCTGCTGTTACTGCCCTCTGTTGGTGCGCGTGGACCAACACTGAACGCAAGCTAGGATGCGGCTGTTCGCCAGCATTGTTCTGCTATCGCTTTTGGTGGCCGCGCCGACGCATGGAAGCGATGTTGTGCAGTTGACATCTGCCAATTTCAAGAAGCAGGTGCTTGACAGTTCTCAGTTCTGGCTGGTGGAGTTTTACGCGGTACGCAGGGCTGGTGAGGGGTGCCCGAAATGGTAGTGGCGCTCACCCCGCTGTGCACCCTTGCAGCCTTGGTGCGGACATTGCAAGAACTTAGCACCAACATGGAAACAGCTTGCGAGTGATGTGAAGCGGGTGGCACGCATCGGGGCAGTCGATGCCACTGAGCACAAGGACCTGGCTTCTCAGTACGGCATCCAGGGATTCCCCACTATCAAGGCGTTTGGTCGGGACAAGTCGCAGCCTGAAGATTACAAGGGCGCTCGTGATATCAAGGCATTGTCTTCGTATGTCCGGGAGCATGCCAAGGGGTTCTCCGCGCCGGCCAAGGTCCAGTCTGTGAAGTACAAGGACATGCACGCCTACGCCACATCACAGGCACAGCGCCCACGCTTTCTCCTTCTCTCCCAGCAGCGTTCTGCAGCGAAGAAGTCCAAGTGGTTCCACAAGATTGCAGGCAAAGCCCAGCAGCGGTTCAAAGACATGCAGTTTGGGGTTGCCCATGGGACTCATGGTAGGTAGCTGCTGTGCCCACACTGCGAAGTCGTCACCCCTTCCCCAGTCCTCACGCGTGCTCGACCTGGCAGCCAGCAAGATTTTGCAGCGGCTACAACTTGAAGACAATGCGCCCCATGTCGTCGGCATTGCCACGGATGGAACGTTTGATGCAGTGGCTGTCCACGACAAGCGGGCGGCTGCAGCGTTCATCAAGTCCTTCGTGCGTCAGGGGCCTGCGGATCCACGGCCGTTGCCTGCGTTTCCCGAGCGCTCTCGCCCGAAGCAACGCGCACCGGTGAAGCTGGTGAAGCTCACACCTGAAAACTTGGAACGAAAGTGCCTTTTGGCGAAGGGGATGTGTGTGGTGTTGCTTGGTGCTTCCGAGGACGACATGTCATCCGTGGCCCGCCCGCTTGCCAAGGCGTTTCGATTGGATTCGTTCTCGTTCGGGTTTGTTTCGCCGGGTGCTTTCCAAGACAGCCTCGCCTCAGCCATGGGTCTTCAGGGTGATTCATTCGCAGTTGTACTGAAGCTGGGAAGGAGGAAGCGACTGGCCGAGTTTCCGCGAACCGACGAGCAGTTGGCCGGTGTTACCAGCTTCTTGAATGATGTTGTCGGTGGTGCAGTGTCGTTCCGCCGTTTTGATGCCAGCGAATTGCAAGCACTGCCACAGGAGCCACGTGTGACGACCACCTCTCCCAGCGACGATAGTAATGCAGAACACATTGAGTTGTGAGTTGAGCAAGGAACGCTAACACCAGGGCTGCCTGTGAGCTTTTGCACGACTTTTTCCTTGTCATGTTGACGCAACGAATGCAAAAGTCACTTTGAAAGCGGAGTAGCACTGTTGGCACGCTCGACGTGCCTTTATTCGCTCAGTTGAACAACGAGAGCACACACTCTTTCCGCTGGCGCATTACACGTGTCAGGCGGAATAGGCAACTTCCAAGACAAAACGGTTGACATCAAGCAGCACGACAAGCAAGTCACGCAGCACGTACCAATTGCGACATGTATGGCGGTGGCGCAGGAGGCCGAAAGAACGTTCACAAATGGAGCAGCCAGAACGTTTCTTCTTCGGACTGGCACTGCCTGGAGCATTCTCTGCTGCTGTAGGTGGTGTGACGGAGGCTGTGCAGTGTCGTGTCACTCGACTGCCTGACCACATAACGATCATTGCACAGCAGCGTACCTGTTCGTACTGGACAAGAGTAGGCGCTGGTAGGAGTCACAGCGCCTGACCGGTGGTTTGATTCAGGTTCAGCGCTGCATGCCGTACCCTGACGTGTCTGCAGCATTCAGCGTGTCCCACCACGAGTCAACACGACAGCCAAGCGCCGCGTGCAAACTGGCTCTTGCAGTACCTTGCCAAGGAACGAATGTCGAGAACGAAAGGCTTCAAAGCAACTTCTGCAAGCTCGTTTGCGCTTCACTCTGTCCGGGGAGCAACGAGTGCACACCATCTTCCCGCTGTGGAGTAGGCAACATGCCACGTGCCAAGTCAGCGCGTTGGGAAGCACAGCGCGTGTGCATGAACCCACTCACCACTGGTGGCAATGGTGTCGATGTCTGAACACTGAGAACCGTGCCTTGCAGACGGAGCACGAAGGTGCCAGTGCATATGGAACCATCACTGGAGCCATGCGCTCAGCATGTTCCTTGGTTTCTCCTGTTTTGAGACTCTGTAAGCCACGTGCCTGTAGCACGAGAAAGTCATGCGCACGTACGATGACGTGCAAGATAGCTGATGTTTTGCTGCAGGTCAGCCACCCAGGTATCTCGTTGAGTAGAAGTTCGACACTGCACAAGGAACGACTTGTGAGCGCTCTGCACTTTGAAGCTGTTCTCCATGTCTGCCTCGTCCACGGGACTGCAAAGACGTTTGGAGCGATGAGTACAACTCGCACACTTGTGTGGCTCTCTCAACCACACGCACCTGACAAGGCAGTGCTGAAGCGGAATCATTCGAGACGATGAAAGCAGACCAACGCCAGTATACAACAACAGGTCATTAAACAGGAAGAAACGAAAATTCTTCAGCCCTCCTCGACATCTCTGTAAAGGCCATCAATCAGTGAGGTGTTTTGTCTCCGCGTTGCTTGTGGTCGTCACAGGGGTGCGCACCTTTGATAGAACTGCATGGCGAATATAGATACGTGTAGGGTGGACAAGTTTCACCCCTGTCGCGTCTTGAACCTCAGCAACTCTGTCACGGCACTCAAGCTCCGAGACGTTCACGTACTGGGCAATGCCCCGCATCTTGCCCAGCGCAGCCTGTTGGTGGTGCTGAGGTCAATGGAGGGATCGTGCGCCTCATTCAACGCGTACGTACGAGAAGGTCAAGCTTGTCAATGTGTCCATCGTCTGTGGCTGCAGCCAGCTTGGTCAGCAGGAGCTCATACCTGTCCCCGTTTTGGTCAGGAGTGTGACAACAGTGCGCCGATCCCGGAACAACAAACCTTGGCACTCGCTGTACTGGCATGATGAGGAGAGATTGCAGAGTTTGTCCCTTGCATAAGACTTGGGCTTGTGCTACAAGTTTTTGGACAGCAGCATCCTGGAAGCAGACGCTTGTCAGTGTTGCACGCACAAGCGCTTGGCAGGCGCAACAAACTCACAGTTTCCTGGTACCGCTGCAGCAGCTTGGCAGCCTTGTTCCTCGTGCTGACAAACCGAGCGTACCTGTGCAGCGAATCAAGGTGTAAGAAGGCAATCATACATGATTTCGAGATCGTTGGTCGCGTACATCTTGAAGTATGGTGCCCACTCCAGAAACAGCTTGCCAATGCGGCGTGCACTGTCCTTGGCCGCACTCTCTGTCTCGATATCAGTCCGTAGCTGCCCGTTCAAGATGGTCTGTACACACACGATACAAACTGTGATTCAATCACTGTCATTTACAGCCCTTCACAGACGCACGGACCAGTTGCTGAACGTTTGAGAAGATGGCCATGTGGGTTGCGCTAGGAAGCACCGACTTCAAGGGCTCCACAAAGTGGACCAATAGGAGGTTCATGTTCTTCACGAAAGAGGTTTCTGTCTCCAAGAGCTCTCGAATCACATTTGAGCGCGTTGTTAGCGTGGCTGACATGGTCAAGGCTTCGGGATGGTGCTGGTTGTGAAGAGGCACGTTCAAGTGCAGCGCGTTTTGTAATGCCCCAATTTGGTGATTGATTTGTCCAGCGCTGAATCCACCGTGCTGACGGCAAGTTGAACGTTGCCGCTGCTGCGCTGGAGCCGTTTGTATTGGGTTTTGCCTCCCAGCGCCCTGGAAAG
>Ga0213833_1000615_pt1 | contig 32421 bp, 37 predicted proteins | sample SWATP21_FD_160575 | JGI IMG/M metagenome (GOLD analysis project Ga0213833, IMG submission 160575) | Coastal seawater microbial communities from Marineland, Florida, United States - SWA TP2 #1 | ecosystem: Environmental > Aquatic > Marine > Coastal | place: USA: Florida | collected 2016-08-14 | reverse complement strand
AGGGGGTGCGAATGCCCAGTGGCGTTACGGTCATCTCGTTTTGTTTCGTGCCTTTCTTCTCCTTCACTCTGCGCATTCTGCTCTACTTGTAACGTGACACGTCTGTGTGTTTGAACGGAACCAAACAGGTTTCTGTTGGGGGCAGGCCAGATAGGTTCTGGCTTCGTGGCGCACCTGCGGCGCTTGGGCATCATGACCTGGACGACCGGGGTCAAGTCCAACGCACAGGACGTGCAGGCTTCTGGAAAGAGGTGCGCTCAACGCGTGTGCTGTACACTTGCCCCAGTGTTTGTGCGCGTGTGTGTGGCACCTGTCTTGTGCTGACCAACATACCATTGCGCCACCTCTCCTGCTTGCTTTCCCTCTCTTCCCCTGCACCAGCCTGTTGCTCCGCGCTGCTCGCCTGTCGCCGTTTGACAGCCAAGTGTTCACGTGGCTCGGTGAGCACTTCCGCGTCGTTGCCAAGAACCCAGCACGCGCACAACAGTGCTACCACAAAGCGTTTTTGTGCAACCCTGGCAACGCCCATGCCGGTGTCCGCGTCGCCAACGCACTGCTGGCCGAAGGAAAGCTGCCAGAGGCGGCTGACGCGTGCCGGTCAGCCGTGACAGCGCAGCCCAAAGCGCGCTGGGCGTGGTGGCGACTTGGTGAAATTCTGTTGCGCGGCCCGAGCTCGGGGTTGTCCGAAGCCGTGGAAGCGCTCCAGTCTGCACTGCGGCTTACACCCAAGGAAGCGCCCGTGTGGGAGGCGTTGGCACGTGCCTATTTGAAGCAGGGCAAGTACACAGCTGCGCTCAAGGTATGGCTTGACTGCTCGGGTGGCCTGCCTGGTGCGTTCCTGTTCTTCTGCCGCTAACCTGTGGGCTGCTGCCTTTGTATGGTGTCCTCCTGTGTGCCCCAGGCCTCAGCACGCTCCCTGGAACTGCGACCCGGCGACGTGAAGTTCCTGGCCACCCACGCACTTGTCAACTCTCGCCTCCAGGAGCACGAGGTCGCTGTGCCACTGTGGGAAGCGGTGTGCGCGGCACGTCCTCGTGATGCGGCGGCACATCACTTCCTGGCGGCCAGCCACCTTGCGCTTGCGCGGGCGAGTTGCTTGTTGGGCACCTTTGGCCATGCGTCGGCCAGTCTGCAGGCTGGCGTGGAGCATGCCAAGGAAGCGGCCGCGCTGCAGCCTCGGACAGCCAGCGTGTGGAAGCTGTTGGGTGACTTGTACACCCAGGCGTTCCACGTTTATCCTCCGGCTTTCGGGCTGACAGGTGCCGTGGCTGGGGGTGGTCCCAGCGACGCGACAAACGGCGCCACCCTGGACGGTGCTGATGGTCCCCGGGGAGTCATTGCTCGTGATCTCATCGGCTACGCGCAGCTCGGAGCAGCTGCCTACGCCTCTGCCGTCACCGTTGCCATGGCTGTCGGTGCGGATCCGATCCTGGATCGCTCCACACCATCTCCTGACTCTGCTGCCTACTCCGTCGAGCTGCAAGCGGGTGCATGGTGTGACCTGGCCACGAACTTGTACCTCCAGGTCGCTGGTGCACGTGCCCGTGCTGGAAGTGGAAGTGGCCTTGTGACCTTGTCCGTTGCGCGGCTGATAGCAGCACCCACACTGGCTGCTGCGGCTCGCTTGTTTCGGTATGCGGCCCACCTGGCACCACAGCAGGTACGCGAGTGCCCGCGTTGCATGTGTTTGTTTGGGAGGATTGGTCGAAAGCCTGGCTTACCAACGGTGCTTCGTGGAACAGTTCAAGCCCTGGCTTGGAATCGGTGTGTGTGACGCGCGGCCTTCCTTTGCCCAGCATGCGTTGATCCAAGCTGTTCGACTTGGTTCTGCCGCCTCTGGTGAAACCGCGGTTGCTTGGACGAATTTGGCTATGCTGTGCGTCTATGCAACACTGGTGGCACTCCCCCACACACACACACGCACACACACGCACACACACACACAACACACTGACACACACAACCTGGCACTTTGCGCTGTTTGACTTGATTGCGGTGCGGTGCAGGTACATTGAGCTGCAAGCATTGGATCTGGCTCGCCCAGCTCTCGTCGCGGCTCAGTGTGCGGATCCCAGCAACGAGCTTGTGTGGCTTGGCCATGGTCTGGTGAACCAGCACGCTGGTTCGGCTGGCGCGGCCAATGCCGCGGCGGCATACCTGAGCGCTGTAGAACTTCGGCCGTCGACTGATGCGCTGCTGGCGGCCGCTTTTTCCAAGCTTAACCTTTTCCCAGGAGCTACTGTTCGAGCCGGTAGGTGTTGCTCGATTGTCAAACTTCCTTTTCCGTGTCCTGCCTGTTGTCGCCTTTTGTTTGTTGCTGTCCGGCTCCGTGGTGATGCATGCTCGCGGGTGTGTGTGACATCCCGAGGCAGACCCCACAAGCATCCGTGGCACTGCAAGAGACGCGGTTATCTATGCCAGTCGGGCAGCCACTGGCAACCAACGAGACCCAGCCGCTCTGCTTGTTCTTGGGCTGGCCGCGGAGCGGTGTCGCATGTGGGACACTGCTTCAGCCGCATTTGCTACGGCAGCCACTCGTGTCAAGCAAGGTGTGGCTGCGGGGTTTATTGACCCAAGCACCGGTGCCTCTGCGTGCCAGCAGCTTGCTGCCAACATTGGCCGCTGCTTCGTGAAGGTGAGACCCCGTGGTGTTGCACCGCTGCGATGTGGGCCATGCAGCGGCTTCCACATGTTGGTGTTCACACTGTGCACTTCCTGTGTTGGTCCCAACGAACGGCAGGCGGTCCAACCAAGGAAAGCGTTGGAAGCCATGCAAGATGCAGCAGACTCACCTGGGGTCATACTAACGCGTGCGATGGTGCGTCCTGTCCGATGCTCATGTGTTCATGTCTGGGGCTCGTGAAGCTCATGCACTTGCGTTTGTGCATGGAACAGGCAACATTTGCACTTGGCCAAAAGGCTCAAGCTGTGGACATGCTCACATCTCTTCCGCCATCCGTGGACACAGCGCTGGCTTTGGCGCGCTTCCACTACGCAGCAGGATTGCCCGACCAGTGCACTGCCGCGCTTCAGCTTGCGACGCGCTTGGCACCGAATGACGCCCGTGTCTGGAGGGTGAGTCACTTGCGAGTTGCTTGTGCCCATTGTGTGTTGTTGTTGTGTTCTGTGTGACTCCATCATGTGTGTCCTCTGTCCCTCTCACACACCTGTGTTCGCTGCGTGCGGCCGTGGTGTTGATTACAGTTTGCTGTTGCGCTGGGTGCCCTTACTCGGCAAGGGGGGCTAATTGCCATGGCAACACAGCGCCTGAAGGTCGTCGAGTTGGCCCCCTCAGCCTTGTCCCGGCGCCTGTCGACTGCCGTGGCGATGATGTCACCCCACACCAAGGCTGTGCAGGCGTCGCTTGCGGCAAGCATTCACACCGACCCCACTACTCCGTCCGCCTGGCTGCGGGTATCCCGATTGCTGATGCAGCCGCCTGCAGCCGTCACCACGTCAGACTGCCATGACGACACCCGTGCGCTGCTGGCACTGCGGTGTGCGACGGCGGCACACCGTGCCGTCAACCCCTCTGGCCGAGGACTGGGATCTCACCCACGGCAACAACACCACGATGATGTGAAAAGTGCCGTGCTTCGAGCCGCGGCGCGCGCTGCTGTCGCGGCCGGGACACTGACAGAGGTGGGTGCGGCGCTGTGCGACGTTCAAGCCAGGCGTGGTGGCGAGGGAAGCACCAATGTTGGTGCAGGTGTTGGAACTGGTGCCGGGGCTGGTACTGGTGCTGGTACTGGTGCTGGGGCGGGTGTTGGAGCCGGAGCCGGAGCCGGAGCCGGGACTGACGCAGTGGTTGTTGGTGCCGCGAGTGGCTCACGTGCCACCGCGACATGGTCACGAGTGACGCGCTCCTCCGTCCATCAAGACCCCACTTCTGCAGCCGCCTGGCGACTCATGGCTGTGGCCCGTGGCATGGTGGCCACATTGGCGGGCAACGCACGAGCCGCGTCGACAGCAGTGCGCATGTTGCGCATGACGACCACCATCGATAGTGGATCACCCTTGCCGCCGCAGGTGTTGGATGTGTTGTGTCAGCTGTTTTCATGGCCTGCGTCTGCTTCTGTAACCGTGGCCAGTGCCGCGGGTGGTGCACCGTCGTTGGAGGTGCCCCACTTCTCGAATGCAGATGCCTCTACACTGGTCGCGGCTGCACACTCGCTTCTGCAGCTTCGACACGGATCCGCAGATGCCAGCGCTCACACGGCACTGACGGCACTCCGCACACCTTCCTCACCTGACCCTATTTGCCAACGATCACGCGCTGTCCTGTGGTTCACGGCTTCCGCTGCACTTCGGCAACTGGGGCGTGTGGTGGCGAGTGAAAAGGCCCTGGCGTGTGCGCGTGGGACCGCAGGCGACACGGCTGGAGCAGGTCTGGCGCTGCACCACTTGCAACAGGGCTTCGCAGCGCCTCCGACGGGTGGTGAGGCCAAAGGCGCGAGCAAGGGCAAGGACAAGAGCAAGGGGAAGGGAAAGGGCAAGGGGAAGTCTGCAGCTGCGTTGGCGGCGAAACGATCAGCTAAAATGTTGGATGGCCTGGGGAAGAAGAACCCGTCCAATGCCGTGACAGCCGCACTGCGCGGGTGGTGTTGGTGCCTTGCTGGCCAGTGGTCGAAAGGCTTGGATCTACTGCGTGCCGCACAAACTATCCACTCTGCGCAAGTACAAAGCACTTCTTTCCGCGCGCATGATGGTTTTGGTCGTGTGTTGGGTGACTGGACGGCCTGGGCATCCGCTCATGCCGAGGAGCTTGGGTAGCAATATGATGTTATGGTTTCTAAAAATACACACTTCGCGGCCAGCTGCGATCACACACACCACCACTGTGCGCTCTTCTGTGGTGGGCAGCATGCCACCCCGGCTGCCCCGTGTGTCTTCCGTGAAGACAGTTCCCTTTGAAGTAGTCGACGTGGATGGGGCGGTTCTAATTTCTGGTGTGCTGGAAGCCAAGGCAACATGGACAGCGCATGAGACGGTGGAGGGAGTGGCTTGGGCTGTGGCAGCCGATGTGCAGGTTGATCCGAGCGATTATGAACTCGTGTGCAGGGTGGGTCCGCTGTAGCAACTGCAACTTATGTGTATATGTGCTATTTGATTCGACGCTTCTTTTTGTTTCGGTCTTTGACGCCATGCGTTGTGTGGCAATGGCTGCGCCAGATGGCCGAGGGTGGTAGTCGCAGAACACCAGAGGATGTCAAGCTTCAGGACCACCAAACTCTCGGATGTACATTTTCTAGCCTGCGAAAAGTCACATTGCAGCAGATTTTACACTCCCCTGCACGTGATTCTCCCGAAGTTGCGGTTGATGATCGTTTTGAACCTAACGACGGGGCTGCTTTGTTTGCCGAGTTTGATCGCAACCGGAGAGATCGTGGAGGTGGCTTGTTTTCTGATGATGAAGGTAGCAGTGGAAACATGTTTTCCAGTCAGCGCGCAGGCTCGCGCAGGGTTTCCATCTCCTCCAGAGTCAGTGGAAGTCCCGGGTTCCGCTTCAGCTCCAACACTGGTGGTGGGGGTGGGGGTTTGTTTGGGTCCAGTGGCAGCAGTGGAAACATGTTTGGCTCCTCTTCCTCCTCAACATCCAACACTGGTGGCGGTGCCAGCTTGTTTGGCGCCTCCACCACTTCCAGCGCCCGCCCAGGTGGCAGCATTTTTGGACGTCCCTCCACAACCAACACGAGTGGCAGCGTATTTGGCGCTCCACCATCACCAAGTGGTGGAAATTTGTTTGGTTCCTCCTCTTCGACATCCAACACCGGTGGTGGTGCCAGCTTGTTTGGCGCCACTGCGACTTCTAGTTCGCTCACCGCCGGCTTCTCGTTTGGTTCCTCTACCTCGGCCTCCAACACTCGTGGTGCAAGCTTGTTTGGTGCCTCGACCGCGTCAAGTTCCACCACTGGTGGTGGTAGTGGCTTCTCGTTTGCCCCTGCTTCAAATTCCACCACCGGTGGTGGCGTTGGTACCTTCTCGTTTCCCTCCACGCCCATATCCGGCTCCGTTCCCGATGGTGCTGAACCTGCTTCCAACCGCAGCGGCAGTGATGCTTTTCCCTCAGCAGCTGCAGCCACCACCACATCCAGCGCTTCTGCTGCACGTATCTTTGGTGACATTGCGACGCCACGCACCGCAGGCAATAGCCTGTTTCGCAACATCCCCGGAACTCTTGGCCGTGTACCTGGGGCTACCGCTCGCTCGTCCCGCCCACCAGCCTCGTCTTCATTTTCCGCAACCGCGACTCCAGACGGGGGGTTCAGGGTATCGACTTCTGCCTCACGCCCCTCGCCACCATCGTTTTTTACTGCAACCGCGTCTCCAGACGGGGGGTTCAGGGTATCTGCAACGACATTCAGTGGAGCGCTCTCAGCCCGGAGGTCCAGCAGCTCTCACGGTGGGATTTCAATTTCCGGGCATGATGTTGGGGCCCCAAGGGGTGCTGTTTACAATCCTGAAGGGTTTGCGCTGCCGCCCGATGCTGCACCTAGCCTTTCAGTAGCGGACGCCTCAGCAGCGCCAGCAACCTCTCGCAACCTTCTCGCAGGGGTCGGCACCGACATTCGCAGTGCGAACCCCTTTGCTTTTATGGAGGTTCGTGATGAAGTCCCCTCGTCGTCCGAGCCTACACGAGCTTCGAACATGGCCATTTTTTCTGGAGCCTTGGCAGCAGCATCCAGTTCCGCGGCTGCTTCCGCTGTAGCACCGCCCAGGAGTCCGTTTGGCACCTTGTCTGGGGCTACAACTCCTGCTACAGCAACAGCGTCTCCAGGTGGGGGGTTCACGTTGCCAGCTTCAACTGCAACCGTATCCAGTGGGTCATGGATGGAGTCCAGCAACTCTCATGGTGGGATATTAGTATCAGGGCATATTGGCACCCCAAGCGGTGCTGTTTACCGTCCTGAAGGGTTTGCGCTGCCGCCCGATGCTGCACCTAACCTTTCAGTAGCCGCCTCAGCAGCGCCAGCAACCTCTCGCAACCCTCTGGAAGGGGTCACCACCGACACTCGCAGTGCGAACCCCTTTGCTTTTATGGAGGTTCGTGATGAAGTCCCCACGTCATCCGAGCCTTCTCTAGCTCCGGCCGTGGCCAACCCGTTTGGAGCCTTGGCAGCAGCATCCAGTTCCGCGGCTGCTTCCGCTGCAGCACTGTCCAGGAGTCCGTTTGGCACCTTGTCAGGTGCTACAACTCCTGCCGCAGCGCCTGCAGCCACGCCTGCAGCAGCCAGTTCTTCCACAGCAACAGCATCAAGGAGCCCGTTTGGCACCGTGTCCAGTGCCACGTCTCCTGCTGCAACCAGTTCTTCCACGGCAACGGCATCAAGGAGCCCGTTTGGCACCGTGTCCAGTGCCGCATCTCCTGCCCCAGCGCCTGATGCGAGAAACCCGTTTGGAGCCACGCCTGCAGCCTCCACTTCGTCCACTGCAGCGCCGTCTAGAAGCCCGTTTGGTACCTTGACTGGTGCCACAACCCCTACTGCGAGCAATTCTTTTGGAACTACATCCACAGCCGCGGTTTCTTCGGCTGCAGCATCGTCCCGGAGTCCGTTTGGTACCTTGTCTAGTGCCGCAGCTCCTGCAGCGAGCAACCCGTTTGGAGCCACGCCTGCAGCATTCAGTTCCTCCACTGCAGCGCCGTCGTTTGGTACCTTGTCTGGTGCTGCGACCCCTAACGCGAGCAATTTGTTTGGAACTACATCTACAGCCGCGGTTTCTTCCGTTGCAGCATCGTCCAGGAGTCCGTTTGGCACCTTGTCTAGTGCCGCGGCTCCTGCAGCGAGCAACCCGTTTGGAGCCACGCCTGCAGCATCCAGTTCCTCCACTGCAGCGCCGCGTAGAAGCCCGTTTGGTACCTTGTCTGGTGCCACACCCCCTACTGCGAGCAATTCGTTTGGAACTACCGCGGTTTCTTCCACTGCAGCGCCGTCGAGGAGTCCGTTTGCCACCTTGTCCAGTGCCGCAACTCCTGCCGCAGCACCTGCAGCGAGCAACCCGTTTGGAGCCACGCCTGCAGCATTCAGTTCCTCCACTGCAGCGCCGTCGAGGAGTCCGTTTGCCACCTTGTCTAGTGCCGCATCTCCTGCCGCAGCTCCTGCAGCGAGCAACCCGTTTGGAGCCACGCCTGCACCGCCTTCTAGAAGCCCCTTCGGTACCTTGTCTGGTGCCACAACCCATACTGCGAGCAACTTGTTTGGAACTACGTCTACAGTATCCAGTCGCGCTGTTTCTTCCACTGCGGTACCGTCGAGGAGTCCGTTTGGCACCGTGTCAAGTGCCGCATCTCCTGCCGCAGCGTCGGCAGCGAGCAACCCATTTGCATCATCCAGTTCTTCCACAGCAACAGGATCCGGGAGCCCTTTTGGCACCTTGTCTGGTTCAACTCCTGCTGCGACTGCGGCAGCGAGCAGTTTGTCTGGAACCACACGGCCGGCGTCTAGTCCTGCGGCATCTACCACTGCAACACGCCCGTTTGCATATGCTCCCGCCTCCGCTGTATCTTCCCCAACACCCTGTGTAAGCAGTCCGTTTGGTGCGGCGTCTGCAGCCCCCAGCAACCCGTTTGGACGTTTGTCCGATGGCCAAACCTCTCTTGCATCACCAGCCGCAGGCAGACCCTCACCGGCCGCTTCTACCACCGCCACCGGCACCGCCACCGCCACTGCTACTGCTACTGCATCTCCTTCACCAACCCCGCACAGCAGCGTGTTTGATGCCTATGCGCCGTCTCATTCGCAACACCTGGCAGTCGCGCTGTTGGGATATGTGGTGCAGGTGCAGGGTGTGCCTTACCATTTACAGCTGCTAGCATATTGTCCCGCTACCGCCATGCACCTCGCAAGGGTTGAGCCACGTGACGAAATGCGCAAACTAAACCTATCTGCAAAGCCATTCAGGATCATCCGTGACGCCATGGATGTCCTTTCCTCCGTTTCCGTTGTGGACTGGTTGCGTGCTCACTCCTCATCAAGGCTGCGGTTTGTCTACAAGTGCCATCCAATGGACTTTGACGTCGTATGGGGCGAGGTGGCGGGTGCAGAAGCATGCGCTGGGCCTGGATTGGGGTCTGGTGCCTCTGCACCTGCCGCCGCTCTCTAGTAGCGTTTGGCTGTATCTTCCTTTTGCGCCATGTGTTGTTGCTGCTGTTGCTGCTGGTTTTGCTGGAACCAACAACACGAAGGTTGCACCGCTTATTGACGAAACATGTGACGCCGTACCGCTGGAGCAGCGGCGCTGGTGCACTGGCCTTTTCACAACGAAATAACACACGATATCAGCACGAACACACGGCAGCGTGCTTGCTGCTCTACTCTGAGAGCCAGTGTAGTTCACCGCCCCTCCCCACAACAAACTTGGTTGGTGCGCCACGCAACTTCCTACGTGTCGACTTGCTTTTCGCAGGGCCAGTGGTGAGGATAGGGGAAGGCACGCCATCGCCAAGCCTGGTATGTACAGTTGAACGAGTAGTGCTATGCACGGAGGGATGGACAGTGGAAGAAGCTGGCTGTGCAGCCGACAGACCGGCAGCTGCGCGAAACAAAAACGTTGATGAGGTGGCAACGGCGTTAACCGGAGGAGAAAAGGACACGTGGAACGTTGACATGGGACGTCGCATCCTCCCGTCATCGTGTGCTGTGCCTGGGCGCCGTTCCACCTGCATGGAACCTCGCTTTGACGCTCCCTGCCGACGCACTCGAGCCGACATCGCACGTGGTTTCGACGACGACAGGTCTCCGACCGTGTTGACCCTACCAGAGCCGCCCGGTGGGTTGTTGCGGTTCCTGTGACCGCTACTGCTGCTGCTGCGTCTGTTGCTGTGCCTGTTGTCCATGGGCGGAGCGGAAGACGTGTTGCCTTGAACACACAGGCTGCGTGTGGCTGGTTGTCGCTCTGCATGTGGGCCGGGGAAACGCAGTGCGCGCGCGCGTGCCGTGGGAACTGGCTCACGCGTGCTGGGGCCCGCAGATCCGGATGTCCGAGGACGACCCTGGTGCGCCCTCGTCGACGCTCCAGCAACGCCGCGTCTGTTGGCCGTGTCGCGGCCCTCACCACGTTGCGCACGCGATGGCGCGGCGCGGCGACGCGTTGTGGAGGCGGACGCGACTCGCCGTTGTGCACGGCGTGGGGCGGCAGCGGCGGTGGCGGTGGAAGAAGAGGGGACGGGGAACGCGGCGGGTGGTTGAAACCCGCCCCCGGCTTTCGACAAGCCAGGAGCGCTGGCGGACAGGGTGGCGGAGGAGGGTGCACCGGATTGTGGAGCACCGTGTTCGCCTTCCCTGCTACCCGCGGCGCCCCACCGAGACACACCCACCCCAGCCGTGGAGGAAGCGTCATGAGGGTGCGCCGCAGCACCCTGAATAACAGTGAAGGACACAAACTGCAAGGGTGACGCAGGACCCTCGCCTCCGCTCGACTTGGCGCACTCCAGTGAAAGCTGTTGGCGAGTCCCGGCCGTCCGGTGTGCTGTGGTTGCAGCACCGTCGCCGAGACGGTACCCGTCCGGAGGGTCGCTCGTACCTGTATCCCCAGCCGGCAGTGCGGCAGAGGAGGATTCAGGGGCACCACCACCAGATCCACCCAGCACGCTGCGAGGTGAAAGTGGGTAGCTTGACCCAACCGTACCCGCCGTGCTGCTTACAGACCGCCGCCCACGGGCCGCACTTCCACGGGACACTCGGCTGGCACGCGACACGCGTCGTACCGCCACGTGTTGTTGTTGCTGCTGTTGCGGGTGGGTGTCCGTTGCAGTGCCAGAGGCAGTCCGATGTGGCGTGGAAGTAGAGTGGGGCTGTGGCGGCGTCGGCGACCGAGACAGTGACTCCAGTGGCGCTGGTGACTGAGAGTGTACACGTGACTGTGATTGTGATTGTGACTGTGACAGTGAATCACGTTCCCGCTGCCTTCCGTCTGCGAACCACGCAGCCACATCCGAGCCACTGCGAAGAAGCTGCACCTGTGCCCCACCACCACCATCACCTCCTCCTGTTGCTGCTGCTGATGCTGCTTTTGCGCTGCCGCCGCTCCCACCGCCATTGTTCCCGCCCAGCACTGCGTATGCTTCCACCTCGTGTTCCTGGGGCGGCAGCCCCGCGGCAAAGGAGGCAAAGGACGGACGGAACTGGCGGCGCACATGACCCTTGGCTTTGTTGGGGCCATGGAACGGCTTGTACAAAAAGTGACCGCGAGTCCCGCCGCCACCAGGCCTGGCACTGCGCTGCAGAGTCGCACCGGGACTCGATCCACGGCTGCTGTGCCTGTGTCCCACACAGGACGGTTTACAAGCGCCCGGTGCGCATTGCACGGCGGGCGAGCCGGGTGGCGGGGAGGGGGCGGTGGCGTCAGCACCGAGGGGGTGCGACCCGTGCTGTGCGGCACGCACGCGCGCACCACGGGGCATGAGCGGTGTGGCTGCGGCCTGCAGTGCCTGTGCTTCGCCCTGGGTCGGGACGGCCCGAGCGATGAGCTGCTCGCTCGTGAAGCGCCGGGCAAGGATGTAGTCGGTGGTGTACCGTGGGGCAGCGGGCGTGTCGACGGACGGGTGGGAAGGAGGAAACGAAGGGGAAGCAGAAGAAGAAGAAGAAGGAGGAGGAGGGGCATGAGGAAGGGGCAGCGGGAGCGGAGTGCCGCGTGGCTGGGCATCGATGCGTTCTGAGCCCTCGTGCTCTTGCATCGGCTGCACAGAAGACACATCCACAAAAGGGTTGGAAGAGTCAAGCGCCCAAGAGGCTGTCGGCGACGGGAAGCCGACTGGGGTGTGTGCCTGTGCCCTACTCTTGTCCGGCGGCTGACCCGGCTGAGAAGGAGGAGGCGTCGGGGCGTGGCGATGAAGGGAAGATAGGGGCTGCAGGGGCGATGCAGGCAACCCGTCCAACGACAAGCGGTGTGTCGAGGTGGTGAGGAACAAGCTGGGAATCACAAGCTGCTGTGCTTGTTGTAGTTGCTGCTGTGATGACCCCGGGGCGCGTCCAGAACCGCCGGACGGTGGGTGGAGTGGCCGCTGTGTCGGCGGCGTGGAGGCCAAGGACTGTGATGCGGGGCGCAGTGACGACGTTGTGGCAGGGCGTTTGAGCAACGCCGCACCGCTGCTGCTGCGCCCCAGACGGCCAAAGCCACGACTAGCCAGCGTTTCCGCTCGGCGCAGCGACCGCGACGACGCCGTGCGTCGCGCGATGCGGGAGCGTCCACCCGACGTGTGCAGCACGATCTCCTTGGCACTGGCGACCTGGGGAAGATGCCGTTGTGGTACAGCCGCAAACCTATCCGTGCGGCGGCTCCCTGCACCCATGGCGTTCCCACCCGAGCGTGAAGGCGAAGCGAGGCTCGAAGGCATGGTCGACAGCACATTCTTGTTGCCGCCGCGGGGTGTGGACTTGTGACCACGTTGCTGCTGCTGCTGCTGCGACGGCGCCAACGTCGCCGTCATGGTGGGCGCGGTGGCAGCGCGTCGGAGTTGTTTGGCCTGTTGCTTCTCCCGCGCCTCCCACGCTTCTTGCATGGCTTTGGACTGGATGCGTTGTGCCTTCACCACCTTCTTCATCTGCCGCCGTTCGTGTCGAATCACCTGCGAACAGCCGCAAAGCCCAACCCCAATAGACAGGACAGACACTCATGACGATGTTAGCCACGACTGCCCCGGTGCCTTCCCCCTTGCCAATTGCAGTCGCGAGCGCTCCCACCTCTTTCAACTTGGCGCCAGTAATCTGTGCCGCAGCGCTGACCGCACTCCCACCTTCAGCAACAAAGGTGTGGACCGTGTCCCGAACGTCTGTTCGAAATACAACCGACGAGCGGCGACCAGTGGTCGTTTCGCTTTGCGTATGCTTCACCTGGTCCAGCAGCCGATGCAGGTGCCATGTGATGGTAGCCATCGTTCCTGGGTGGGGAGCAAAGCCACACATTGAGCAGAACAAATACACGGATGAGCAGGGATCAACCCAGCCGAAAACCCAGGGATGTGCAGCGCCAGACGCACCCAGGCTTTGCTTGCGTAGCTCCTTGACTCCGTCACTCCGCATGCGCATGGCTCGCACGTGCTTCGCAGTGGGGGCGTGCTGTACAACACTCAACGTGTGGCCCTCTGCACCAGGGGTTGGTGCTGTCAGGTTCTTCGTGGAACCCAAGCGGCGCATGGGAGGGCTGGGTGAGCGTCGAGGTCGAGACTTGCGGGACGCGGCCCGCGATAGTGCCCGATTTGGCGCCACCAACTTGGCAGAGATGCTGCGCTCCACCGGCCGCAACGGTCGGTCTCGCCGCTTTTGGAAATCTTCGGTCTCGGACACGCCAAACAGGCGCCGGAAGCACTCCTTCAAGGTCGGGTCGTGCAACGCTGCGGCTTTGAACTCGGCCAGTGACACTGTGCCGGAGCCGTCCGCGTCCAGTTTGTGGAGCAGGCGTGTGGCTTCCAAACTGGCTGAACTTGCAGCCAACTGTCCCGCGTTCACCAACGACACCACCTGCCGAGCCCAACACGCAGACCACTGTCAAAAACCACAAGAAGTATCCACGCGTGCAGAGATCGCAGCATGGTTGGTACTGATCAGACAGCACGAACCTCTTCCATACTGAGATCGCCCGATCCGTCATCATCAAAGACTGTGAAGCACATAAGGGCCTTTTCGAGGGGCTCACCACCAATAAGCTGCACGCAACCTCGTGTCAACTTCTGCAACAAGCACGACCGCTGCTAGCCCCCCACGAAGCAAGGGACACCTGAGCGCACCTGAATCAGTCCATAGAACGCCCCTCTCCATTCAACCAACTCGTCTCCATTCCGCGGCAACAGCCCGAACAAGCTGTCCACGAAGGGAAGCGCCTCTGAACAAACTCAACAGACAGACGTTACGTTACACTGCGTCGCAAGCGGCCGCATGTCCCATCCAGTCGCACCTTGTGGGCACTCGAATTCGTCCTGAAACCACAGGCTGGTGGCCGAACAACGAACCGGAGAACAATGCAGTCGGGGAGTCAAGAGACATGATCGGCCCAGCCAGCAGAATCAAGCCCACGTACCGGAATTCGGCAAGTCCAACAACTCCAACCACTTCCCCGTCATCTCCTTCAGTCAGTTCGCCCTGCAGCTTCACCCATATCTGTACGCGACATGTCAGACAGATGCCAACACACGCACAGCGGGCGTGACTGCTGCCCACCTTCTTCAAAAACGCCAAGGACCACCTCGTGTCAGCGGCAAACGGGCCGCTGGGTTTGTCCAGGGCGTTGCGGAGTGAAGTGCGAACTTGCTCCTGCCATTGCATCCAAGCGGCGGGAGGGGTTGAGAATGGGGGTTGTGAGGCAACGACGTGACAGACAAGACGCACCATTCCTGGAATACCGCTACCAGCGAAACAGTTCAAAATGCTGGGGTGGCTTTCCAATGCGTGTTTGAACTCCTCCCTGTCCACCAAATAGTCCAGGTGAGAGCACAATTACAATTACGTCACAAACACCTTTCAACTCACAATGAAATGGTTCCGTCCCCATCTTCATCCATTTGCTCGAGCACCTGAGAGCCAACATACCCCAACGTGAACCACCACCACCACGCCACCCGCAGTGACGATCGATAGCGACAGCGACAACTTGTCCCTCTTCCCACAACACTATCGCACCTCTGTGGCAAACTCGGCATCCTCCTGCAGCTCACTGTTCGTAGACTTGACAAACTTCACCAAGTCCACGACGTCGATCTCATCTTTTCCCCCGCCCAGTGTCTCAAACAGCAGCATGAGTTTTTGGTGGGTACTGCCGCGCATGAGCTTCGACATGCCAATTGTAAACTCCTTGAAGTCGATTTCGCCACTTTTGTCGGCTGGAAGAACAGACAACGCAGACACGACAGGTGTGACGGGACCAAGACACTTCCTTCCCACACACATACATGCACGCAACCGCCCACATACTGTCGAATGTGTCGAACAAATTGCCAATGGCGGCGGAGGTTGTGTCCTGGAAAGACTGATGGCGCACCATCACCTCGTAGAACTGCTGCCGTGTCAACTCCCCTGTCTTCCCAACAGTTGCTTCGAACAAGCTGCGCAGCTCTGCAAGCTCTTCCAGCTGGAAGTTTGTTTCCTGTGTACCATCGCACATCACACCTGTGTCACACTGCTGCGCAGACCTGATGCAACATCCCGACACACCTCTGCAATTTGTTCAAGCAGCTGTTTGCCTTGTGCTCTGCTCTGAATGCGTTTATCGCGGAGGCTCGAGCCACTGTCTTCCAGTCCAGCCCCCTGGAACATGGATACCATGAGCAAGTACCTCCATAGACCCCCGCTTTGAACAAGTACTGTCATACCTGCACCGCGCGAATTCTCTTCGGGTCCACTTTTCGCTGCTCTTGGCGTTTCGTTTCATCTAGCACTCCGAGAATTTCCTTGGTAATCACGTGAGATTTTGCCCATGCCACGAAATCTTGTTGCACACACCATGCGCCGCGCCAACCACCATCAGTTCACCACAGCCGCCACCAGTTGCAGCCACTGGCCACATGTGATATCGGAACACCACGCACCATCTTTCGTCACTTCCTTGATATCATCGAACATGGATCCCGCTAACTTGCGCAGTTTGGTACCGGGCACACGCTGCGGAAACAAGCGAACATGATAGCAACCTTCGGACAACGCTGAGAAGAAAACAGTGATTTCGCTCTGTCCACGGCACACATGCCACACACACAAGGTGCCACAAAGTGAGAAACACAATACGATGCACCGAATCTGCAACACGTTTCAGGCTCACTTGATCCATGCTGTTGCTGTCATCTGTGGAACAACGCGTGAGAGACAGAGCGAACCACCCAAGCAAGCTAAATCGTCCAGCCGCAAACGACAAACGCACCAGCATCAAACATTTCAAAGCACAAACGCAGTTGCTTCTCCAGCGAGCCCTGACAAAACAAAGCAAGCACCAGCAAGACTTGCATGATGTCAATGAACGGTGTGCCGCCCTCCGCTGTGTCGGTGGGCACCGCGTCGTTCAGCACAAACATGCTGAACACGTCCATTGACAGGCTCAAGAAGGAGCTGTCCTTCATCTGCTCATAGTCTGTCATCACCTCCCAAAACTGTTGTCGCGTGAACAAAGAGCGTCCATCCTGGTCGCGCAGCACAACTGGGACCAGCTCTTGCTTCCACTGCACACCACCCCCGGCACGAGGTGGAATGGTCACGCGGGCTCGAGTCCGGACGCGACCCCCGCCACGCTGTTGAACCCGACTCGCGTGTGTGGCAGCGTCAGTTTGGCCAGGATGGGATCCTCCGTCCCGCGAGGGCTCGACAGGCGCGTTGCTCCGTGAGGCAGACGATACGCTGGTTGGGGATCGGGACGGCGTTCGGTGCTGGGGAGTGGAAGGCTTTGTACCGCCACTCCGCCCAGAAGACGATGGTTGTGGGCATGTGACGCTCACTGCAGGAACACCAGCATCACCACTGCCGCCGTCTGGACCTGTTGAGTCCTGCTGCTGTGCTGGCGCTCTGCCCATACCTCCTTCACCCGCCACAGCGACTGCCAAGGGTGTAGCAAGCCCGGCCATGAGGAGGCGCGAGAGTTGCGGCCGAGGCCCTGGGTGAGAGGCATTGTGGTTCATCATGGCTCGCGCACGTTCAAAGGCAAGGCGAACCCGGTCAATGCTCCACCAAGCAAACTCGCCCTTGCCCCGCACATGCACCGCGTCGCCAGTGCCGTGGGCGCCAGAACCATCACCGCCGCGCGCAGCGGACGAAGATGCACCCATGGCTGACGACTCGGCTTCAAACCACGCGGCTTCGTCGTGCACTCAATGGCTTGGCTCCTGACTACGAGGCTGCCATGGATCGTGGTGCAGCCACACACACCACCGACACCCAGAAAGATGCTGAGAGAGCCGGCAAGGCCAAAGCCTGTTCCGCCGCGATGGACAATCCAATCAATCAAATCGGCGATGTTGGCGCGTATTTGAGTACTTTTGTGAATATACACGGCGACCTTGGCTTGTTGGGCAGCGCAGCTGGTCGTGCGTTGGGTATCTTCCTCTGCAATTTTCTTGAAGCGCACGGTTGACAATGAGCGACTGGACAGCAGCTGAAGACCCTGATTCAGGGAGCACCTACTACTACAATACTGTTACAGGGGAGACATCTTGGGACAAGCCTGAGGGTTTTGTAGATGGTGCCGAGGAAGGGACACCTGCATGGACGACCGCTGTTGATCCAGACTCGGGCGAGACGTACTACTACAACACAGTGACAGGCGAGACCTCATGGGACAAGCCAGATGATTTTGATGGTGAGGATGCCACGGAGGCGGCAGCGGCTGCAGAAGCTGCTGGTGAAGCCGAGTCCAAGGGTGCGGACACCTCAACGGTGGCCGGGGACGCAGCCACTTCCGGCACCCCTGCCTCTCCTTCTGCCTCATCCCCATCCCGTCGGTCCACGAAGCCCAAGCTTAGCGCCAAGGCTCGATTGGAAAAGGTGTGTCCTGGACCAGGCGTGTTGCAGTGATTGCAGTGTGACGATGTGGAGCTGTTGTGGTGGGGTTGTTTCCTGATGGTTCTCCTGTTGCGTGATACAGCGAAAGCTCTCGGTGCTGCGGAAACGTGGTGCCCCCACTCGAACTGTTATCAAGCGCGCACTAACGGTGGATGAGAAGCTGAAGGCTCGAGCGGTGCGCTTCGCCCGCCAACGGGGCAAAGCACTGCGCAGGCCTCGACCACCAGGTATGAAGTAGTGCGCAGCTCCCCCGCTGCATCTGTGGACGATATGTGGGCACCACACTAGCACGTGTTGGCAATTGCATTGTACCGCGTGCGAACGATGCCACACGTGAACACTAACCTCGTTGTCTGTGCTTGGCGTCTGTGAGCAGCGCGAAAGAGGGCCAGTGTTGTTGCTGCCGCTGCCAGCTCTACCGCGTCAGCTAGTGCAGGCGCTTCAGGCGAGGCCGCCGCACCTGACGCGGCTGCTGCACCAGAACAAGCTGCTGCAGCTCTTCCAGATGGGTGGCAAGAGGTGTCGGACCCGGACTCTGGTGGTGTGTACTACTACAACGAGTCTACAGGCGAGTCTTCGTGGGACCGGCCTACTGCCTGAGCTTTTCGCATGGGAAAGATGCATCCTTCCGTCCATCAACTTGGATTTTAGGTGCTAACCCTGCGTGATTTGATTTGTTGTTTGCAGTGTGGCTGGTGTTCGTGTGGGCTCGCTGTGAGTCGCGTAGATTGCATGCGAATTCTCGACGGTTTGCGGGCGCTGCTCGTGTTGTGGCGTGGGAACCGATTGCACCGTTGGGCGCTGGGCCATGAACCAAAATCAGACAGTTGGATGGTTTCGAAAGTACTTGCCTTGTCGCACGCTGGCCAGGGCCTTATCCAGAGTCAGGCTGGTGCCGCGACGGGACGACTTCGCTGTGTGAAGTTGACGTGACACATCCATCGCACGCAGGCACAGCGGCAGGCACACCCATAGCACTAGCACCATAGGGAGCAGGCAGCGTCGGCATGCAGTCAAGCGGGACGAGCCCAGGTGCCGGAATAGCATCTGTTACTCTCGCCTCTGGTTCATCGGGTGCACTTCCCGCGGCAGCAGCAGGAGAGGACATCGCTATGTCTGCTGGAATGGCGGCCAGCGCAGTAAAAGAAACATCGATTCGGGTTGTCAGTACATGTGGGCTCGCACGGACAGGAGTGTGGCGGGGACTTGCGACACCACTTGTGTCGCGGTACACAGTGGGTGGGTGCCCACCGTACATCACCCCTGGTGCGTAAACGCGCGTGTGGCTATCCTCGGCTGTTGTTGTCGCTGATTTTCTCTTCATGTTGACGCGGCACGCAGGTGCCAAAGATGACAACGGTGCTGGCCGTGTTGCAACCGTCCGCTTCTCCCATGTGTACGTGGTGGACCTTTTGACACGTTGCTTGCTTCTTGCCATGCTTTGTGACTCTGCTGTACGTCTCGTGCAGGTTCGGCCAAGGGAACACGATGGCGAAGTCGGGGCTGCCATTGTCTAAGTACCTTCCGACAGGCGGATCACCGGTCATCCTAACTGTTCGAGACACTGCAGCATTCACTCCATCTCGTAACGGTGCCAACCACTTGGCGGTGGATACGTCAAGCGGTAGGTGCAAGGTGACGCCGAAGGACTTCGCAACCGTCCTCGCGAACATGCGCCCAGATGTTGCTGTCTGCATGGCTCACGAGGTGTGTCCGGCTACCATGCCATGTTTGTCCATGACGCTTCCTTGTGGAGCCACTGCGATAGTAGGTGCTTGCCTGACCATGAAACGTTTGTTGTTTGTGCTTGTGTGATTCTTGGGTGCACGGCAGGTTGACGCGACGGCGAAGCGGAAACACCAGGAGCTTTCTGTGTCTCGATCCAAACAATGGCTTGAACAGGTGCTTGCAGAGGACGCCACGCGCAAGTCTGGTGCAGACCTCTTTGCTGTGGTCACAGGCGGTACCAACACTGCTCTCCGCACAGCATGTGCTGAGGCTTTAGCCGAGATCAAGGGTGTCAATGGATTTGTGTATGGTGGGTTGGGTGCGGGCGAGTCGCACGCGGAGCGTGGTAAGGCCATGCAAACCATGGCGTCGGTGCTTCCCCGCGACATGCCCCGGATGGTGGCTGGCATCGATGGTCCATGGGACATTCTTCAGGCAGTGGCATGCGGGGCAGACATCATCGACAGTGCGTATCCCTACAAGCTTGCCGAGTCGGGTTATGCTGCCACATTTCCCAATGAGGCTGAGGTTGGAGCAATGAGAAACACTGGGCATGGTGACGGAACAAAGATTCAACTTGCGGATCACCAGTTTGCTCTTGATGAGCGGCCGCTCTTGGATGGATGCACGTGCTTTACTTGCAAAAACCACACCCGAGCGTACGTGATCTGGCTTCGTGATTGGTGTGTGGAGACACCGTTTGTGACAACCTGTTCCGCGCGACTCTCAGGTACATTCATCACTTGTTAGACGCCCACGAAATGCTTGGTTTTGTGTTGTTGTATGCTCACAATGAGCACCACCTGGACATGTTCTTAGCCACCGTGCGGGGCGCTATTGCCCGTGGTGAACTCGATGTGTTTGTTTCCTCGTATGCAACGGCCGTTGGAATCGAGTAGAGGGCGGGGCGTAGACGCAACTCCACCAACATAGAGAAGAGGATGTGGCAGTTGAACACACACAATACTTGACAACGGAAAGAAAGAGAAAGTGCAGAGCTGCCCCTTTCCCCAGCCTACATGACCGAGCACCGCCTCCGCCTGCGAGGAGGCTCTGGCGGTTCGTCCGATTGATATCCGTCACTATCGACGTAATCCCCATCTACCACTGGCACAAGCGGCTCGACGGTGGGAGCACGAGCCAGCTCCTGGATGTGTCCAAGTTGCCGTAGATCTCTGTGCGAGGCTTGGACCACACGAGCAAGCTTTGCTTTGGCCTAGATATGGCGGGGAACGCACAGTGAGGCCTTCATCGCGGACAACACTTTGTGGGACGTACCTTCTCAGAGGCTAGCTTCTTCATTTTCCCAATGGCAAAACGCACGTGCTTGGCAAGGGAAGGGTGGTTGTGACCGGGGTCGGCCTCAACTGCGTCGTCGAGCGGCGGGCTCGCGAAAAAGAAGTCCATCTGAGCAAGCCACCCACGCATGTCAGCCGAAGCGAGCGGACATAGCCGCACATGAATTTGAGCGAGCATACCTCCAGCTGCAGGGAGATGTCACGAAGGGCATTGGCCACAGCCTGTATCGTTGGTCGCTCAGCTGGGTTGCTTGCTACGCAACGCGCGTACAGTACCCCCAACGCAGGAATGTTGGAGTACTCCGACACATCTCGCTGGGAGTATGGCGGCTGAAACTGTGCGCGGTCGCCGTCGCTCGCATTTTCACCAGTAGCAATGCACCCCAGCAGCACACCAAACGCGTACCTGGTCACACAACTGTGAGTGGTTGCCGTGCACCACATGCACCTGCACCCCACACACGTACACATCGTTTTTCTTGGGATTGGGACGTTGCAAGATGTCTCGAGAGGTAGAGTCACGCCTGAGAAAGGCAACCATTTCTGGGGCCATGTACCTGCAACGCACACCATCACTCACTCGTTCCGTGTCCTGACATAAGCCCATTGCACCAACCACCCACACGCAACGCACCGCCATGCCATGGGCTCTGTCACCGACTCAACCCCGGCTGCCCGAAGCAGCACCGAAACGTTCACAGCGGTCAACTTGGCAGTTGTGCCGGCAGGACTAGGCCACAACAGAATGTTTGAAGGTCGCACATCACCGTGGTAGGCCAAGCTGTGCCCAACTATCTCGTGCGCAGCATGGAGGGCTGACAACGCTGCCGCTACGTCGACGAGCACGTCAAGGAGAAAGCTGGGATCAAGCCCCTGACGTTGAACGTCTTGCCACGCTGGCGTTGTATTGTGGCACGCTTCAGCATGCACCCCGTGTTTGGTTTCCGCATCGGTGTCCGGCTCTGCCAGGCTTGGACCAGTGTCAAGATGCGCCCCACTTTGAGAGGGCGCAACCAGGTGTCGCTGATCAGGCTCCTTGCTTCCTCCCAAGCTGATGCGCACATCAGACAATGAACTGCGTGATGACGTACCCAAACGGGATTGCCCGGCCTGGGAGCGAGCACCAACGCGTGCTCCCTCGCCTGTATGCGCAAGCTGCTCGCTTGCCTTGGCACCTGACCCCATGCCCGACGATGTACGCTCTGCATCCGAGCCATTGATGAGCACTTCTAGGCCCTCTGCCATTGCATCGGCTTGTCCTGGCGTGCTGAAGCGCCGACCCGTCTTCCTGTGTGACGGGGTGAGTGCTCCTCGCTCCTCGGACGCAACCGCCTCCGCTTCTGGCTGCGCACCGCTCTTTGCATTGTTTCCTTGGAGACCGCGCGACTCGCGTGCACCGGCACCATGCCCTCCGCCCTCACCGCGTCGGGATTGGGGTCGCAACTGAAGAAAGTACCGCTTTCGGCGGCCGTGCAACCCTTGTGTCACCACAGTCGACTTGCCTTGCTGAAACGCCGCAATTTGGGAGGACAACGTGGTCGCTGCCAAGTCCATGACGGTACACAAGTGGGTTGGACGCGCGACCGGTGCAGCGAAGCATGCGAGTATTGGCACCACGTGGGGATGGCGAAACTGGGACAGTACTCGCACTTGTTGTTGCAAACGGCGGCGCAAGTGACGTGCTTCGCTGTTAGATTGCCCCCAGGACGCGATTACCTGTTACGAGCTTGCGTAACACACGGCCACACGACGACGCACCGAGCACGACCCACAGGTAGCTTGGACATCTTCAACGCAACGGGATACGGCTGGGGTCGGTCCATGGCTGCAAGATGTGACAATGTCCCTTTGTACACCGTACTCGTTGCACTCGTCCCTACAATGCCTTGAGGTGCCCGAGTGAAGCGAACATCCCGCAAGGAGCGAATGCGTGGAAACCACAACCGAGAACTTGTGTTCAGGGCTCCACTGGCGTCCCGTGGTGGTGTCACACCATGAAACCGGCGGTACCTGAGAGGCAACGAAGCACAAAGCAGGTGTCGACGTTCAGACAAGCATAGAGTACGCCCCCATCACCAGCAAACACCTACGCTTCAGCATCTTTGGTTCCCAAGGGTGCACAAATGCCACACATTTCGCTCCAGCGGGTCAGGTCCACGACCCAGAACGATTCTTCTAGCGCACCGTCACGAAGCCGATAAGTCCTAGAGGACGAGGACCTGACTTGGAGCTCACTTCCATGAGTTGGGCTTCCATGAACAGCGCGTATCTGACCCCGATCTGGGTGAGGCTGACACCCCATCCCCCTTTGGGTTCCCGCGGAGGTGCCGCGCACAGCATCGACGGCACTGGCAGGGCGGGCGAGTGTTTCACTTTGAGGGCGCACACGACGCAAAGGTCCTGCCGAAGTCGGTCGGGTGGCACGGGCGTTGCCACGACTGTTCGACCGCGGCACCCGGCGATGGCGCTGATCTGCCTCAGGACCACGTTCTTCGCGTGACATGGAAGCACTGTGGGGCCGAGATCGTGATCGTGATCGTGAATGTGATCGTGACCGGGATCGAGATCTTGACGTTGAACGGGATCTTGAACGCGACCTTGAACGCGACTGGTTTTGCTTGGAGTGCACTCGCGGAGATTTCTTTCTCCTGTGAGCCCCGGAAGCGGATTGAGGGCGCCGGCGTGCGGCTCTTCGGCGCCCTGTTGACGCACCTCTTCCGTGAGCCGTCGCAGACTGGGGTCGGCGACGAACAGTGGAGGAGGCATCGTCGACGTCAGCTGCAGTGCTGCCGGGTCTCGCGTCGTCAGATCTAGACAATGCAGAAGCTTCTCCTTGCTGAGCATCTGTACCAACCACGTCCGTGATGACTGGCTTACGTACACCAATGGTAGACGGGTCAATGAGGGTCTCTGAGTTGCGGAATGGCAACGCCACATCATGGGCATACACTGGTTGATCTCGACCATCTGTTCGGACTCCATCACCATCATGAACAGGTGGCGGTGACAGAACGACGCTGCCTGGAACTTGCATGTGTCGGTGCCGTACTGCTTGAGGTGGAGGCTGTTGTTGCGGTCGCAAATACTTCGCCTCAACGCTGTCATTAGCGCCGTTTTGGGGTTTCAGAGGAGGACGCTCGTGTGGTGCCAACACCCCAGTCATCGCACGCAGCCACCCTTTGCGTTGTATCAACTTTGCTTGTAGTTGCTCTCCTGCTGTAGGTCCAAGGCGATGGAATACATACAGTTCGGGTTGATGGGGCGCTGCGGGTGGCGCAAGGGGCGCAGTATCAGGAGCAGCGCTGTCCTCTGATCCTGAACTGAATTCGCTTTCCGCGTCGTCTCCAATAGGTCCTGACCCCATGTATTGTTGCACTGACTTGAACACCGTGGCCTGTTTCGACACAGCACCTGCCATGCCGTGCATGAGTTCGGGTCCTTCAGCGGAGCCTTGGTCTTCTAGGCTGTCCTGTGCTGCATCCACATCGCCGTTCATCCACTCAAGGGCGCCACCTCCTGTTATGGCCCTGGCACCACTGCCCGTTCCCACGCGACGGAGTTGAGAAAGGAGAGGAATCCGAGTGCCATTTGCAGGAATGCGCTTGGCTCCGCGCCGTCGCCTCAGTCTTACAGTATTCCAAGAGACATGGTGGCCCAGGCCTCCGCTCAACCACAAGGAATCGCCCCGTTCTGTGTTCACCACGCCAGTGTCAGGCAACGACCAAAAGAGCTCAAACTGGCCAGTGCAAACTCACCAAGAAACGTCGGAATGCCGACTCCTGGTTGGTCTGCAAGCACCTTGAAGAGGAGTGAGCGACTTCGGATGTCGCCGGTTGTGATCATGCCTAGTGGCACTGCCCAACAATGGCGTCCAAGACGCTTGCGCAGCTCAACCACGTGTTGGCCAGCTTCTGATCGCAATGTTCGACTGGTTGTTCCCTGTTCACAGCATTTTCGGATTTGTTTCACTCACTGACTCACTTTGCCTTGACCGTGAAACGCACCGTTGTGTCACCCATCTTTGCGGCGACAAAGTGTGCCAAATGGCTTACTCGTGCCTCAATGGGTAGGTGGGCCACCTTGGACATTGCAGCAACCGCTTGCAGGACGGTGCGTTGTAGTGCTTCGTCCTTTTTCAAATCCACAATAATGATACCCGGAGACTCTGTGGCCTGAGGTGTCCCGTTTTGACCGACTTCAATACTCGTATCTACGCAGGTACACGCATCCTGTCACAAATTGCATGGCGAATCACGACGGCACCTGCACCTTGACGAGTGATCCTCTTGTGAAAGCGAACAACTTCTCCCATGGTTCCCACCGGAGCTCTGCGCCCGTAGTCGATGAAGGGTCGCTTGGGTGTGATTCTGGGCACAGAGTGAGATGGGGACGTGCGAAACACGCGACATACCTCCCGACACACCTGTCACCAGGCGTGAGTCTGTTCACAATTCGGTATTTGGCACTCAGGTCTCGTGACAACAGCACCTCGAGAGCGGCAGAAGCAAACTGGACAGCACACTTGGCTGTTCCTTCCTGAACGCATTGCAAAAGCGCCTGAAAGGGACGGAGGGAAACTTGTGTTGGTACATGATGTGACGTCACCTACACTGCACTATGGCGCACCTGAGCGGTATGGGGATGACTCCACGAAGCAGTCGCACGAGCAACAAGTTGCCAAACACATGCCGCCGATGCGGCTTGTTCCAGTTCATGACCACTCCGCAGCATGGAATGGAGGTCAGCCAGGATACCGGCATCATCAGAGCTGTTACGAAGTCTGGAAACAGCAAGGCAGTAACAACAACATGCTGAGGTGCTGCCCCCACATCAAGCAAAGCAACAAAGCATGACGTACTGCACAAGCTGGGACATGTTCACAGCACAGTTTGATGCCATTGCTGCGGCACTCCAAGCAGCGGCAGCTCGGATGCGTGAGTCTGGGCTCTTGATCAGCCGTATAAGTTGGAGCAAGTGTAGCCGCTCCACATGAATCACATTTCGTGGTGCTGCCCGAACAAATGCTGCAGCAACCCCACACGCACTGACGCAGGCGTAGCTGCAACAGCAATATGTCAGGCCGGGCACTCAGCATCACAAGCATGGATGGACTCACGGGTCTGAGAGGGGAACCAAGCCGAGGGGGTGGAAGGAAGCGAATCCCAGCCGATTCAAGTTGGCGATGTGGTCGCCAGTTGGTTGTTCCATCTGAGCCTCCTTTGCTGCCACCACCACCGCTTCAACGCCACGGCTATGATGAGACACTGTCCGTGCAGCTCGAGTTTTCCATTGCTCACGCGCTTCGAGTGCTTGAGCCAGCTGCTGCTTCACCTGAATGAGCTCAGCTTCCTGTGCAAGGATGTCTCAGAATCGCGGTAAACACGAGTGAGGGTGGGGCTGAGCACCTATGCACGCACCTGTTCTACAACCAATCGCTCTGAGATTTTCAGCCGCTGCGTCATGTTTTCCATGAATTCAACAGCCGTTTCGAGCCGCGCTTTCATCTCCTCCCGCTGTGTTCTCTCATGGTCAAACATTTGTTGCAGTTGCTGCTTTTGCTGCCGCTCTCTGTTGCGCTGTGCCACTGCACGAGCTCTCTGTGCTTCCGCCTTGATGCGTGCGGCGGTCTCCTTTGTTTTCCTTTCCCGTTCCCATTGCTCCGCCAACTTTGCTGCGCGGTTAGCTTCCTCTCGTGCTCGTTGGGCTTCTTCCTCTTCGTGTCGAGCGATGTATCTAAGAGAAGAAGAGCAACAACGACACATGCATACACAGCACCAGAACGAGACACGGCATCATGGAGGCTGCTGTCGAGACGGGAGGAAGCAATGAAGCACCGCGAAACACCACCTGGCAATGACGCCTGTTGAATCCACATCTTTTGGAAGTCTTCCCTTGGCATCTCTGACGTATGGATCCGCGCCACGATTGAGAAGCAACTGGCAAAGACACGATTCAGAACCAAGCGGTCGCACCCTCGTTGCACCCGCCATTCACACCTTGAACATATGGATGTCTCCGCAGTTCGCAGCAACGATATGAACTGGGTACACCACTTCGTCATCCTCTGGCCCCACATCGTACCCAATGCCGTCGTAGCTGTAACCCCCGTTCCCCCCCGGACGCAGTGCCTGCTTTGGCAGGTCTTCCCAGATGTCGAACAGCGTCTCCAGATCATACTTGGAACCTCTTTTCGACAGCAAATGGAACAGCGCAAAGCTCGACGGCCTGGTTTCTGCCGCAGCCGCCATGGGCGCGTTAAACTGCTCGTGTCACGCAGTGCGCTCACTCGCCGGCGTGCCGGGTTCAACACACTCATGTGTAGTCACGCGCATGACGAAACGCCGGGGAAGTTCCAAATGGTGCATGTTCACGGAGCTGTGGCACCACCATGCGGTTGGATCCTCGCCGACAGATGCAACGTATCATCCACTCAAGCGTAAGTCCACTGTGAAACGGCTGCGCATGCGCAAGCCCCTGCGCTCAGCAAGTACAGGCGACGCCAACAAGCACTTCAGCGATAATAATTTGCACATGACATGGGTCAACATGTCGTGACGTTTCTTGGCGGCAAACTCGCGCTCGGACGGATCGCTCAACATCACATTGCATCGGATCGTGTGGACTGCTCAATCACAATGCCGAAGGTCGATGCCGCCTTTCGGCGCTTGTTGCGCCAAAAGGTGTACAAAGCGTTTAAATCGCGCGGTCTCACCCTGCAGCGTGCTGCGTACAAGGCCGTGCAGTCAGTCTTGGCGATGTTCGTAAGCTTGATGTGGGTGAGCGTGCGAGCGTGTTGTTTGACTCGACCACGTTTGCAGGGAAGATGACGTCGAGGAAGCCATCAGTATTCTTCTTCGGGGAATCCAAGCACATGTTGAGCGCCATGGCGGTGCGTGGTTGACTGTTCTGCTAGCTGCTTGCGGCGAGCTGATAGTCGTGATGCGCGAACAGGAACGTCGGTCATTGACGAAGACACTGTAGCGACGGTTGTGGATGAGTTGTCCAAGAATGATGAGGATATCAAGCAGCAAAGTATTCAGGTAGTTATTGCGTGCATTGCTCTGCTGCCGCCGAGCTCTTGCTGATGTGTTTTGCGCAGGTTCTGTCCGCCTTCCATTGGCGCAAGTTCCATTACGATGCCACGCGCAAGAAGTTCTTCAAGTCAGTAGTCGCGAGGGAATGAACGGGAATGAACGGAAGTGAAGGTTTCTCTTACTCACATTGGGTTTCTTGTTATGAACTGCACACAACAGAGACGCGAAATCAGTGCGGTACCCCCTGCACGCCCCAGCTCTGGCGAAAATCAACATGTTCCGCGAGCGGTTGACCCTTGTCCACCAACGACTGTTGCGGCACAAAGCATTCGCGCCACGCCGTTTCTCCTCAAGAACCAACCGCGAAACAATCAAGGTGGGGGTGATGATGCTAGTGGGTGCAGCAGGTGCACAGGTGTTGGCAGGATGCTGAATTTGTGTGCCTGTTGCAGCTGACTGCTGTTGACGCGTTGAATGCAAGTAGTGGCGACAAGTATGTGCTGGCGATGGTGACTCAGAGAGAGGAAGGCTGCTTCTTCTTGGAGGACTTGAGTGGTAGCATTCCATTGGATCTTGCATCAGTTGTACGTACCCAGCGCAACCCACTCATGTACTGATGTCGTTCTGTTGCTGAACCTCTTTTTGTTTGGCAGTTTGTTGAGCGTGGTATTCTGACAGAGAACTCAATTGTCATGGCACAAGGGCGTATGAAAGACAGGGTGTTCATGCCTGAGGTGATTGGGTTTCCTCCGGGCGAAACGCGGATGGAGTCCCTTGTAGCCATGGACGTGATTGACACGTTTGGTGTCGTACACAACGTTCAAGGGCTCAAGGAAATGACGGACATGGCCGCCGCTGCGCAGGATGTGATGTTCATTTACTTGTCCGACGTGCATTTGGACGATCCATCGGTGGGTTGGTTCATGTGTGTGTGCCAAGGGGGGGGGGGGGGGGGGGTACATGGGAGGCAACTCGTCTGACACCGCTGGTGGCTGGCCAGACCATGGAGTCATTGTCCAGGCTGTTCGACGGCTTTGAAGGCACGGCAGCGCCTGTGATAGTCATGATCGGCAATTTTTTGTCTCGCCCCTTTGGCCATGGTGGGTACTGCCTTTGTGTCATCGTCTTGGTTTTGCCGACGACTAACGGTGACGCGCCACTTCGCTGTCTTGTTGTTGCAGCCGTGGATGACCGTGCAAAGCTGATGCGGCATTTCAATGAACTAGCTGACTTGATTGCCTCCCACCCCAACCTTGCAAACGAAGCACATTTTGTGTTCGTCCCTGGTCCTGATGACCCTGGATCGTCTGGAATGTGGCCCCGTCAGCCCGTGCGTCATGATTTATCAGCCTCGCGCCCCTCTGTACTCATGCACACATTGTGTGTCCGGACACACAGATTCCTTCCATCTTCACAAAGGACATTCTTCGTGTGGCGAAAAATGTGACATTCACCACCAACCCTTGTCGGTATGTCTGTGGTGTGTCAAGATGTGTGTGATGTGTGTCTGTCGCGGGGGGAGGGGAGGGTTCGCACATGCTGAGTTGCGTTTGGTACAGCGTTCGCTTTTTCGCAAAGGAGATTGTTGTTGCTCGAGAGAACTACGCGGCCAAGCTCTTGCGCCACAGCCTCACAACTCCTTCATCGGATCACACCATCAGTGAACACGTACGGAAGGTGCTGACGCCGACTCCCTCCACGTTGTGTCACTGTTCGGTCGTGTCTGTCTTCGTTGTGCATGATCCAGATTGCCTACACGGTCATCGACCAAGGGCACTTGTGTCCACTCCCGAGCACGGCGCAACCGGTACACTGGGCTTTCGACCACACGTTGCGCTTGTATCCATTGCCCGATGTTGTACGTCGTCTGTGTTGTGGCTGTGTCCACACCCATGTTGCATGGTTGCATAGCTGTCATTCACTTTTTCTCTCGCGTGTTGGTACAGCTGGTACTCGCCGACGAGCATACGGGCTATAACATCGAGGGTGGATGCCGTGAGGTCACGGTTTTCAACCCCGGCTCGTTTGGCGCCACGGGCGGTTTCGTGGTGTACTTCCCTGCCGAAAATGTCGTGCAACCAAGTAGCACCCGCGTGACAGCTTCTCAGGCCGCAATTGCCTCGCTCGAACTTACAGATGGCGCCGCCAGTGACGGTGTCGAGCCCCCACCCAGCCCTCGACACGCAGATGATGTTGGGGAGGTAAAGGGCGACGACGGTGGCATGGCAGCTGACGTCGGGGCCAATGACATTGGTGAGGACTCTGACGAAGCAGGTGCGGGGAGCGTCGGCGCTGTTGAGGACCCTGTGAGCGATGGAAGGTTGGGGCATGAGGGCCCCGAACATGATGATAGCGTGGGTCATGGCGCGTCGGATGTGGAAATGGAAGATGTGGATGGTGATGTGTTTGGCGGCGTGAAACAGGACGTGCCCGTCCCTGTAGCTGACGATGAGTGGTAACAAAGAAGAACTATTGTATCGTGGATTAGGACATTCAACCACGCAACATGCAAGAACGATTGCCCATGCATGACAAAAAAAAACAAGGTGGAGAGGCCATTCCATGTTCACATTCCGGCAATCACCAACGAAAACACATCCAGGCATGCGGCTGTGGCTCACAACGCAAAACCAAGAGCATTTGTTGCCTGGACGAACGAACAAAAAAAAAAACAACTAGTGCAGTGCGAACCACCTGGGCCACAATGAAGCCCCTACTGATCGTCCTGCGGAATCCCGGCAGCGGCGGCGGCATCAGCAGCATCCTGCTCCGGCAACAGTCCCAGCGGGCGAGTGGGTGCGTCCATCAGCGACATCCACGGGCTCGCGTCTTCGTACCCCATGGCTCGGAGCACAAGAACGGACCCCGCCCACATGACAGTGGACATAGTAATGACGCGGAACATGCGTTTCACAAGGTTGCTAATAGCCTCCGTCCGGAGCGTATCCCTGGCTGCGTCGGGCAGCGCATGGTACTCCGGAGAACCAACGAATCTGTGACCCTGACCATTCGACAGTGTGGCCCACGGCCGACCAGCTCCACGAGCAATGCCCACCGTGTCCCTCCAGAAGGAAGTAGACATGTACGCAAGCGAGGTCGCACGGGCTGCAGACAGCATAGTGGACAGCTCAACATGCTCACGATACACCAGAGCTGACTCATAGTAGGCGGCGGCAACCTCGTATGCCTGGTCACGAGAGACATCACGACGCCGCTCCTGCCGAGCCCGCTGCACCATTAGGTGAGAGTTATGTGGCATGAGGGCCACAGTATCCTCCTCACTTGGGGGCGTCTCAATGGCAGGGCGAGGCTGAGACCGCAACGCAGTGGCTGCACCACGTTCCTGGGACGGCTGCAGCTGCTGCAGTTCCAACGCCATGCGCTGGCTTTCCTTAGCGTACTTCCACACGTCTTGTAACGCTGCAATTGCCATGCCACCCGACTGCAGAAAGATGATGGCGGGGAGTGCTACATCGATGCGAACCATGGCAGCAATGATGGGCGGCCGCCAAGGCTTGGCGTGAGATCACGTGACGGAATCAAGAAGTCACGAAATCAAGAAATGTCTTGAAACTTGGGAATGTTTCCTCGTTGACAGGAAGCGTCTTGACACCACGTGAATGGTCTCGGCACCCACACCGCAATTGAACATCAAACCCTCCCCGTGTTCCCCTTCCAATCTTTGTCCCTTTCAATCACGCGCCATGTTTGCGCCTCAGAACCCTTTTTCTCAAGACCTGGCTGTGCTCCCAGTGCTTCCGCGCGACATGCCAAGCCAGGCGCACAGCTCCCTCTTCGCCTTTGCGGAGCGCTTGGAGGTGGGTCCTTCCTTTGCCGGCGACGATAGCGCCCCTATCCTCCCGACGCGCCTGGACGATGACTATGCCATGGTTTTGGGTGGCACCTCTGATGCCTCATCCGACCAAGGAGACGCCATGTCTTCGTCTGACGACGGCTCTGTCGGGCCAGCAATGCCGTCAGCTGACGAGGAGTTTGGACACTTGCTGGAGCTGCTTGCGGATGAAGATTTCGTCCGGACACCCGCATCTCGTGTTACACGCGCACCTGCCGCCAAGCGCACGCGCCCTGCTGCACCGGCTGCCCCGGCTGTGGTTCGGTATGCGAAGCGGCGTCGCTTTGCCGACCTTGCCCTTCCAGTGCCGCTCGACGCTGGTTTCTCGCTGACTGTCTCGTCTGAAGAGTCGAAGGCAGACAAGTACCGCTTGGACCGCCTCGCTGCTGCGAAGAAGAATGGGAACTACGACAGCTACATTCGCACAAGCGCGTTCGATGACATGGGTGTGCCACTGCAAGCCTCGCTTGTGGGCACACCTCTGTGCCCTGGGTTCTTAGTCGCTCTTCAGAGCACCGATGGCCGCGGCATCACCGATGAGTTCCTGCGAGACACCCCCGGTGGTGTCTCGAAGTCGATTCTCTTCTTTCGAACGTGCTTCTACCGCCTGCTCCAGCAGAAGCAGATCTCCAAGTCCGATCGCTTTCGTTCACTGTTCACCTCCCCCGGCTTGTTCGAGCAGACGTTGGCCAGCTTGGGCACGAACCTTGAACGAGCTCAGTTCTTGGCCTCGGAGATGGAGCGACTGGTTGCCATTGTCCGACCCCATGAGGCCTTCCACCTCAGCCGACGTTTTGTAGCTGGCATTGCCCCCCATGCCACCGTCCAAAATTGCCTCAAACTTACCTGTGACCTCTGCGGTCAGGTTCAGACCTGGCGCAAGTGCCGCCGGTGTCATAACTCCAAGTCCCGTCGTAGAAATGCGAAGGGCAGCGGGCGTAAGGCTGGTGCATCCCGTTCGACCTGACTCTTATGGGTTGTACGGATGCCCCCCCCCCCCCCCCCCCTTTTTTTTTTTCCTTTTTTATATTATT
>Ga0213833_1000612_pt1 | contig 32519 bp, 51 predicted proteins | sample SWATP21_FD_160575 | JGI IMG/M metagenome (GOLD analysis project Ga0213833, IMG submission 160575) | Coastal seawater microbial communities from Marineland, Florida, United States - SWA TP2 #1 | ecosystem: Environmental > Aquatic > Marine > Coastal | place: USA: Florida | collected 2016-08-14 | reverse complement strand
CCGCATACACAGACACAGACACAGACACAGCAACTGGTGTGTGAGCGATGCACCCAACACCCACCCACCCACAGCAATACCAAGCACGTAACACAGCCTGCAGGTAAACAGCGGGGCAGCAACTATCACCACGAACGTACAGGAGGAACAAAAAGCCAAGGGCAAGGATCACATACGACAGGCCTTTCAAGCGAGCCATGGTGCACTCATGAAAGAAACTGGTGAGCAGCCACAAAAACAACGTTGTGACACATCGGTGGTTCCAATCAAATGCGTTAGCAGCGCACAGGCATGGACAACGACACAAGGGGCGCGGGTACGGGTCCAACGTACAGGTAGTTGATGTATCCGACTTTGCGATCTGTGCATGCGTACTCCGAACACCCATACTTCAGCATGATGTACCGGCCGCAATCCTTGGGTCGCTCCGAACCAAGCAGTTCAGGCGACTCCCCAACAGCGCCAGAAGACGAGCGCGTTGCAGCAACATCAGCAAGGTATCGCCCCTCCTCGCCACCAGAAGCGGCAGCGGCAGCGGCATCAGCAGCCCATGGTGGATGCAACGCCACTGGTGAAGTGGCAGGCGACGGCTGTGAGCGAAGGTGGTCATGGGTGCCGCCACCGTCGTTCATCGACGTCCAAACCACCAGGGCTGCACACAGCACCAGCATGCCCACCACTCGGCCTGTCCAACGAAGCACTTGTCGTGCAGACTGGTGATGCTCCAGACGCACGTGCTCGTGGCGATTGTCAGCGGTGCTAGTGCCCACTTCCACATCACCGTGCGCCACGCACACGTCCCGTGAGTGTGTACAAGGGACTGCCATCTTAGACACTGTGTGCAACGCGCACGTGGGTGCCACTACCGACAACCACGGTGCCGAACCACGTCAACCAAACCACGCAGGCGGCGGCAACCACGCAGCGTGGAAGCTGCGCAACGCCTGGCAGCCTGGCCTCGGCTGGATTTGTGTAACGAAGATATTTTATTTGGGTAATTCGAAGACATAAAATTCGCAGGGCTTGGTCTCGACACGAGTCGTGTCACGACGCTCAGCTGGAAGATGCGGCGGATGCGCAACAAGAAAGAGTGGCGGTACCGGGCTTCATCGATTGACTCACCAGTGGCCACTCGAGCCAGGTGGGCAACTCTGAGCAGCGCTATCTGTCACGTGCCCGTGTGCGACCCTAGTTCGTCTCACTTATGGATCACCAGTGAAACAAACGCTGCGTTCAGTATCCTCCACCGCATCCCTACATGATGGACCATCATTGATGGTTCAATCACGCTTGTGGCTTTGAGCATCTACAGGGCATCCACACCGACGGTGTGACACCGCCGGCGTCCCCCTTGATGTCAGCCACCTTATCTTCTGCCTGGGCAGCCTGTGTCTGTCTCTCAGAGGCTGGCGCATCTTCGCAGCTGGCTGGTGGTGGTGGTGGTGCTGCTGGCTTTGGCGCGCTTTGGGGCAAAGCCTTAGGTTTCATGATTCATGAGCTGATTGACAGTTGTTGGTTTTTTGTCAATGGCAACGGAGTTTCTGACACAGTCTGTACATTGATGTCTGCTCCAGGTCCTCCCACGTTGGAGTCCCACTCTGACTAGTGGATGGGCTTGACCTGACCACAGGCTCGGGACGTTTTGAACTCCAGCGTGTAGTGGCAGTCATTTGTGCGGTTCTGTGACGCTCCCACCACTTGCACGCCATTGACGCTCGGGTCACAAAGGAACTTGAAGGTCACCTCACGTGCGTACTGGGTCCCAGTCGCTGGGTTGAACGTGCACCAGAACGGATCGCTGTTACTCGGAACGGCACCGTCGAACTTAGCTTTGACTCCCCCAGTCTTGGGATTCGAGGGATCCATCAATTCAAATGTCGGCACGCCGGTCCCCAACACCTGGCAGTTCGCAGTGCAGCACACTTGCTCGCCGTTGTCCGAAGTGCAGTTGGGTGACTTGAGGTTGCACACAGGCATGGCACCCCAGCTCTGCACAGCAACGCCAAACTCGTACGTGTTCTTCCAAGAAGCTGCAGCAACAGGCCAACACAAAAGAAAAACAAAACAAAAACGCAAAGGTTACACAGGTTACAACCCGCGAATCAGGCCGCGAAACGCGCTGCGTTCTGCACGCACCTGGTAAGCAGTTCTGACGGGCGGTGCCGCAAATATTGGCGTAGTACACATGCCCTTTCTTGTCGGACAGAACGTAATCCGTGGCGGAACAGAGGCTTGAAAAGTCGTACGTGTACTCGGATGACGCAGAGGGGTCCACATAGGTGTACAGGCAGTCATAACTCGGGTCGCAGTTAGGATTGCTCGCCGCAGTACATGTAGCAAACACGCAGACCGCCAGGCAACAGGCAGCCAGGGCAACCTTCATGGTGTTGGATGGTCCAACTTGGACCACACTGTTGGTGCTTTGAAGTAGTGTGTGACTCACAAAGACTGTCAGTGTGTGACACCGTGTGAGCACAGCAGCTGGGCTGACAAGTTGTCCAGATGCACGGTGAATTTGACGTGACGACAACGGATCTCTTGAAGGCATGATTGGCAACAAAAGTACCAAAAGTGATGGCGTTTCGGACATGCTCAAGCTGCTGTGCGCAGTGTCGATGCTGTTGCTTGTCCCACGGCACCATGCCTTGCCGATGACGGCAGCTTAAAGCAAAGACCAAAAACCATGAGCAGGGTCCGGCGTCAGGGTTTGGAAGATGCTGCAGAGCGGCTGCAATCCTTTGCGCACCTCACTCACATGCTTGGCCGCATTGCTGGAGGTACGCATGGATTGGTGACTTGCATGTTTGGGAGTTGGCTCATTCCAGTTTGTCACAGGGGACATGATGCACGAGGATCGATTTCAGGCGTACACTGCCCAACATCGTCGCGCTGGACCAAAGCAACGGCAGGGGCGCCAGAAACGTCCTGCACAAGTCCGTCGCAAACGGCAGCTTGAAACAAGATCACTGGTGACGCTGAGCACTCAGGACGTGTCGCAACACCTCTACTCAACTCTCACGAAGTCCAAATCAAAGCCTTTCAATCGTTCTGTGGCAAGCTTGCCACCCGAACTTCTTCGTCCGGGGCGGAAGCGCCCACAGAAAGGCGGGCGACGCGGAAGCAGCCAGAAGCGGCCGTCACACACGCCCCTGCGCGTCAAAACACCACAGTCCGTGGCTCGCTTCCGTGATCGCCCACGGAACTCAAGAACAGCACGCAACTCTGGAAGGCGAGCTGCATGGCAAACCCCTCCTGCCAAGAACTCTAGCACTCAACGCCAGGCACCCCCTGAGTCCCACGCGCCAATGTCGCCCATGGTGCTTTCCCACAAGCGGGGCGTCCTTCGCCTGCCTGGCATTGCTACTCTTCCCACGCGGAAGTCGCCAACCTCTCCAAGCATAATGCAGCAGGGTCGTGGTGGTGATGAAAATTCTTCCCCCACTTTTAATGCTGCCGCTTTGCGTGCGCCATCACCGCTGCATGCCACCATGGCCACCAGCGCTTCCCCGACAAAGGACATCTACTCCGTGCTATCTTCTTCTCGCCGACGTGGTGCCAAGCGTCAACGTACAGCCCGAAACCAGTTTCGAGCGTCAGCAACAAAACCAACTCGAGGACGGCGTGCAACTCGGAAACCAGTGCGCCCATTGAGTAAGAGGCTCAGCAAAGCGGAAGTTCCAGCGTCCAACACAACTCAAGAACAATGGAATAACTCAGCCCTCGTACCTCTGCCAACTCCTTCAGGTAGGTTTCGGCACTTCTCAACGTACGCTGTCTTTGTCTTGATGTGTGTTGCTCTACAGACAAGGAACCCACCGATCAACCAGTGCAGCTCCGTGTGACACAAGGCTCCACAACTTCGCGAATGGTAAAAGTGTTGTCACCAGCAGCACTTCGACCATCAACAGTGGAGCAAGCCCATAGTATTTTGCAGGCCTCTATGTCGTCTCCATGGAGACAGAGAAAGAGGCGTCGAGCTTGGGCAGCTAGACCAAGACGGGGCCGCACGAAGCCTGGTGTCGTTCCCGGGACCGCCCCTCCCCCCCCAACGCAGGCTCCTCCAGCCCACCTGCTGCAAGCTCAACAAGTCCGTGGGGAAGCGTCTTCGGCTGCAGCAGAGCACCCCGTTGTGCCACCACAGCCGCCGCCTCGGCTGGTAGATAGGATTCCACAATGGCGAGCAAAACGTCGGCGCAAGAGCAGACACGAAGGTCAGGAGCAAGTTGTGAGCGCGCTGTACACCCCCGGTGCTGTGCAACGTGCGTCAGGGAGGTTGGCCGCACCACCACCCCTCTCCGAGAATCGTTTTTATTCATCGACACCAGGGGAGTTGTCAATGTCCCTGGCCCTTCGATCAAGCCGGTTGGTCGAGTCTCCCACACCATCTGTGGTTGCTAGTGTGTCCGATGAGAAACTGGCACCGGAAGCACCACGGCACGCCCGTACGCATGAGCAGCGGCGCAACAGCTATACCTCTTATCTCCGATCAAAGGTTCATGGTTCTCGGTCAAGCTACGCACGGGCTGAGAAGGCTGCGCATCAGTTCGTTGTTCGAGGTTGGAGATTGAAGTGATGATCTGTTGTGCTCACACTGCTTGCTTGTATGCAGGAAACTGGACGAAGCAATAGCCTTTCTACCGCCACAGTTTTTGTTCTCACGGCAACGAATTGAAGGTCGCATGCGGAGAATTGTTGGCGATGCACTGCGACGCATCGACAACGTGTGGTTGGTTGCTGCGTGGTCTCAGTGGTCACTGGTGAGTGTCATGCTTAGTTGGTGTAACAAGTGTTGGCGGCCTGATCACTGTGTGCACTTGTGGGGACTGTGAGCAGTTTACTATTACGCTGCGTCACAAGGAACAGTATGAGTTCGCCGTAAATATTCAGCGAGTTGTGCGGGGGTTCTTGGGGCGACGAGTTGCGCAGAGGATTCGTGATCATTTGGCAGAGCTTCAACGTCGGAGAGACGCGCGTGCGGCTCGGATTCAACGCAAGCTTGCAATGCACGCAACGTCCATCCAAGCGCCTTGGCGTGGCGCTCTGTCCCGGATGAAAACTTACAATGTGCCCCGCATCCGTCGTCGGACCATTCAAATACAGCGTTGGTGCGTCGAACAAGCCAGGTGGTGGGTCATGTGGTTTGCCAAGTCTATCTGACCGTGTTTCCATAGGTACCGCCATCGGACTTCCATTGCGAGGACAATCATGATTATTATGGGGAAGGCGCGGCGACGACGTGCAGCTACAGATATCCAACGTTGTTGGCATGGCATGCACGGCCGAAGAAGAGCAAGTGCCCGCCGAGCACTTCTTGCAAAGCGCGAACAACGAGCACGGCAGCGTGATCCAGTGTACCGCACGAAACTTGCATTCATGCTGCGAGCCGCAGCACCAATCGTTCAACGTTGGTGGAAGCACGTTTTTGCTTGGCGGCACATCAAGTTCAACGGACATGCGTACGCACTGCTTGATGTGATGGCTGATGTGCAAGCCTGACGTTTGCGTGCACCAGGAATGCAATTCAAGTCCAGAGAATTATTCGTGGATTTCTTGGACGCCGTGCTTTCAAGCGCGAAGCACGAGCCAAGTATGTGTGCCGTTGAGCGAAGTTTCATGTCGCGTTGTCACTGTTTCCAATGTTGGTCACGCAGATACGAACGTGAACGCTACACGAACTTCCTTGCGTGGGTCGAAAAACACAAGGCGAAACTTGATCCGTATGCTGCCCGTTTGCAGCGCATCTACCATGGCCATACAGGACGGCAGGTGTTCAAGCGCATCAAGATGCTGGCTGACCGCAAGCGGTCTGTGCCCATGCCTGATATGCCTGTGGTTGCGTGGCATTTGGGTTTCTGATTGCATCATTGTCAACCAGGGAGAGACGCATGAAGAAGAAGGCTAGACTCATGAAGAAGAGGAAGAAGCGAGGCGTGTTTGGCAAGATGATGCGTGGTGGTCGCCACTTCACCAATCCAAAGGTTAGCACGGGCGCCGTCCTGGTCGGAGATTTTTTTCATGTCTTGTGTTTGGTCAGATTCGAAAGGAGGCTGCGATAAAGCTGCAAGGATGGTGGAAGCGCCGTTTCGAAGTCGCAGCTCGGCGACGTTCGCAACGTTTGTTCAAGGAGGCTGTTCGACGTGCCGCAAAGCGCAAGATCCGCGTGGCGGCGACACAGATTCAAAAAATATGGCGTGGCATCAAGGGGAGAGAGGCATTTGAGGTCCATAAACTCAACTACCACGCCTCGAAGATTCAGGTTGGTTGGGACGCGGGGTAACTTTGTGGTGTTGTCATTCACCATTTGTGTGTTGTTGTGTTACTACTTTTCAGTCCATTTGGCGTGGCCGCGTCATGCGTGAGATGATGAAACACTTCCGCGAGTACTCCGTTGCGGCAACCAAGATAAAGAAAGCTTGGATGGTGCACCACGTGCGTAATGGGGAGCACCGTAGGTTGAACCCGTCCTCATACGTCACGCTCGTTTGATACTCAACAGCGCAAGCGTTTGTTTTGGGAAGAGTATGCAAGGCTCGGCAGACTCGTGCTTCCAATTCAATGCTCTGCCCGCATGTGGCTTGCCTATCGTAAGGTTGTTGCGATGCGAGAGTTTGTCCGAAGCATGTCAGAAGCGCGAGTTTGGATGCAACGCAACTTCTTCAGTGGGTCCTTCCAGTCTCGTCTTGAGGACTCCCTTCTGCGTGGTTGCAAGCTACACAAGGCAGGAGTCCCCGAAGATGATATTGTGGATTTCTCAGACAGTGATGGAGAAGCAACCCCCACCAGCACGTCATCTGGGTATGGGTTTGGGAGCACCAACTCCTTACTGCGCGAACGAAATCCGTCAGCACTGGGCAGTCGCCAAGGTTCCAAGCGATTCAAGTCGAGTCCAAGCTCCGTTGGGAGCGGAACGTCGCGTCGGTCGGCGAAAACTGCAGTGGTTGTGCCAAGGCACAAAGTGGTTCCTCTGGTTATTCTTCGGAAGGGACAAACTGTTGATGACTTGTCGCCAGTTCGACGTGCGCTGTTCGCGGCCCAGGAGTGGGACTCAAGTGACCCGAACTTTGTGTTGGGTGCCTCTGTGGCAGTGCCCATGACGGCACATCCGCGTCATGTTCATGGGTCTCGGTGCCCCGAGTTGTACTCCGCGTTCTTTGAGTATGGTGGGGTACGTCGCCATGTGTCGGGTTCACACTTGCATCTGTCTCGCGTGGCTTTCTTTAACACTGACATGGGCTTGTCAGGGGACTGGCAAGCTGTCTCGAGCCAAGTTTTCTCGTATCATCACCGGAGCGCCGGGCGTGAGAAAGAAGGGCAAGCTTGACAACAAACAGATCGACCTGTGTTTTGCGAGAGCTAAGGCCATGAACAAGCGCCAATCTGCCATCAGCTTTGGTCAATTCGTGTGTGCACTCATCTTCGTTGCCAACGTTCGGTACGTTTGTTGGCGTTGACACAACGAGGCAGACCGATTCACAACGCCTTGCTGCAGATTTCGAGGTGTGAAGCGATATCGCCTTCGTCGTGGGGTTGAAGCACGCCTCGCACTTCTCCTCGGTCGCATCTTTCGGGGCAACTGGTGTGAACCGCATCGTTCCTTGTTGGTTGAGCGTATCACCAAGTGGATGTCAGATTGCGCTCGGGTACATTGTGTCAGTGTTGTTGTGCAACTGCGCACCTGTTCATTCTCCGTTTTCTGCAGGCTGTTCAAAGTGCGTTCCGTGGTCGAAAGGTGCGCCGTGCCTACACCCGTGCCATGGCTAAGTATCGACGAAAGCGAGCGCACAAGCGGTAAGACATGGTGGTTCAATAGAGTTGTGTTGCGTGGCTCATGTTGGCGCGGGTGTTGCTTGCAGCAAAATCCAAGCTACGATTCGAGTGCAGAGCGTGTTTCGTGCGTTTTTGGCGAGGAAGCGAGCACGAGATATGCTGAAGAAGGTTGTTCAAAAGTTCATCGATCAGAACACCGGACTTCCGTACTGGTACAACCCAAGAACAGGAGTGACAACGTGGCACAAGCCTGCTCTTTTGGGTCATGACGATGTTGATTCAGCTGTCGCCGTGGCTGAAGCGGATGTCGAGTACGTTGTGAGTGCCAGAAATAGTGTTGATGCAGTTGTCTCACTCGCGTCGACAGATACGTCAAGAAGTGTAGCAACTGCGACGACCTTGTTGCGGTTTGCTTGTGCGATCAGTGCGATGATTTCTACTGCGAGCCTTGTTGGACATCCTTACACAAGCGTGGGAAACAGGCAACGCACGGGAGACTTATGCTGGACATATGCTGTGACTGCGAGTATCAGGTATGGAAACGCGCGGGAGTTCAATTTGTAGCTTGTCTGAACCTGGACCTACCTCAGGTTGCATCCCGGCGCTGTCGCCATTGCAAGGACGTGTTTTGTGACACTTGTTATCACTACACACACGCCAAAGGGGCAAAATTGTGGCACGAGTGCCAATTCCTGCTTGATATGTGTGAGCATTGCCACGACTACGCCGCCAGGTGAGAGAAGCAGCATGTGGCGCCCATATGGCGTCCACTAAACTGTTTCTTGTGTGTTGCTTTGCACAGAATGCGCTGCTACAGTTGCACTGTGTCTGGATACTTGTATTGCAACCGCTGCTTTTCATCAGTGCATGAACAGCAAGGATACGATGATCATACCATGTGTGTATCGCATCATGGTGCCTTGGTAGCGCAGCACATCACAGTGCTGGTGTGCTCTCATCTTTCAGGTACGATGAGGTACCCTACTACACGGAAGCTCTCGCGAAGCGTGACCAAAGAAGAGCTGAGGAGATGGCAGCTGAGATGCGAGAAGAACGTGAACGGCAGAGAACTGAGCAAAAAGATCGGGAGAAAATGCTTCGCATGGTTACCAAAGTTCAAGCGCGGTGGCGGGCCAAGCTTGACTTGCGTAAGCAAGGGAGTTTCATTGAGAAGCGAACAAAGCTTCGAGATGAGTACAAGGCAGATATTCAGGTCAGAGTTGGTGTTCTTTGGACGTTTGGCAACGCAGACTCATTCTTGTTGTCCACAGCTCTCCAAGGACCCGAAGTATCGTGTCAAACGACTGTTTGGGTTTGGAAAAAAACTCAAAGCTTCGGGTCATGAGGCCCCGACGTTGCTGGGTCTTCTGACCAAGAATACGCTGGCAGAGAAGGCAAAGGAAAAGCTTGGACAGTTGAATGTACGTGCAGCTTCGATTCTCTCCATGTCGACTTGCTTCACACATGTTTCTGTGTCATACGCAGGAGGCGTACAACGCCGTTGATGTCGAACTCCCTGGAACGGTGTCTGTGGAGCAAGGCTCAGATGTTGTGCGCACAAAGAAGGACCTCACCACTGACATAAAGCCTGGTGACTGGGTCAAACTCGGTCGACATGAGGTACATCAGAGTGCGAGGGTCGGTGACCGCAAGTTGACACGTCGTTGGTTGCAGGTTCGGCTTGCACGCATGCAACGTATGCGCCATAACAAGTTCAAGTTGTCTCGACCGTGGGAACATGAGACGAAGGTTGACATTCCTATCTACAAGACCGTCAGCCGTGCGGACGCACTCACTCGGAAAGCTAAACAAAAGGTGGCAGAAAAGGGCGGTGGCCTGTTGAAGCTCGCCAAGGACGAAGCTCGGAAGCGGGGTAGGTCGGGGTGTTGCTGGGCATAACGAGCAGATGCTGACACATGACTATTCTGAGACAGTGGCTGAAATGGGCGCCCAGGGTGGCGTGCTGGGAAAGCTAGCTGCCAAAGGTTTCAAGCTTTCAGATCGTGAGAAGAAGTTGCAGCAACTTACGCAGCCCATCTTTTCAAAGGCGTGTATGGACCTTGCCATGTTGGACAGCAAAAAGGTGTTCTATGGTCCGTACCTTTTGCAGTGGTGTGTGCGTGCCACGGCTAACCAGGGGCAATGAACCAGAAAATGTGGATGAGAACGAGCATGTTGGGTATTACTCGTTGATCTCCAAGCCAATGAGCATATCACAACTGAGGAAGGATGTCTATCGTGATGGATACAACGTTGATTGTTTTGAGGCAAGATGCGTGCTGCGCTGTATGGGTCGCCGAAAGCTCACATTCCCCAATGTGTTTTTGCAGGCTGATGTGAAACTCCTAACTTCAAACGCCCTCAAGTACTTCACGAGCCCTGCCGATCCACAGCACGTTGAGGCGCAACGTCTTGCGGAAGAGTTCATGTTTGTGGTCACGAAGGTGCAGAAAAAGGTCAAGAAAGCGACCAGAAAAGTGGACAAACAGTTTGCTAAAGCAGACCGCAAACGGCAGAAGGAGGAAGCAGCGAAACGAGCAGCTGAGGTGAGGGCGCAATATGTGAATACGTGCTTAGAGCAGTGTCTTGTTTGCTTGCTTTGGTGGTGTGCTGACAGTGGACGAGTGGACGGACACAGATGGGTGATGATTACGAAGACGAAGATGAAGCGGAGAAGAGAAAAGCCGCAAAGCGTGCAGCACGGAAGCGCAAGGAGAAACAGCAGCGTGATGCAACGATCGCTGCTGCTGCTAAGGAGAAGGCTGACAAAGCGGAAGCAGAAAAGCAAAGGCGATGGGCACAGGCGGCACGTGAGCGTGGTGAAGCTCCTGCTGATGGAGCAGCTGCTGGATCCAGCACAGCAGTGGCGGAGTATGATCAAAGCCAAGCTGGCTATGACCAAGGCGCGTACTCTACCGAGTACGACCAGTCAGCGTACGACCAGTCAACGTACGACCAGTCAGCGTATGACCAGTCCACCTACGACCAGTCCACCTACGACCAGTCCACGTACGACCAGTCAGGTTATGACCAGTCAGGCTACGATCAGTCAGGCTACGACCAGTCAGGATACGATCAGTCAGGATACGATCAGTCAGGCTACGATCACTCTCACTCAGGCTATGACGCAGGTGCTACCGCAGAATATGAACAGTCTGCCTACGATCATACAGCCTATGCTGAAGCAGGGTACGACGATGGGTATGGTGGCTACCACTAGACCGGCTAGGCACAGTAGTTTATTGTAGTTTCAACTAGAGCAGCACAGTGAAGCAAATTAGCTATCGATACGACAATGAGCGCTGCTTTCATTCCACTCTGCCTGGTGGAGAACACATTTTTGTTGCTCGGGCTAGCAACAGACAAGTCGCATGACCCACCTGAGCTGGTATTCCCAGGGACCGGTGATGACTGCATACTCCTAGCACCGAGCCTCTCGGTCCGAGAGCCACCAGGCAACACCACACGAGGAAGTGCGCTGGTATCAGGCAACTTTGTGCTGTGAGCACAAAACGCACACTCAAGCAGACATGAGCCTACTGCAGGCCCCGCAATGAGACCTTGTAAGCTGCATACCCATTTGCTCGAGAAAGCGGCTGCCGCAAGCTCCACGGGGGCTTGCCTGTGGACACAGCTGTCGTGCTGCCAGAGATGACGTACTACTGAAGACACAGCGCCAGCCGGGATCAGTACGAAGATTGTACGATTCCAACCAAAGCACACCGTACTTGTGTGGGCACCACCATCATGGACCACCAGTCAACGGTGATGCCACGCTGAGGCTGTCGACGCGATGGATGCAGAACATCAAAGCAACCCAGCCAGGCTACGGATTGGAAGAGTTGGAAATGTGCTGATCACGCAGCATGATTCATGTTGATCATGTTGTCAAGTGGTGTGTTTTGGGCACAGCAGCGTGTAGCGGAACACATGGATTAGGTTGGCGTCTTTCGTGCCTAGTTTCAAAGCACGCTTGAGGTTCTTCTTGGTTTTATTCTTGTTGTAGACTCGTATGGCCTTCTTGCTTTGTCCTTTGATCTCCTCCGCGCTTTGGAAGTGCTGGAGTTCACAGAGATGCTTGCGCAGGCGTTGTATTGATCCGCACCGCTTGCCACACGTGGCACAGGCGTTGGCAAAGAGGTTTCGCTTGCACCACGCCCGAGTGAGCGTGTCCCCTAGGTTGAACGTTTTCGCTGCTCGAGTCATTGTTGGGGCGATGGCAATGTAGTGCGCGTTGCCCCCAACAACCACAGATGGTGATAGCTTTCCATGATGTTTTCGCACCCCCTTCGAAACAGAATCATGGACATTGCTCAAGCGTTGCTTGGCTCTGCATCCCTCGCCGCGTGTGGCACAGGCGTTGGGAGCGTTTCGCTTGCACCACGGCCGAGTGAGAGTGTCCCGCCGTTTGGATGTTTCTGCTGCTCGAGTCATTGACGGCGAGATGCGAATGCTGCACTTGTAGTCGTACGTGGCTGCATCGCCATTCTGGTTACACCTCCACCACAGCCCGCCAGCCGCCACACCTGCCAGCCCAATCCGCACTAGTGTTGACCATCCACCAATCGGCATGATGACAGACTCGTGGGCAGCCTCGTACGTGGATGAGCACAGATTCGTTGGCAGCCTCGTGTGTGGATGGCAGAGTCGAGTCATGGTAATTCTGCAACAACTTTGTAACAAACGGGGTACAACAACACACACAAGAAAAATCAGCACTTTCTGCATGCTCTCTCAGAGCAAGGTGCAACCACTTGGCTCGTTCCAACGCAAACATGGAGGGTGAGCTATCGAAGACGTTCGAGGCACTTGAAAAGTGCAGAGAAATGGGGTTCACGGTCGCAGGGCACTGTTGATGACCCTGGATGCTCTCATGTGATGCCAGGATCCTGCACCTGAAAGTTGACAAATCGAAAGTGGTTTGCAGTCTCCACGAGCGACTCTCTCAACGTATTCCAGCAGCGAAGCGTTCCGTGTTGCAAGCACTGCGCATCGTACACTGTTAGACAGCTCACATTTACCCCCGCAACAACCCCAGTTGTGGTTGCTGTACGTAACACGACACACAAGAGACAAAAGCCTTTGCACGCACACTGGAGCTGCAGCCCAGTGCTATGTGATGTCAGTAGGGCAGTAGACTTTGTTTCGCTTCTCTTTGCAAGCCTCAGTACTTCACTTTGACCCCTTGCCACACATGCGCAGTCCATGCACGAACTTAGCGTTGTTCCTCTGGTGCTACAACCAGAGCGTTGCTCGTTCAGTGGTGATGCTGTGCCCACCACACATGTGTTCCGTGAGTCACAGACTGTGACGCGCGGGGTTGATTCACGGGCTCTGGCGATGGGCAGCATGGGTGGGGACCCGATCGCATGGAATGCCTTGCGGACCCTCGCCACGCTCAACACCAACACAAAACAATGCGATGGATCCGTCCGCACCACTCTGCGTGAGTGCGCGTACATACATTCAGGATAGTTCCACGTTGTGCACCGATCAACACACACACACACACAACATGGTTACCTCACACACAAACATTGATTGGTTCACGTTCTGGAGGTCCATGACAATTCTGCAACAGCTCGTGGGCACAACATACAGTCATTCCCCCGACGGGGGACCCCCGTTTCCATACTCACACGCAAGCTTGGCCGCAATCTTCACCGAGCGAGTTCAACAGTTGAGCCTGCAGTCCTGCACAGTCGTGCTTGCAGAGACTCAGCACCAGCAGGGCCCAGTATGGCGCCTCGAAATACGACGATTGTGCGCTTCCAGACACGGCACGTGCAGTCCTTTTCACGATGTGTCCCGTTCCTGCCTTGGAATCGATGTGAGCACCCCCACCGCTGGTGCCATGCTGAGACAGAAGAGCCCACAACGTGGATGCGGAACGTCAAAGCAACCCAGCCAGGCTACGGATTGGAAGAGTTGGGAATGAGCTGATCACACAGCATGATTCATGTTGATCATGTGTGTGTTTTGGGCACAGCAACGAAGCTAGCGGAACACATGGACCAGGTTTGCGTCTTTCGCACCTAGTTTCAAAGCACGCTTGAGGTTCTTCTTGGTTTTGTTCTTGTTGTAGGCTCGTATGGCAGCCTTGCTTTGTCGTTTGATCTTCTCGACGTTTTGGAAGTGTTGGAGTTCATGGAGATGCTTACGCAGGCGTTGCTTTGATCCGCACCGCTTGCCGCACGTGGCACAGGCGTTGGCAAAGAGGTTTCGCTTGCACCACGCCCGAGTGAGCGTGTCCCCTAGGTTGAACGTTTTCGCTGCTCGAGTCATTGTCGGCCAGTGTCGGCCGACCACCCAACAAGTTGGCAACGTTACATGGTGTTTTTGCAACCACTTTGTAACAACGGGGCAAGGGGAAAAAGAAACAAAAAAATGCAAAAATACAAAACTTTCTGCCTGCGCGTTCTCAGAAGATTGCTTGTCACCTTGGACAAGTAGGTGACAGTGCGCGAGCAGTTCGAAGCCATCAGAAGCACCACGTCTAGAAACCATGGAAGGTGACCTATCGAAGACGTTTGAGGCACTTAAAGTTGCAGACAAGCAGGGTTCGCAGTCACAGGGCACACTTGAAGATGCAAAGGTTGAAGAAGCACATTATTCCGCAACACCGAACACGCGGCGGTTGTTTTCACGCGATGGAAGGATCCTTCAGCTGAAGGTAGGGTTTGGAATGAATGAACTGACGCAGGTCGGTAACCAACGAACGCACTGTCTCTGCCCCCAGCTTGCAAAGACAGTTCCCGGCGCTACGACAAAAACGAAGATGGTTCGCATTGTCCACATGAGCGACACTCATCAACGTCACCACGACTACGTTGACAGCATTCCAGATGGAGGTAGGTAGCGTGTTGCATGGACAATACATGGACAATACATGGACACGTTGTGCCAGCTGATTTCGTTATGTACTTCGATGCTAGACATTCTTGTGCACTCTGGTGACTTCGGAAAGCGGTTGCGCGATCACGAGTTCGACAAGGCCTGCAAGGACTTCAACAAGTTTCTTCGTAGACTGCCGCACCGTCACAAAGTATTTGTTGCAGGCAATCACGTGCGTACTTGGTGTTTATGGGTGGGTTCACTGCCCAGTGTTCACTGTCAAGGCAATGTGCAGGAGATTGCGTTCAACGCGAAGTCAAGAGAAGAAATCCAAACTGCGTTGAGCAGCTGCATCTATCTTCAGGATGAAGAAGTTACTATCGAAGGTTGTGGCAGCTGCTGCGTGTTGATTCGAGCTTTGCAGCGCTGATGCCATGTGATTACCAGGCCTGCGATTTTATGGCAGTCCGTGGACGTCTTCACGACACATGGGATTCAGTTCTTCGCACTTGTACCGCAAGTGGCGCAACATTCCGGAAGGGATTGATATCTTGGTCACCCACATGCCTCCCTTATCTGTGTTGGATCTTGCATGGGCTCGCCATCGAAGGGCGGGTGTATGCCGCATCTGTGGCAACGAGCATGAACAATATCGGCACTGGGGCTGTCCCAACCTGCTTGAAACGGTGAGACTTCATCTAGAAGTGCCCCACACTCGATAGCAGCTTCGGTGTTGTTCCATGAACCTTCACAGTGTAAACGCCGTTGGTGGTGTGTGTGCTATGTGCTGTGGGAGAGAACAGGTCACAACCCGTGTGAAGCCGCGGCTTCACATGTACGGACATGTACATGAGACGAATGGACATGTGTTCGCTCATGACGTGCTGTTTGTCAATTCGGCCATGGATCTCACACCTCGAGTCAACGTCATTGATGTGGAGGTGCCCGTGACAGACACCACCCCATGCAGATAGCGCAATGGGGTTCCAATTGAGGCGGCCCGTGCAAGGTGTAAAGCAAGGCGTGCAGGCAGGAGTGAATTTTGTTCTCAGTAGGAGTAATTTTGTCAAGGAAGGAAAGGTGAACTGTGTGAAACAACCAACGGTGAAACAACCGACCGAGGTTGCCCACAACAGAGGCACATCCCATCCACATCGTTTGGGCATTCACACGCGCACACGCAATGAAAACGAAAGCGAACGAAAACAACAGAACCAGGACACAACCGGCTAGTTGTAGTACAGCTCAAGGCCCATTCCGTCATGGATCTCATAGTCTTCCAGAGTAATGTGATCCTTGTAAATTGTGTACCATTTCTGGATGCGGATCTTCTCAGGTCGGGTGCCAGTTTGGGCCGCAATGAGCTTCTTCAGGTCGCCTATCGTGTCATCGTTGTTGCACTTGACTCGCACCTTCTTCCCAAGCCTATCGTTGCAGATAACCTCCAACATTGCTCTCCAAGTGGTGAATCTTGAACCACGATATGCCTGCCACCGAGCTCTCAGAGTGGTGTGCCGGCACCGAGCTCACAATCACAACACCAGTGTGTCTGGGGCCAACACCGACAACACGCACGACAGAATACGAATACACACACACGAACATCAAAACAAATACACACATTTCAAGTCGCACTTCATCGCCGCCTTGGCAGCATGTCAGGCAACCCGCGTGTTCCCCTCAGCTCTTGGTGCGTCACATCAGCCCACATTACACCAAGTGAGTTGGGAGTGAGGCGAGCCTCATTGCTACATACTTGGTGCTTTCATTCTGACTAGCCAACCGCAACCACACTGTGCCTCTTCGTTGTTTCTGCCCCAGAGCGGTTGTCTTGATTTCTCGTGTGGGAACGTACAAGCAACCATGTCTTTCGCCGACAAGGTGGATGAAGTGAAGCAAAGAGTGGAGGAAAGCACATCAAACATTGGTATGTGAGTTTCTATCGATGTGACCACCTGCATGCTCATGGTTGTGTGCTGTTTGGTGCTGGCGTCCAATTCGGTTGCAGAGTTCATCACCAAGGCGTCTCGGCAACTGGGTGTCCACCAGATCTGGATTGTGTCTGGCATGGTACTGCTCACCACAGCCTTCTTGTTCTTCGGATTCGGTGCTGGGTTGCTGTGGTACGTGATGTCGTGCTTGGTGCGGGCGCATGAGCTCACTCCCTGCTGCCGCTCTTTGCAGCAATCTCGTTGGATTTGTGTACCCGGCCTACATGTCTTTCAAGGCGATCGAGTCGGAGGACAAATCGGACGATACAATTTGGCTCACATACTGGGTTGTGTACGCTTTCTTCAACATTCTGGAGACGTTCTCGGACCTTGTGCTGTACTGGATCCCGTTCTACTACGCCGTCAAGTTGGGGTTCCTGATTTGGCTGTTCTATCCATCAACCCGCGGGGCGCAATTTCTGTATGACCACGTCTTGAAGGAGGCACTGTTGAAGCAGCAGGAGCGAATTGACACGGCTCTCGGACATGCTGAAGCCATGGGCACCGCTGTAAAGGAAGCTGCACAAAACACAGTGGCTGGCGACTCGAAGAAAACACAGTAGTTGTGCTAGCCTGGCATGTTTTCATTTTGGTTCATTTGTAGGCGCGAAGTGTGCTACAAGACGACAGTCATTGGCACAGCATAGTACAATTCTCGAAGAAATCCCTCCACCGCCGTATTGAAACTTGCGGGGCCGCACACAACGACGAGTTGGTCATACGTGGCCTGGCGACACAAACCTGTGAGTGCATCGGCTGTGCATGCAGACGAGTGGATAGGAAGAAGGGGTACTCACCTGCGGTACTATCTTTGCCAAGAGACCAGGAGTTAGGCGCCCAACAACCAAGGAGGTGCCCCCTGAGTGAGCCTCATCGACATCATCAGCACCTGCTCCCGCACCCGCACCGGCACCGGCACCTGTTCCGGCTGTCTCGCCACTCGCCCCAGATGTGGAACCGCCAACAGCCTTCGCTGCTCCAGAGCTGCATGTGCTAACAACAAACGAGGCTGAGACACTTGCACGATCGTCCACTATTTGTTCAATCTCATTGCGCAGAATTATGTGTTCGGCAGAGTGATGCACAGAGACGAGGTGCACCTGCAGAAGGGTGAACCGGACCGGGCGTGATGTGGCACACTGCACAGAACAGCAGCAGCAGCAGTGGCACGAACCTTGATGCTTTCCATGCGAGATGCTTCTCGCAGCAACTGGTACAACACTCACTCATGAGAAGTCACAAACTACTGCGGCGGCACAACGTGCTACCTGGATCATAGGCGTCACTCCACTGCCAGCTCCGATGAGAATCATGGACGTAACTGGGACTTGTGGTGCTGAGCCGATCTGACAGGACCCATCTCGATACTTCAGCGCACCATAAGGGCCCTGGATGTGCACAGTATCGCCTGCCTTCAGTACGGATAGTGCAGATGAAGCGGCTCCTTCGGGGTACACTTTCACAACGAAGTCCACCGACCCGGACTGAAACAAAGCTCAGTCAGTCAGGGACCACCTTCAAACAAGTCACTTTGATAACAGGCCCACGCATGTACCTGGCCAAGGCGTGATATTGGAGTGTACTCGCGGATGACAGGTCGATCGTTCACCATGACTTTCACCCGCACATGCTGACCCGCAAACTTCAGGCCCTGGACGGTCACAGGACATGAGACACACGTGGTCCTCCCCGACTGAGCAGCTTTGAGGAATGGCACACGCACCAGCTTTTGTCGCTTCTGTGGGAGCTTGAAGCGCAACAACACGCACTGCGCACAGATCTTCTTGCTGCCAAACAGAGTGATGGGGTACCACGTGTCCGCGTCTTGAAGTAGGCACTGCCGCGGAGCAGACGACGGCTTGGCCGACGGTGGTTTCCGCACCAACGGACCGACAATGCATTTCTGTTGTGCAGAGTTGCATTGTAGGTGGGCACCTATCATGGGATTGGCACACGCGACGCGAAAAGGCACGCACCTGCAGCATCGTGACCGGGGTGACCCATCGATGTGCTTCCATGAACAACTCCGTGGCATCGCTGCCTGCGCCTCGCATGAGCTCATCCACACCACCCGGGTGGAACTGCAGGTAGGGCGTAACGTTGTACACCATTCCAGCGACTACCATCCACGCGTCGTCTTTCGACGAGTGCTTTCGGACTTCCTCCATTGTGACTCCTTCGGTGAGGGCAGTTGCCGCCACACCCCGAAGGCTCTGCGCTTCGTTGTGCAGCTTGGCCCAGGCCTGCCCAACACCACAGGCAAGACAACCCGCACAACACATGTTCACAACCATGAGTCGAGTCAAGTACAGGACCTAACCCACCGGACCGGGGGACACACCAAAGGGCTGAACTGTGGGGCAAGTGCCACTTTACCACGCCTGCCGCCGCGCTGGGCACCGCGCTTGTCCGGCGCCTCGAGAGGAATGAGTCTTTGACCCGATGAAGTAGCTACGCCACCACGACCTCGAGCGCGCGTACTGGCAGGGCCCTTCACCGTGAACGTGGGTTTGGGGGCCGCCATGGCTACTGTGCAGGAGTGAGCTGCGTGTGGGGTACGCTGACGCAGAACAAATGGTCCGGGGGCGGGAGTCGGCGTCAAAACTGATCCCCGTCAAAGCGACGCTGCGTGTTCAACACGCACTAGCACTCTTGTTTGTGGACCGCGTTTGGCCTTGAACATGAAGCGCCTGTGCAGCGCTGTACGCCCTGTGCTGCGTCGTACACCCACGTTACCAAGTGCAAAACTGTATGCGGTGACTTTGGCTCCTCATGTCGCGGTTACGCGCGTGACGGTGCGTGCATGTTCATCCCATGTGACGGACACCCTGCGAGCTGGGCAGGTCACCTTCACGGACAAGGTCCAGCGGCTGAAACAGGAAAAAGGGGACCACGTTGATACGGTGCGTGTGTGCACCGTTTTTGTGTGATGCGTTGTTCTTTGTTTCTCTCTCCGGCTACGTGCGCCGTTTGTGTGACTGCCGCGCGTGTGCCGCCTACAGGCAGAGGCCATTCTCCTGTTGGGTCTCATCACTGGCGCCAATGGCGACGTCCGTGGCGGCGAAGCGTTCCTGCGTGAAGCTGTGGCTATGCAGGTGACTAGACTTCACAACGGTCAAGCTGGGAGGCGTACGGCGCTGTTTCGTCTCATGCGCAGTGTCGTGGTCAGGGCAAGCTCGAGCAGCCCAACCGGCAGGTGTATGCCGCGTCGCTCACCCATCTGGGTGCCAGCCTTGTGGAGCAAGGCAGGACGGATGAAGCACAGCCGTTTCTGGAGCAAGCCCTTACGTTGAAGGTGGGAGGTGTTGACGTATGTGCGCAAAGTTGTGTTTGTGCAAGCGTGGCTGACATGACTTTGGTGTGTGGCACCACCAGCCTCGCGCCGCAACCGAAATCGACGCTCGTACGAGCCTTGCTGTTGTATGTGTTGGATCAGACGACAACGTCAAGGCACAGGTTTGTGAGGGGGTGTTGGGCTTCGAGAAGATAGTTGTCTAATGGGTCACAACCTCTCTATTGCTTCATGGCAGGTGCATCTAGAGCAGGTGCTGCGGCTGCAGGAAGACAGTTTGGGCGCCGACCATATCGATGTGGCGGGCACCTTGACTCACTTGGCGCATGTGGAAGAGAATTTGGACGCGAAGGTGACCCCTCTCTTCAAAGGGCATGTTGTGGTCTCCCATGACCCCTTTGTTTTTGTGTGACCCACGCTGTGCAGATGGAATTGCTGGAGCGCGCATTGATGATCCAGACCACCGAGCTTGGTGATGAGGATGAAATGGTGAGACGAGTGCCGTTTGGGGTGATGGGATGAGCCAAGCGCTGACCAAGGGTTTCTTCCACACAATGCCTTCGTGCAGGTCGCCTTGACCATGGTCGACCTTGGCACGGTGTTGCTGGAAAGCAAGGGGCCTTTGGCGGCATTACCTGTTCTGGAGCACGCGCTGGTGGCCCTTGAGGCGCACTATGGAAGCCATGATGCACGCTTGGTGAAAGTGCTGATAGAGTTGGGGAAGGTGCGCGGTTGTCTTGAGGCCGGGCCTTCAGCGTTGTACGTTGTCACGGACTGCCTTCTTTGTGCCTGTTCTCCCATTGCAGGCCAAAGAGAAGCAAGGCGATCGAGATGCCCAACACAGCTATTGGCAGAGAGCACTCGATGTTGGGGAGGCCAACAAAGCGCTGTAGTCAGTAATCACTGTGTGGCGGTGTTACCGCACAAGCAGCAGTGTGGCGTGTGGGCTGGGTGAAGACAAGTAAACAACCAAAACGATTCTTCTTTGCAGCTTGTACAACATACCACGTCGCAGAACATGGCGCGAAGAGCATCGCCACCCCACGTGCAGGCTCATCGTCGTCGTTTCTTGGACGGACGCTCGCTGTCACTGTTTGTGGCGACGGCCGGCGACGCGGAGCGATCACGACGCTCGGAACGCTCACGGCGCTTGGAACGGCGGTGCCGCCCACGGGACGAGGCTGATGACTGGCTACCGTCCGAATCACTATCGTCAGAGCTGCTGGAGCCGCGGTGGGAGTCCGAGTCCGAGTCGTCTGATGAACTGTCCCTTCTGCGCCGCTTCTCCTTCTTTGACCTCTTCTTCTTGTCCTTACTGCTTTTGTACTTCTTCTTCTTCTTGTCCTTCTTGCTGTGCTTCTTGCTTTTCTTGTGCTTCTTGTCCTTTTTGCTGCTCTTCTTTTTCTTGCTGCTGCGCTTCTTCTTCCTCCTTCTGTGGCTGTCATCGGACTCTTCCTCGGAATCAGACACGGGCTTCAAACCCATTGCGGACACAGCGTCCTTTGATCTCTTTCCTTGCTTTCGCTCCTCCGCCATTTGCTTCATACGTTGTTTCTGTGTGAACGAAAGGGTATGCGTGTGCGTGTACAATGCAGCTGACGCTGTATGAGCGGCTTGTTCATTGCAACCACACCTTCCGCCCACGCCTTACCTTCTCATACTGCTTCATCCGTTCCTCCAGCGTCTGGGTCTTCATCTTTCCCAACTGCGACCCAATCTGTTCCTGAAAGAGCTTGTTCAACGTTGACTGGCGGTCTTGAACCCCGAGCGCGCGGCTGGTGCGACCGTGGTCTTGGCGTGGGTGCCGCTTGCACTGCCCGACGAAACAATACGGACAAGATGGACCACCATCCTTGGGGACACTCCCCATCTTCACACCCACTCTATCGGTGATGTTCGCAGCCATGTCTACAAATGTAGCCACACAAACACACACACCGGTTCTGAGTTCGTGGCGGTTGACAAGGCCGAAGGAGTGTCACGAGCGTGGGGTGAAGGCTCACGTCAAACACGAAAGAAGTTGAAATGACTTCGACACATACAGGGCATTTTTGATGCTTTCGCGACTGGCCAGCTTTGTGCCAGACTGTCTGCCCAGCAACCAGCCTGACAAGCAGCGAGCCATGGGTCGTAAGAGGAAGGCCAGTCGGGCTCCTGCCACTCAGGAAGTGGTTCAACGGCAAACAGGGAAGGCTGCTACGGGAGTGGCCAAGCCACGCAAGGCTGTGCAGGTGAAGTCTCGCACCAAGAAGGGCACGACCCGCCAGCAGCGCCCCAAGAAGCAGCCCGTCGAAGAGGCAGAGCCAACAGACTCGTCTGACGAGTTGAGCGTCTCGGATGACGAGGTGGAACAGGCCGCATTGCATTCGGATGACCCGGATTCCGCCGACACGAACAGCTCGGACGAAGAGGACGAGGAGGAATACAGCAGCGAGTACGGCAGCTCGGACCTGGACAGCAGTGACAGCGAGGATGACCAAGACGGTGGGAGTGGCGACAAGTCACAGGTGCTGGGGAAGGAGGTTGGGTCTAGTGGTCATGTGGCAGGCTACGGGTCATGGGTGAAGGCGGAACCGATTGAAAAACATGGCGTGTTGGAGGAAGTGAAGACATCTGGAAAGCAACTGCGCATGCACGTAGACGATCTTGAGAGCGACGATGAGGTTCGTGTGTGTGTTTGCGTGAGTATCAACCTTGAGTTGCGTTGCGTACGGTGGTTTAATCGCTGCACACAACTGTACAGGAGGCTCAAAACACCATCGGCAACGTACCGCTCGAGTGGTACAATGACTATGACCACATCGGCTATGACATTGCTGGCAACCAAATTGCCAAGCCAGCCAAGGTGTCACACATTGACAGATTCTTGCAGAGCCAAGATGACCCGAATTTCAGGTGGAAGATCATGGATGAGAAGAATGGCAAGGAAATCACCCTGTCTCGGCGTGAAGTGGAGCTGCTTCGTCGCATCCAAACCAACAAGTTCCCGCATCCCGAGTTCAATGCGTATCCGGTGCGTGCCAATGACGTGCTCGCTTGCATGAGGAATGGGGTTTTCAACTGTGGGTTCTTTTGGGGCGTCAGGACTATGACCCATGGTTCACTAAAGACAAGGAAATCCATCCTTTGGGCAACGTACACGAACCCAAGCGGCGTTTCCAGCCTTCAAAGTGGGAGAAGATGAAGATCCTCAAGATCATGAAGCGCATTCAGATGGGCACTTACAAAGTTGGTGCGTTGAACTGACTGCAATGAATGTGGCGTGGTGCGCGCGTCAATGAGCCGTTTCATAGGCTAACACCGCGCGTTCAGGCCGTGGCAACAAGAAACCCGAGACGTTCCTGTTGTGGGGCGAGGACGACAGCGCCATTGGGTATCAGAAACGCAGCAAGGCACCGCAGCACATCCCTGCGCCAAAGCTTGCACTGCCTGGGCACGCTTCCTCATACAACCCGCCAGAGGAGTACTTGTTGACGAAGGAGGAGGAGGCGAAGTGGTATGCCGGCGGTGATGTTTCAGGCGATGTCATCCATGCTCATTCTTGTCGCGCTTGTGTGCAGGGAGGAGATGGAGCCTGAGCGTCGGCCACTTCCGTTCATTCCACGAAAGTACAAGACGTTGCGTCATGTTCCTTTGTACCAGCCCCTCATTCGAGAGCGCTTCGAGCGATGCTTGGACCTGTATGTGCAGCACAGCACAGCGTTTTGGTTCGATTCGTGCGGCCTGACCTGTGTTCTTCTTGTGTTGCCTTTGTGTGTTTCAACCAGGTACTTGTGCCCCCGTGCTATCAAGCGCCGGTTGCAAGTCGATCCGGAAACACTGTTGCCGAAGTTGCCGTCGCCAGATGAGCTGCGGCCGTACCCCACCACGCAGGCGATTTCGGTGCGTGTTTGCATGCATGCTCACGAGGTCGCGTGCTCGATCTGAACGTCCTTCCCTGTGTGTGTGTGTGTGTGCTGTGCCATCGCGCAGTTCGATGGACATACAGGCCGTGTGCGCGCCATGTCTGTGGATTCGACGGGCCAATGGTTGGTGACTGGCTCAGATGACAAGACGGTCAGGTTGTGGGAGGTGGACACCGGCCGTTGTGTCCACACTTGGACGTTTGAGGTGGGTGCAGGATGGCGCCTCGTCTCGTCTTGTGTGTAACGTTGGGCGTGTTCGTTTGCGCTCACCATGGTTGGCTCCTTTCCTTTCCTTTCCTCGCCAGGACATCATTCAACACGTGGCCTGGAACCCCAATCCTCGTTTGCACTTGGTTGCAGTTGCGGTGGGCACGCGGTGCGTGAAAGAAGCACAGTGGTGCTGCCGCTGCGATGGTGCTGGTCTCACACGACAGTTGCCCGTGATGCAGGATCGTGCTGTTGAGCACTGGAACGGCTTTGGCTGTGGACTGGCAGCCGACTTGGGAGTCCTTGTCTGGTGCCCGTGCGGAACCAAAGGATGGGGACTCAGAGGTTGAAGCGGAGCCCGCAGGGAGTGATGCTGAAAACGCGGATGAAGGTGCCCGCGCTGGCGAGAAGCCGAAGGAGCCTTCGTGGGCAGCTACGGACATGGTGGGGTCGGCGGCGTTACTGGCCGACAACACACAAGCTAAGGTTGAGATCGAGCTCTATGATCCTGTCAAGCATGTCGTGTGGCACCGCAAGGTGGGTGGAGGAGCGCAGGCCGCGACCCGCAGTTTCAATCTCCGCCACATGTGTGACTGACCTTCATGGAGTTGCGCCTGTGTGCAGGGTGACTACCTGGCATCTGTGTGCCGAGTTGCGGCATCCAGGTCCGTGAGCATCCACCAGGTTTCTCGTCGCAGGTCGCAGCGTCCGTTCAAGCGCAACATCGGTCTTGTGCAATGCGTGACGTTCCACCCAACGAAGCCCATGTTCTACTGCGCGAATCAACGAAACATCCGTGTGTACAACTTGCTGACCCAAACTTTGGAGAAGAAGCTTGTGTCTGGGTGCAAGTGGATCTCCAGCATTGACATGCATGCCACTGGCGACCACCTGATTGTCGGAAGTTACGACAAGAAGGTGGTGTGGTTTGACTTGGAACTGTCCTCGCAACCCTTCAAGATCCTTCGGTATGGCACCTGCGCTTTTGAGACGTGTGTGACCGATGCGGTGCTTCTCACGTTTGTGGTGCGTGTCGCTTCGTCCACACACAAAACAGTTACAACAAGGAGGCAGTGCGTCGTGTGTCCTTTCATCCGACATACCCACTCATGGCCACTGCCGGTGACGATGGATCCGTCCATGTGCTGCACGCCAAGGTGTTTGGCGATTTCTTGCAGGTGTGTCCGAGTCACACGTGTGTGGTCGAGAACCCGTGTTTCACCGTTTCGTGTGTTGCAGAACCCGTTGATTGTGCCTGTGAAAGTTATCAAGGCCCATGAGCGTACCTCTGACAAGTTGGGCGTGCTTGGCTGCGTGTGGCACCCAACACAGCCGTGGGTGTTCACGGCGGGTGCGGACAAGTCGGTGAAGCTGTTCCAGAACATTCCGTAGTATCTTTGTTTTAGGCAGTTCTTAGTGCAATGGAGCGAACAACACAGACGCGTATCAAGCGATCAATGCAAGTGCAAGTACAGTGCACCAGCGAGGCCGCGTTACCAACTCCACTCGCTCTTCTCTGCAGGTCCCCATGGGAAGATACGATACATGCAACAGCACGGCACTTGTCTTGGTGCTCGCTTCTCGATACATGCAACAGCACAGCACTAGTCTTGGTGCTCGTGTTCACGGTTTCCGTGCCACAACCCAAGCGCAATCACCAGGACAGCAGCAGCACCACCCACAGCGGAGTACGGGTACCACTCGACAGCGCGACGCCAAAGGCGCTGCGGCAAGCCCCAGATGCCCTCCCGCTGCGCCGGGACATCACCTTGAACGACCTCAGCCAAGAACGACTGGATCTCGTCGAACTCATCGACTTCAGCGTCCTCGAAGAACACCTTGCTCTGCCGAGACAGAGCGTGCCACAGCACAATCAATCAAGGGCCACAACCGCCAAACTGGCCACCCCCGGGCACACAAGCGCACACAACACACACGGCAACGTATGCACTCGTACCTCGCCGTTGAACACAAACATGCGCGGGAGTTGCTCTGGCAAGATGTTGAACTGTGCCACGAACTTGTCCCATTTCTTGCCATCCAAAGTGCAGAAGTGGAACGCGTCGCGGACGTTTTGGGGCAGCGGAGAGACACTTGCACGAGCCAGCTTGCGCACGTTCTTCACAAACGGCTTCGTCTTGCTTGAGGCGGGGTCAACGACGGCAATGGCCTGCAAGCAGCCCTCGGTGTGTCAGTCAGACATGGATGCAACTGGGCCAAAGGAGCAACACACACTGCAGGAACCTGCACACATGTGCATAACCGAAGAGGTGGACTGATGAAACGCACCAACAAACGACCAGAGCCCGCAAGGTCGCGGAAGTTCATGGAGCTAATCTCTGCCACAATCGGGAACTGGTTCGCCAGAACCCACTGCAGGTGCACAAAACAACCACAAACAAAGCCAAACACAACACAGACACAAGGAATGGTGATGCGGGGCAAACAACAAAGACAGACACAGCTGCAGAGAACACAACAAACCTCCTTCACACTATCGACGGACGACAGGTGGCCCAAGATGATGGGATCTTCACCCTCTTCCATCTTCACCAAAAACGGTGCCTCGTACTCAGGGTAAGCACTGATGAACTCCTCCAAGCTCGTCTCACCGAACGCGTGGGACGCTTGCAACTGGCGAGACACGTCCTTGAACACCTGGTACTGCTCGGCTGCCTGGCCAAGCACAGTGGGCTGGCAAGCAAGATCAAACACACACGCACAACACAAGGCGTCGTGAACGTGGTGTCAGTGCGAGCACGCAGATTCACGAACCTTGGCGAGAACAAAAGAGACAGGGTTCTCTGAACGCTTCGTGAACTGCTTCAAACGGCTCATTGTCCCCAGTCGGTGGATGGATGGACCTACAAGAAGAACAAAGGAAAGCAATACAAAACAAGCAGATTTCGGGGTGAGCGCGTGACCACAACCAACAACCAGGCGATCCAACACACCGTTCATGCGTGCGGAAAACTCCTTGAAGCCTTCCAACGTCCTTGGGTAGCGATAATCTTGAACCTGCGTCGTAGTAGTGGAGACCACACCACCATGAGCACACGGAGCCGGTGACTGCACTCACAAGCGATGTGCGAGCTGTGCACCGTTCGGACCTCGCCGTCTCGAAGGAACTTGATCGTCGGGTAACCCGAAACATCGAAACGCGTCTTCAACGCTCCATGGGCCGTCGCATCAACCTCGCCTGCGTATGACAGGCACCCAACTCATCAGCTCTGCAGTTGGTCCCGCGAGCAACTGACAGCAGCAACACCCACCGAACTGCATTTCACCGGCCAAGGCAGCAGCAGCTTCTTCATAGATGGGGGCCAGGTGCTTGCAGTGACCGCACCACGGCTGTAACAAACATGCGCATCAGTACACGCAGAACTGCTATCCAAACACGCAACGGTGCACGGACCGCGTAGAACTTCACCAACCAAGAGCCCTCCTTGATCAAAGAGTCAAAGTTGGATGTCGTCATCGTCACCACTGACGCATCGCCCTCTGCCGCCATGCAAGCGCACATGGCCGAAGCCAAAGCAAGGCACAGTAGACCGCGCGCCGGCAGCGTGCTTGTTTGAGCCATGGGTACACGCGGGGGGAGCGAGATACAACCACGGACGTTTCATGTGCTGACACGACGCTGCAGCCGCTCGCTACATGTGTTAAATTGGCATGACTATCAACCCCCGAGTGCGCACTGTCGCCGCTTTGTGTCGCACCGCGCAGCGGGGCTGGATCTTGAGCTGCCACGCACGGTTTGCTGACTTCATAATGTGCTCCGTATGTGTCACGTCCCCAAGCCCAATGGTGCGAGAAAGAGAATGCTGCCTTCGCGGACCTTCATTCCACAGCTTGTTCCACACATCCCCACATGGACAAGGTCCACCCACCACTCGCACGCTCCCAATTGCGCCATTTTGACCTTACACAGTGGACGTGGTCACGTCATGAGACCCCTAGCATCGAATGAGCAGGATCACGGAGCGCTGTACTCGAGTGGCAGCAGCCAGACGGCCCGGAACACCTGGCATCAGATCCCCGGCCCGGCAAGAATAGACCAATCAATCAAATCAAGATCGCAATTGACTGTTGCTTGCGCTGACAGTTGCCGGTGGTTTCTGACCAACGCCTCGAATTTGCAGTATCGGCGCACCACAGTTGTGCGCGCGCTTTCCCCCCGGTTCCCAGCGGCACTGATCTTGTGGTCAGTGATCCAGGTCAATTATGTCTCAAGTTGCGACAGGCAACAGGCGCACTGTGCGCACCGTCAAACGCACGGTGACCACCACACGGACAGTTCAAGGCGCCCAGCAGCAGCAGTCCTCTGCGTCGTCGTCGTTCGTCCAGCAGAAGGTCTCCGCACGTGCGTCTGCATCTCATGCTTCCCGAAAGCAAGGCCAGGCTTCCAGTAGCATGGGTGTTGTGGCTTCGTCGGGCCAGGCTGCGGCCTCCAGCCGTCGACTGTCCGCACGTCAGCAGAAGTCGTACCGGAGTGAAACGCACCAGCAGTCGCACCGAAGCCAGGCCCGCCGAGTGAGCGAGCACTACGCCCACGCCGAGCGAGTAAACGGAGAGTTCGCGAAGTACCAACGTCGTGTCCCAGGGGGGCGAGTGTGCCATCCAGATGGTACGACACCCAGAAGCAACCTGCATGCATGCCTGCCGTATTACCTCACTCGTATTGCCTTGTGTGATGTGTTGTGCCCACAGACCCAGACTGTGATGGTGTTGTGAAGTGCATTTGCGACATTTGTGATTGTGGACAGCACCATTGCCCCATGCATGCCAAGATGGCCAAGAAAACGAAGTTTGCTGGCGTCTCCGAAGCCCAGGCGGAGTACGTGAAGAAGGAAGCGGCACGGGCTGCCAAGATCAAGCGTCGTGAACATCGTGTGGAGGGCGGCAAGTTCTACGGCGAGTCAGAGGCGCAGAAAGCCTACGTGCAGCATCAGTTGCAGCCGCGAAAGGCGCGCGAGCGTGAGAAGTATGTGCCCAACCCTGCAAAGTTTCAGGCACAGTCAGAAGCTCGTGCACAGTTCACGGACAAGGAGGCACAGCGCGCTGAGGTGCACCGTATGGAGGACAACCTTCGCGTGAACAGCCGTGCCAAGTTCTATGATCACACTACAGCCCATGATGACTTCCGAGGCCAAGCTGGCACTCCAGTGAAGGCGTACAAGCCAGACAACAAGCCGCTCCAGACGGGCAAGTTTGAAGGCCTGACGGAGGCACAGAAGCAGTACGTCAAATTCGAGGTGGAGGCGCGCAAGCCGCGTCCGAAGGAAGTGTACAAGCCAAGCAACCTTCGCTTGGATGACGAGACCGAGGCGGCTGCTCAGTTCAAGGGCGTGCGTGCCGAGCGCACAAAGTCCATGCGGCCCGCCCGCAAGGCTGCCATCACTGACGCCAAGTTTGCTGGCGTCTCCGAAGCCCAGGCGGAGTACGTGAAGAAGGAAGCGGCACGGGCTGCCAAGATCAAGCGTCGTGAACATCGTGTGGAGGGCGGCAAGTTCTACGGCGAGTCAGAGGCGCAGAAAGCCTACGTGCAGCATCAGTTGCAGCCGCGAAAGGCGCGCGAGCGTGAGAAGTATGTGCCCAACACAGCGCGGTTTGAGGGCCAGACTGAAGCTCGTGCACAGTTCACGGACAAGGAGGCACAGCGCGCTGAGGTGCGCCGTATGGAGGACAACCTTCGCGTGAACAGCCGCGCCAAGTTCTATGATCACACCACCGCCCATGATGACTTCCGAGGCCAAGCTGCGACTCCGGTGAAAGCGTACAAGCCTGACGATAAGCCCCTTCAGACGGGCAAGTTTGAAGGCCTGACGGAGGCACAGAAGCAGTACGTCAAGTTCAAGGTGGAGGCGCGCAAGCCGCGTCCGAAGGAAGTGTACAAGCCAAGCAACCTTCGCTTGGATGACGAGACCGAGGCGGCTGCTCAGTTCAAGGGCGTGCGCGCCGAGCGCACAAAGTCCATGCGGCCCGCCCGCAAGGCTGCAGTTAGTGACGCGAAGTTCGAAGCCGTGTCCACGGCGCAGCATGACTTCGTGAAGCACCAGGTTGCTCGACGCCAGCCAATCAAGCGTCGCTTGTCTGGCAAGGTTTCGGGGGGAAAGTTCTACGGCGAGACGGAGTACAAGGCTGGGTTCAAGGGCGGAAAAGCCGAGCGTCCCAAGCCTCGTGAGCGTGAGAAGTACGTGCCCAACACAGCACGGTTTGAGGGCCAGTCAGAAGCTCGTGCACAGTTCACGGACAAGGAGGCACAACGCGCCGAGGTGCACCGTATGGAGGACAACCTTCGCGTGAACAGCCGCGCCAAGTTCTATGATCACACCACCGCCCACGATGATTTCCGAGGCCAAGCTGGTACTCCGGTGAAGGCATACAAGCCAGACAACAAGCCACTTCAGACGGGCAGGTTTGAAGGGTTGACAGAGGCACAGAAGCAGTATGTGGCGTACAAGGTGGAGGCGCACAAAGCAGCAGCTGGCAGGGCTCAAGAGGACCACATCGAATTCGGCAAGGAGAACCGCGACTTTGTCACGGAAAGGTGTGTCACTTGTGCATTGCTGCCATGTCGTGTCAACGCTCTCACACAGGTGCTTGGTTGCCTGTGGTGGTTCCAGTCATGCCAAGCACAACATGAAGAAGATTCACGTGTGTGCAGCAACGTACCTTCGTGACAAGCAGCACCAAGCTGACCAAGCAAGTGTGAAGATGGTTGATCACGGCCGTCGGGTGCGTGCGGACATGTGACTCGCGCTGCACGGTTCTGCGGCTGCTGGATGCCTTCGTGGTTGTTGTTGCTGTACTCACTGGCTGCTGTGTGCTATCCATGCCGCATGCAGGTCGCCGCTACAAAAGCCAGCCGCTCTACCCGCCTTCACAAGCGGTGGAAGTACCTGCGTGAGGACGAGGAGGGGCACCAGTTGTTCTGCGAGCAGTACAGTGTGAACGGCGACGCCATGAGTGTGGCCAGCTCCCGTGGACGTGTGATTTCCTCCTCAGCGTCTCGTCGATCATCCTCACGAGAGGCTCGCAACTCCACCTACGCCCAGCGCTCCTCCTCCTACCGCAAGCAACAGCACCAGGAGTCAAGCAGCAGTAAATGGGCGCAGCGAGTCGAGACGTCTGCCGCCGCCGCCGCCAACAGCAGCAGCCGCCAGGTTGTCGCCGTGCGGGCCCAAACGCCACGTGGTCGACCGCCGTCGCGACCTGAGTCCGGCGTGAACAAGCTGCAGCTGTCTCGCGCCCAACAGCGCGCCGCAGATGCCGCGGGCGTGTCCCCACGACCCCCGATGCGCCCCAGTGGTGGCTCTCGAGTGGGTCGACGCATGAGTGGCGGTCGCCATGGGCGAAGCGTGCGCGCCGGTGCCGCGGTTCGTGTCAAGTAGCGCGACGCGAGCGTGTGTTGTAGAGAGCTGGCGGAAAGGAGGGGGCTCACTACCGCGCGCATGCACGGTACAGTCTCGAGTTTTCGGTGTGCCATTTGGGTGCGTGGCTGCGCTCTGTGTATGCGCCGTCAATCAAAGGAACAAAGGTTTGGAGATTGTCTTGTATCATGGAGCACGTCCTGTGTGTACGATGACTCTTGACGAGGAGGTTGCTCGCCTTCGTGCAACACAACACGCACACACACACACACACGCGGAGAAGGTCGAATGGGACTGTTGTTGCGCTCTCCATGGTCAAAGAGGGGTTGTGATTTTATGCGGCTGGGCCAATCCTATGGTTCTACCCAAGCATGCTCAGGGCGCGCTGCAATCGTTCTCGAGCAAGGTTGATGTCCTCCGCCTGGCAGTGCAATGAAACACAGGGAAACAAAGCTCGTTAGCCAGGGGCAACGCATAGCCTCATACCCCCCTAACTCCCCAACAAGCACACCACGACACACACAACGCTGCTGCTGCTACTTGCCTTGAGTGCAGCAAGGGCGAAACGTGTGAGTTCCATGGAGTCGGCGATGGCGGTCTTGGACACACCATGTCGCCCAGAGCGGGATGACGGGCGACCACGCGAGGCCGAGCCCGGGCGCCCACGTGGCGTCCGGGAAGGGGCAGGAGCAGGAGCAGGAGCAGGAGCAGGTGCAGGAGCAGGGGCAGGCGCCGGTGCTGGTGTTGGGGCGTAGCCACCTGCTGCAGGGTAACCGGTGGGTGCTCCGGCGTACCCTTGCGCGTATCCCTGACCAGCGACTGGGGGTTGAGAGTACCCGCCCTGTGGGGCAGCTGCCGGGGGTTGAGCGTACCCACCGTGCGCAGCAGCGGGTGGCTGCGAGTACCCACTCGCTCCTCCGGCAGGGAAGGCGGTGGGGATGTCAGCGGTGGGCGCAGCTGGAAACGCGGTGGGCACTTCCGGGAAGCCACCACCCGCACCCGCACCCGCACCAGCTCCCACGCCACCAGCACCGGCACCAGCGCCGGCGCCAGCACCTACCGCGCCCGTTGGGGCGTCAGGAATGGACGGCGTGCCGTCATCGACACCAAACATCTGCGACAACAAGCAGCCGGGACATGTGAGCTCCAG
>Ga0213833_1000609_pt1 | contig 32602 bp, 25 predicted proteins | sample SWATP21_FD_160575 | JGI IMG/M metagenome (GOLD analysis project Ga0213833, IMG submission 160575) | Coastal seawater microbial communities from Marineland, Florida, United States - SWA TP2 #1 | ecosystem: Environmental > Aquatic > Marine > Coastal | place: USA: Florida | collected 2016-08-14 | reverse complement strand
ATCATCGAGCCCGAGCGGCCGACAACCTCGCCCACCTCGCCCGGCGGCAGTTCGGTCCCGTCCGGCCCGATGACGCGGATATCGTGACCGGGCATCGCCTTGCCCACCGTGTGCAGCTTGTCCGGATGTTCGTGAGCAACGAGGACGCAGGACCCGCCGCCCTCGGTCATGCCGTAGAATTCGATCAGACCGCCCGGCCAGCGGCGCAGCACCTCGGCCTTCAGCTCGGCGGAGAAGGGCGCGGAGGTACAGTATTTCAGGCGGAAGGCCGAGAGATCGAAGGCGTCGAAATCCTCGACCGCCAGGATGCGCTGATACTGTACCGGTACCAGCATGGCATGGGTCGCCCGGTGTTTTTCGGCCAGCTCCAGAAAGCCGCGCGCGTCGAATTTCGGCATCAGCACGACCGTGCCGCCGCCGGCCAGGGCCGGCAGGAAGGCGACCAGCGTGGTGTTGGAATAAAGCGGCGTCGATACCAGCCCCACCGCATCGGGGCCGAACCCCGGCGGATCGGTCAGCTGGTTGTGCGGCCAGCGCATCTTGTGCGACTGGACGATCCCCTTGGGCGTACCGGTCGTGCCCGAGGAATAGATGATGTTGAACGCCATGTCCGGCGTGATCTCGACCGGCTCCGGCCGCGCCCCCTCCGGCGCCATCCAGCCGTCCAGCGGCGTGCCGCGCGCGCCCTCTGTCAGGGCGATGAAGTCCGCCCCGATCCCGCTGGCTACCGGTGCCAGATGCGCCGAGACAATTGCATCGGTAAAGACATGGCTCGCCCCGCAATCGGCGATCATGCCGGCGAGCTGTTCAGCGGTGGCCGAGGGCGAAAGCGGCGCGACGGCGGCGCCGGTGCGCAGCGTTGCGATGAAAACGGCGACATAGTCGATCGAGGCCGCGGCACAGATCGCGACCGCACCGCCCGGCGTCACCCCGTCACGCTGCAGCGCCGCCGCGATCCGGTCCGCCCGCGCATCGAGTTCGCGATAGGAAATCCCCGCCTCGCCGCAGATCACCGCAGTCTTTTCGGGATTGGCCGCCACCTGCAGGGCAAACAGCCCGGTGAAGGTGCCGAAGGGCTGCTGGACATAGTCCCGGATTACGCTCACGGCATCTCTCCCGCCATGGTTTGGAAACAGGGTATGCCTGCCCTGCCTCACATATTCATGCGGAAAGGTTAGCCTTGCGATCTACGGTATGGAAGAAGCGCGGTGCAGCGACAATCAGGGCTCGCCCCGCTTGCGGGGGAGCTGTCCGCGTCAGCGGACTGAGGGGGCGATGCGAAGCAGCGCAGAGCGCGAAGCGCGCATTCACTTACCCCCTTCGACCTCACCCGGCCCAAGGCCGGGCTCGGCCACTTCCCCCGCTGACGCAGGGGAAGCCTCACACCTAGCGCAGCTGGCTGTCCTTGCTGCCGCGGCGGTTGATGCCGCCGGTCGGGCGGCGGGCATCGCGGCCGGACTGGCAGTCGATACAGGTCCGCGCGCCCGGCAGGGCCTGGCGCCGGGCCAGCGGGATGGTCTCGCCGCACTCCACGCAGTATTCCGACCCCTCGCCTGTCGGCAGGCTGGCGCGCGCCGCGGCGACGGCGTCATTCGTGGAATCGTCGATCTGGTCCTGAATTGCGCCGTCGCGCGTCCAGCCACCCGCCATGTCGGCACCCGGTCTGCTATCGGTGTACGGAAGGATATGGCGGGTGAACGGGCGCGTTCAAGGGCTCGCCCCGCTTGCGGGGGAGCTGTCTGTCCAACCGCCCAAAGGTGTCATCCCGGCCGAATGCCCCGCGAAGGCGGGGCGCAGGGCCGGGACCCAAACGCGCCGATGTCGGCCGCAAGCAGGCTTCATCGCCGAGACAGCTGGAAAGCACCGGGATTATGGGTCCCGGACTTCCGCCCGGCCCAGGGCCGGGCATCCATCCGGGATGACAGCGGGATCTGGAAGCCCCTACGCCTTCACCACTTCCTGTTCGATGGCGCCGAAGATGGAGTGGCCGGTCTTGTCCTTCATCTCGATGCGAACCGTGTCGCCGTAATTCATGAAGGGGGTTTTCGGCGCGCCGCTTTCAATGGTCTCGATCATGCGGATTTCGGCGATGCAGGAATAGCCCACGCCGCCTTCGGAAATCGGCTTGCCGGGACCGTCGTCCAGCTTGTTGGAGACCGTGCCCGAGCCGACGATCGTGCCGGCGGTGACCGGGCGCGTCTTGGCCAGATGGGCGATCAGCTGCGGGAAGTCGAACGTCATGTCGATGCCGCACTCGGCCTTGCCGAAGGGTTCGCCATTGTATTTCACCAGCAGCGGCAGGTGCAGCTTCTTGCCGTCCCAGGCCTCGCCCAGCTCGTCCGGCGTCACGGCGACCGGCGAGAAGGCGCTCGGCGGCTTGGACTGGAAGAAGCCGAACCCCTTGCCCAGCTCGGCCGGGATCAGGCCGCGCAGCGAGACATCATTGACCAGCATGACCAGGCGGATGGCCTTTCCGGCTTCCTCGACCGAGCAGCCCATCGGCGCATCGCCGGTGATCACCGCGATCTCGCCTTCCATGTCGCAGCCCCAGGCCGTATCGCCCAGCGGGATATCGCCGCGCGGCGCCAGGAAGGCGTCGGAGCCGCCCTGATACATCAGCGGATCGGTCCAGAAGCTGGCGGGCATTTCCGCCCCGCGCGCCTTGCGCACCAGTTCGACGTGATTGACATAGGCCGAGCCATCGGCCCACTGGAACGCCCGCGGCAGCGGCGACAGGGCTTCGCGCTCGTGGAAGCGTTCGCGCGGAATGGTCTCGCGTTCCAGCTCGTCGGACAGCGTGCGCAGCTCGCCCTCGCATCGCTCCCAGTCGTCCAGGGCCGCCTGCAGGGTCGGCGCGATGCGGGTGGCATCGGCACACCAGGCCAGATCCTTCGAGACGACGACCAGACGGCCGTCACGGCTGTCCGACTTGAGCGTTGCGAGTTTCATGATCGGTCTTTCCTTCGACTTCGTGGATACCGGCCGCCCCTCTGCGGGAACGGTCCGGCGCTAGACCAGCGCGCCGGGCAGGCGCCCGTCGCGCGGGGATTGCGGGAATACGCCGTAGCTCCAATCGACGATGGCGTCGAGCTCCGGCCCCAATTGTTCGGCGATGCGTTCGGCTTCCGCGCGGCGGCGGTCGGGACCATGGGCCTGACCGGTATCCTTGGCATCGCGCGTGAAGAGCGGCCCGGAAGCGGTCGCCGCGATATGGTCTTCGCCCAGCTCCAGCCCGAAAAACGCGTCGACAGCCGTCAGCCCCTGTTCCGGCGCCGCGACGAAGGCATCGCCGTCCAGCCAGGCGAAACGGTCTGCCGCGCCCTGGGCGCGTGCTTCCAGCATGGCAGCGACCTGCATCTGCCAGACGAGGGCGGCGATCTGCAGATCGGACATCTGCATCAGCTGGCGCTGGTCGGTGCGGGCGATCGGATGCCCGTCCATCGCAAAGATCGTGAATAGCCGCCGCGCAAAGGCCCGTCCCGCCTCGCCCTTCTTGGCGATGGAGATCAGGAAGGCGCGCAGCTGGGAGGTGAGGAAGAGATGCCGGCTGTCCGGGAAGAGGCGCACCACATCGCCGATCAGATTATTGACCGTATTGGTCGGCTTGATCGTCACATGGGTCTCGCCGGCGAAAGGCTGGCTCAGGGCGCCGACAACCGGTTTCAGCCAGGTATCGGACACCGCCCAGCCCTCGCGCCGCTTGATATTGGCGACCTCCATCAGGGCCGCCGGCTCCTTCAGGCTCAGATTGACGCCCGGCCGGTCGAGACAGCGCGCCAGCAGGGTCGAGCAGCAAAAGGCGGTATGCCAGATGAAAACCGGCGCGGCCGGCATGTCCGGCTGCGGCAGCTCGCCCAGCGATACAGGCCGGGTGCGGCAGCCGGTACGGTCCCAGCGCTCGTCCAGGAAGGCCGTATCGGCGAGACTGTCACGCGTGACCTGGCACAGGCGCACCGCCCGGTTCTGCGCATCCAGCGCATCGGGGAACCACAGCGCGTCTGGCATGGCCGTATCCGTCAAATCCCGCTCCGCCTGCTTGTGTCAGATGTTTCCGAACGTGCCGTCTTCGCCCAGCCATTCCAGGACGCCGTCATGGATGGAGAAGCGCGCTCCGTGCAGTTCCAGCCCGCGCTGTTCGATCGCATCGCGCACGAAGGGGAATTGCTTCAGGCGCTCCAGCGAATGGCGGATCGAGACCAGCTCCAGCGTGTCGGCGATGTCGGCCAGCGGCGCATCGCCCAGCTCGCCGGTCACCTCGGCCCGCGCCGGTTCCATCGTGCTCAGCCAGGGGCCCAGATAGGTGTTCGGCAGACCGTCCAGCCCGTTGGCGCAAGCCTTCACGCCGCCGCAATCGCCATGCCCCATCACCAGCACGCCCTTGACCTTGAGCACTTTCACCGCGAACTCCAGCGCCGCCGAGACGCCGTGCAGGCCGCCGCCCTCTTCCGCCGGCGGGACCAGATTGGCGACATTGCGCACCACGAAGAGCTCGCCCGGCGCGGCGTCGAAAATCGCCGCCGGATCGACCCGGCTGTCCGAACAGGCAATGACCAGCGTGTGCGGGGTCTGCCCGTCGGCGAGCTCGGCATAATGCGCCCGCTCGACCCGGAACCGGCCATCCTTGAAGCGGCGATATCCCGAGATCAGGGTTTCCGGCGGCTGAAACGACATGAACACCTCCCGCGATGACTGGGCCCCTCAACGGGCATCTTTGCCAGCGTTTCTAGTTGCAATCGCAAGCAACGGGAACCCGCAGCCGCAGGCAAAAAAGGCCGGCCCCGCGAACGGGACCGGCCTCCAGTGTCGTGCATTTCGCCTTGGCAGTCTGGGAGGATTACCCGGCAGTCGTGCACTGAGCCATGGCCAGATTGGCCTCGACCTCGTCCTCGCCGGACGAGGCTGCATTCGCCGCCTGGAACGCCTCGACAGCGGCCGCACGGTCGCCGGAGAGCCACAGGGCCACGCCGCGATTATTCATCGCGCGCCAGGCGCCGTTGCGCATCTCGATGGCGGCATCGCAGGCGGCGATCGCCATCTCGTACTCGCCCGTGGCGGCGTAGGCGGCGCACAGATTGGTGTGGGCGGCCACTTTGTGACCCGGCGCACCGGAACCGGCGACGACGTCCTCGCCGAAATGGATCGCTTCCGGCCACTCGCCACGGCTCACCGCATTGTACTGGGCGCGGATCACGCCGTTGGCGGTGCGGTGGGCGGCAAATTGCGGTTCGGCATCACAGGACTGAGCCAGGGCCGCAGACGAAGACACGGCCGCCAGGGCCGCCGCGAGAAACACAGAGCGCATGGTCACTCCCTCAATAAGCGCGACCCTTCGGGGGTGTCCGCCAGGGACAGAACGGGCTCCGATCCGTTCTCCAGGCCGCGCGACCATTCAAGACTGGCAGGCTACACCGCTCCGCTCGGAAGCTGCGCCGCCCAAGTAAACACCGTTCAGATTTAGAACGAAGTTATGCGAATGGAATTGACGAATTCAGGATTGCAGGAATACATAATCGTATGGATGACTGGTCCGATTATCTCGTCTGCCTGGCCATTTCCGAGGCCGGCAGCCTGACCGCCGCAGCGTATCAGCTGGGCGTCAGCCAACCCACTGTGACCCGGCGCCTGCAGGCGCTGGAACGCCGGTTCGGCGAGCCCGTTTTCGAGCGCGAGAACGGCCAGTCACGGCTCACCCCGCTCGGTCACAAGGTTATCGCACATGCCAAGCGCATGCGCGACGAGGCGTCTGCCATCGAACGCGCCGTGATCGCCCAGGACCAGTCCCTCACCGGCCTGGTCGTGGTCTCCGCCTCCGAAGGCATCGGCGCCGACTGGCTGCCGCGCGCCCTCGTCTCCTTTCAGCGTGACAATCCGGGCATCGGCATCGAGATCGCGATCAAGAACAATTCCGCCAATCTGGCCGACCGCGAAGCCGATATCGCGCTGCGCTGGAACGGGCCCGGCACCCAGCAGAGCCTGATCGGCCGCCGCGGCGCCACGGTCGGCGCGGGCCTCTACGCCTCGAAGGATTATCTCGACCTGCACGGCCGCCCCGAACAGGTCGAGGACCTCGCCGACCATGCCTGTGTCGGCTGGTCGATGGGCGATTATTTCGGCTGGCCGGCCAATGCCGACGGCGCCCCCGTCCTGCCCCGCCACGTCTCGATGAAGGCCAACTCCCCGGCCAGCCATGTCATGGGCATCGAGGCCGGCTTCGGCGTCGGCGTCACCTCCCACCGCCTCGCCCGCCGCAACCCCAACCTGGAACGCCTATTGCCCGACTTCGAATCCTCCCTGGACCTCTGGGTCGTCGCCCACGAAACGGTGCGCAAAAGCGCCCGGGTGCGCGCCGCCTTCGACCACATCATCGCGCAGATGCAGGCGGACGGGGCTTATTTTACGCGCGGGGAGGCTTCGATTTTGTGAGGGGGGAGGATTGGGCGCAGGAGCGGACGTGAGAGTTCGCTAGAGCCTTATCAGTAAGGGGACGTTCGCTGACGTTTTACGCACAGGGATCTAGGATACTGGTCATTTGTTGGCAGTTGTGGAAAGTGGATCAAGATCGGAACCTCCGAAAAATTCGGATAGATCAGCCCACCCACGGATGCGGGCAGCGCCATGCACACATTTAATGGAGGTCGCCAATGAACCTTCAGGAATATGAGCAGGGCGGCCAAGCGCTGTATGCGGAGTTTTGTGAGATCGTCGCCGATCTGCTCCGACGCGCGCTGGAAAACGAGCCGGGCTATCGCCTCCAGCAAATCCAGCACAGGGCCAAAGGCGTCGTATCGCTGCGGGCGAGACTGGAGCAACAAGACGCGCTAGGCGCCGATGCGATTGAGGCTCTACGCAAAGACCTCGCCGGGTGCCGCGTCGTGTTTTACACCAACAATGACGTCAATCGCTTCGCAACCTCGGGCCTTTTGGGAGACCTCTTCGAAATTGATTGGGATCGCTCGAAATTCCATCAGCCCGGACCGGGCGCTCAGGACGCCGAAAAGCTCTTTCAGTCTTATAATTATGTCGTCCGGCTAAAAGACGACCGCACGGGGCTCGTCGAATATGTTCGATTCAAAGGCCTCTGGTGCGAAGTCCAGGTACAGACGACACTCAATCACGCCTGGGCGGAAATGGCCCACGACATCATCTATAAGCGGCCCGAGATCAAAGGGTTCGGCGACCGTGAATCGACAATGATCGAGCGCCGCCTCGGCGAGGTGATGCGCGACCATCTTCTGCCCGCAGGCTACATGTTTCAGAAAATCGTAAGCGACGTTCAACGTCTCATGGATGGCAAGAAGCTGTTCGACCTCGGCGCCGTGGATGCGATTTTGAACGCACCCGACAACAATGAACGCAAGGATGCGGCCGAACGTCTGCGCGACGATGTTCTGCCCTATTATGACGATCCGCAGACAGAGTTTCCGGACATCAGGGAGAAACTGAAACAGGCGTGGCTGGCGGCTCACGACACCGCCACGAAATCCCGTGAAACCCCATTTGGAAACTATCCCGGCGCGGAACCGCATGACGTAGCAAAGGTCATCGCCGATATTTTCGAACGGTATCGGTATCTCGATCCGGAGGCGACTTACGCCGTCATCCGCGACCTGTTCATTCAGACGAACGATCCCGAATCCCGCAAGCATCTTACAAGCCTCGCCGAGAAACTGTCGGCGCACACATTGCAGGTATGGGAAAAATACGGACCGATCGCGCAAACACGCCTCGCTGCCGCGCTCAAGGCGGAAGAGAATCTTGAAGCCATGGCGCCGATCGCGGCGGCGATTTGCGGCGAAATTCTGAAGCCAGACATCACCGGGACGTCATCCAGCTCCAACACGATCACGTTTCACACCGGCACAGTCATCTATAGCGAGGCGCTTGCGGCCGCGCGCCGCGACGCTCTCGACATGCTCATTCAGCTGGCCGTGGCCGCGCCGTCGGAGGACGATCAGCGCGTCGCCATCTCCAATCTATTTCTCGCCGGCTCCGCGCCGAAGCACGCGGTCTACAGCCATGACGTGACGGCGATGGTCCTCAACGACAGCGCCTATATGCTGCGCGCGCTTCTGCCGATCTTGACGGAAAAGCCCATGGATGCGCGGCAGGATTACGAAGCGCGCATTTTGAGTTTGTGGCGGCGTTATCGTTCGTTGCCGGACGATCTTATGAGCGACGCGAAAGTCGCCAAGGCGCAAACGCAATTGATCGACGCCATTATTGCGTTGCGCGATGCGCTCAATGGAGACGAGGAGTTTGTGGTTTTCAAAACTCTCGTCGGCTTCCGGTCCGTCTTCCCCCACATGTGGGAGGATGACGGGCTTGATTTCGAAAAGGACCAGCGCATCCGTGATGAGCGTCAAGATGAATTGCTCGACAGCATTTCCGCAACGACATGGGGGGGCTGGAAACAGCGGCTTGGGCGCGCCGCTGCGGTCCAGTCTAATGACGGCGCAACCTTTCCGCCGCTGATCCGGTTTTTTCAACAGATCGCGACGCGTCATCCTGCGCTTGGGATGGATCTGCTGACCGACCGCGATTTGCTCCCGCGCTGGACCCTGGCCCCGATCGCGATCGCGCTCTTTGAGACCGAGGCGCGCGAAGACACCAAAACCGCGCTGCTCGCCTGGGCAGAAAATGGCAACTACCTGCCGGAGATCGCCTCGACCGCGAGATTCGCCAAGACGATTGATCGCGAGGCTGTGCTGCGCGTTGCGGAAGTCTCAAGAGACAAGACGGACGAACACGCCTGCGTCATGTTGCTGGAAGCGGCGACCCGCCGCTTCGGCGACGACAAGGCGTTTTGGCGGGACGAGGTCTTCTTTCCGTGCCTCAAGATGCTTCACGCTGCGGGCAATCACCGCTGGATCTACTACACATGGTTTTCGGCTCAGGGGGATTCGTTGTTTGCGGGCCTTGGCGCCGAACAGCGCGCAGCCGTGCTCGATGCCATGGCGGGCGCGCCGACGATCGACTACCACGCTGAAGCCATTCTCCTCCCTCTCGCCCGTCAGGATCATATCGCTGTTCTGGAGTATTTCGGCCGGCGGATCGCCACCGCGGCGGAAGAAGGACGCGAGCTCTTCGACGCCGTTCCTTTCTCCTTTCAAGAGGTCAACAAGGCGCTTCAACCGCACCCGGAAGACGTACTCGATGCGCTGCGCCGCTGGAACGATGCAGACAGCGACAACGCCCGCTGGCAATTGTCGCATTTCCTGAGTCGGGTCTATCCGGAGTTTCAATCGCCTTTGCCGGAAACGCTCACCGCGCTGATCGACAGCGCCGATGGCGATACGCTTGTTTTCGTTACATCGCTCCTTGAGGGATTCGAAGGACGCGAAACGCTGCTGCCGATCCTGCGCGCCATCCTCGCCTCCGACGCGGCGACCGACGACATCGAAGAAACGGTTTTGCGTGTCTTTTACGAAACCGGCGTGATGACCGGAGAGTTCGGCGCGGCGCAAACCTATCAGGCAAAGGCGGATTCGATCAGGCCATGGCTCAATGACGATTCCGGGCGCGTCAGAGCGTTCGCCGAAAAAGAAATCCGCTCTCTGGAACGCGCGGTGGCCGCCGAAACCCGGCGCGCCCAGGAAGAGATCGCCCTGCGGCGCCTCGACTATGGCGAACCCCTTCGCGGCGAGGGTCAAGAAGAGGACCAGGATGATGAAAATCCGGAAGACGGCGAAAACGAGGGCTAGTTGGACGGTTTGCCGTGCTTATGGATCGTTCTGGTCCTGATCGCAGAATTCATTTCTGGACAAGCGGTGCGCCCGGGGCGCTGAATTAAAATGGCCGCTTCCAGACACACCGCTTCGCCCCATCGCTAACGTCCGCTAACGGAATCAACCGGCCCCAGCTCGCCCCCTACCCCTCCGGCGGCGCCCCTGCCGGCAGGGCCAGCACATTCATCGCCACGGAGATCCGCTCTCCCGGGCCCTTGTGGGGGCGGACGGCGTGCATGAGCCAGGACGGGAAGATGACCAGCTTGCCGGGCTCGGGGCGGACGCGGAATTGTGACATCTGCTTTTCGCCGGTCTCGTCGGTGAAGACGAGGTCGGGGGCGACCATGCGGATCATCGGGAAGCGCGGATCCTGGGCGACGAAGAAACCGTCCTCGGCATCGCCGCCATCGTCGACATAGAAGCTGGCCGACCAGAAGGAGCCGGGATGGGAATGCATCTGGTTGGACGCGCCGGCGGGCGAGACATTCGCCCACATCTCCATGCCCATTTCATAGCGCGAACGGCCCTGGGCAGCATTCACGTCCGAGGTGAAACGGCCGCAGACCTGCATCGTCTCGCGCGCCAGCTCGATCGCGGCCTCGCCGCCCCAGTCCAGCATCTCGATATCGGAATGCCAGCCATGAATGTTCGAGCGCCGCACGCCCGGCGAGGCGGCCCGGCGTGCCAGGATGGCCTGTTTCAGTTCGCAGACCAGCCGGTCGGCACCGGGCAGGCGCACCTCGATCAGGGGGGTGGCGAAGAGCCGGTTGACCGTGATCTGCGGCGCGGCGCTGCCGCCCGTCACCGTCATTCCTCGTCGCCGTAGATCGCCACCACCGGCTCGCCGCCTTCGGTCAGGCGGGCGCGGTACATGCCCGGCGTGTTGAAACTCCAGGCGATATCGCCCTCGGCCGTCAGCGCGATAATGCCGCCATCGCCGCCCAGATCGGTCAGCTCGGTCTGGATCACCTGGTCGGCGGCCGCCTGCAGGGTGAGGCCCTGCATCTCGACCAGCGCACAGATGCGGCTGGCCACGGTCAGACGGATGAAATACTCGCCCGTGCCCGTCGCCGAGACGCCGCAGCTGTCATTATTGGCATAGGTGCCCGCGCCGATGATCGGGCTGTCGCCGACCCGGCCCCAGCGCTTCGCTGTCGTGCCGCCCGTCGACGTGCCCGCCGCGATATTGCCGGCCTCGTCCAGTGCGACGACGCCGACCGTGCCGAAACGGTGTTCCAGCGCGTCACGCTCGAGCAGACCTTCCTGGACCAGTTCCGGATCCGGCGCGCCGTCCGGACGCGGCGGAATGTCCAGACCGTCACGGCCGAGCGAACGTTCCAGCGCCGCCCAGCGGCGTTCGGTGAAAAACCAGGCCGGCTCGACCATTTCCAGCCCCTGCTCCCGCGCGAAAGTCTCCGCACCCTCGCTTTGCAACATGACGTGACGCGAATGTTGCATCACTGTGCGTGCAAGGGTGATCGGATGTCGCACCTGTGTGACACCTGCGACAGCACCCGCCTGAAGGGTCGCCCCGTCCATGATCGAGGCGTCGAGCTCATTGCGCCCGGCCGCCGTGAACACGGCACCGCGCCCGGCATTGAACATCGGATCGTCCTCAAGACCGTGGATCACCGCCTCGATCGCATCCAGCGCACTGCCGCCCTGCGACAGCACGGCCTCACCACGCTCCAGCGCCGCATGCATGGCTGCGCGATAGGCGGCATCGGTCTCCGGCGTCATGCTCTCACGCTCGATCACACCGGCCCCGCCATGCACGACAAGCGCCCAGTTTCCGTCCTCCGCCAGGGCCGGAGACAGGGTCAGAAGAGCCGCGGCAGAGGCCGCCGGCAGAATGGATCGCAGCATGATGAAATCTCCCCAAATCAGTTGGCTTCAGCTTTGCCATTCGCGCCGTCCGACGCAAGCCTGAAGGCGCTTCGGGGCTGCTCAGCCGCCCGTGCGGATACGCACGCGGGACTGCGCCATCCGGCCGGATTCATCAACGGCCGTAACGGCATAGAAGCCCGGCCCCGGCGGCACCCAGACCGGCTCGCCCAGCGCATTGCGGTCGACCGGTTCGCCATCGGCATACCAGTCCAGCGTGCCACGCGCCTGGGCCGCCAGAACAAAGCCGCGCCCCTCGCCTTCCGACCAGACTTCGGCTCCATCCGGCGGGAAGAGGATGTGCGGTGCCGGGTCGGTCCGGTATTGCGTCAGCGTACCCGGAACGTCCGGCACCGGCGCCCGGTCTTCCGCGCGCGACACGGAGCCCGGCTCGATACGCTCCAGACCGTCTGCCAGGCGGAAGAGCAGAGGCAGGGCGCCTTCACGGCCGGTAATCCCCTCCCGCGGCGCACCGTCTGCCCGGCCGGTCCAGACCACGAGGGTGTAGCGTCCGGTCACGCCGGCCGCCCAGGCGTCCCGGAAGCCATAGGATGTGCCCGTCTTGAAGGCGATGTCCGGCGCCCCGCGCGCCAGCGAAGCCGGCATGCGCCCGCCCGGATGCGGTGCCCGGCGCAGGATATCAAGCACTTCCGCCGCCGATTCCGCGCCCAGCACGGCATAACCGTCTTCAGCCGCCGGATCGTCTTCGCGCCAGCGCAGCGGACGCGCCACGCCCTCATCGCCCAGAGCCGCATAGAGCACCGCCAGCTGCCGCAAGGTCAGCCCGGCACCGCCCAGAGCCACGGCGAGCCCGCTGTCGGCTCCCGCCGTGCGCGGACGTTCCGGATGGGCGCCGGCGAAGGTCAGCGCAGCGTTGAAGCGGCGCGCGCCCACCCCGTCCAGCGCCGTGACGGCCGGGACGTTCAGCGAGTGCTGCAAGGCTTCCGCGATCGTGACATCGCCGCGGAAACGCCGGTCGAAATTGTCCGGCCGGTAGCCGGCAAACCGGCGCGGCAGGTCGGAAATGCGTGTGCCGCCGGCGGCCAGACCGTCATCGAACGCCATACCGTAGATGAAGGGTTTCAGTGTCGAGCCGGGAGAACGCGGCCGGTCGGTCAGATCGATCCAGCCGCCGGGGCGCGCCCGGCTGGCGGACCCCGCCATGGCGCGCACGGCCCGCGTCTGCGTCTCCACGAGCATGGCGGCGAACTGCACGTCCGGTCCGGTTTCCCGGGCTGCCAGCGCCAGTTCTTCCTGCAGCATTGTCTGGAGGTGGGCATCGAGGGTGGAGACGATGTCCGCCTCTCCGGGCCCGGCTGCCCGGCGCAGGGCATCGGCCGCATGCCAGGCATCGGCCGGGAAATCCTGGCGCCCCGGTGCCGGATCGAAAGCGGCATCGGCAGACGCATCCGCACGCGCCAGCCCCACTTCGGCCAGACGGTCCAGCACGCGTCCGCGCGCCAGCACCGCATTGTCGGGACGCCGATCCGGACGCCGCGCTTCGGGCGATTGCGGCAAGGCGATCAGCAAGGCGATCTGTTCGATGGTGAGCGCATCGGGCTCCCGCCCGAAATAAGCCCAGCTGGCAGCCCGGACGCCTTCCAGATTGCCGCCATAGGGCGCCAGGGTGAGATAGAGTTCGAGGATTTCGCGTTTGGAATAGCGCAGCTCCAGCTGCCAGGCCCGCAGTATCTGGATGATCTTGGCGCCGACCGTCCGCTCGCGCGGCTCGATCAGACGCGCAAGCTGCATGGTCAGGGTGGAACCACCGGACACGATACGGCCGGCCATGGCGCTGTCCCGCGCCGCACGCGCCAACGCCAGCGGATCGACGCCGGAATGCTGGTAGAAGCGCGCATCCTCATAGGCCAGCAGGGCCTCGACGAAATGCGGATCGATGCCGTCCAGATCGGCCTCGAGCCGCCAGCGGCCGTCGGCGACCGGAAAGGCGCGCAGCACCTGCCCGTCCCTGTCCCGAACGACCGTCGACACGTCTCGTCCGGCCTCGACAGGCGGCGGCAGGGCATGGTCGGCCGCGAGAACCGCCGCAAACAGGGTCAGGGCGATCACCCCTCCCCAGTATATCCGCGGCAGTCCCAGCACGGCATCAGCCTCGCGGTGCGATCACGATACGCCCGGTCGCGCTGCGTGCGAACGTGTCCGGCCGGTACATGTCCTCGACCACGGCACCGGGCAGTGTGTAGCTGCCCGGCGTCACGGCGCGCACGACATAGGCGATACGCTCGGCCCGCCGGTTGCGCAGATCTAGCGCCGCCACGAAGCGGTCGTCACGCGCTTCGGCCACGCGCGGTGTGCGGATATTGTCGAGCCAGGAATAGACGCCGGTATTGCCGGCATCCTCGGGCCGCACGACCGCTTCGATCTCGAAACCGGGCGGCAGAAGGTCTTCCACGATGGCCGGGATCAGACGCTCCTCGCGCGGCGCGACAACAAGATCGATGATCAGGCGATCACCCTGGACCAGGTTCTCCAGATCGGCCTCGGAACCATCCAGGCGGCGAACCCGCTTCTGGATCACCAGGCCCTGGGCATCGACATCCGGCGCCTCGACCGTCTGGCCATGAGCGATCTGGGTGACCCACGCCGGCGCATCGCCGGTCATGCGGAACTCGACCCCCTCGCCGATCTCACCCGCTTCCAGCCGGTAGCGCAGCGGACCGTCGGCCTCGGCCGCCGTGTCGATGGCGATCTCCTCCCCGCCATCGCGAAGCGCATTGGCGGCAAGTAGCAGGAAAGCCTTTTCCTGAGTGTTCAGACGCGCGGGTTCCGGCAGGTCCTGGCCGACACGCTCGGCCAGGCGGGCGACGCGCTCATGCTGGCCAGCCTCAGCCGCCAGGGCCAGAACACCGGCAAGGTCCCGCCGCGGCGACATGTAGTAATTGCCGGGGTTTTCAAAGCCCAGCGCCGCCTCGGCCGCATCGAAAGCGTTCACGGCGCGGGATTGATCGCCGATCAGATAGAGCGCCGCACCGATCTGCGCCCGGGCCAGCGGGCTTTCGATGGCTTCAAGGCGCTCGTCATGCATGTAGCGCAGGCGCGACCGATCGACCCGTCCGGCTCGGGCCAGCACGTAGAGCGCATAGGCCGCAGAACGGTCATTGAGACGCTCCGGCGTATCGGTCTGACCCCGCCAGCGATGGATCTCGGTGTCATAACCGTTCACCCGCCACATCTCGCCGGAGGCGATATGCTCAAGGCCGGTATAGGCACGTTCCAGAGCCGCATCCGGCACGGTGTAACCAGCCTCTCTTGCGCGGGCCAGGAAGTCTGTGGCGTAGGCGCCGATCCAGGGCCGCAGGCCGCGATCGCCGATACGCCACAGGCCGATGGCACCATCGGCTGACTGGCGTGCCAGCAGGGTTGCGATGGCCTCCTGCACGCGTGCCCGCGCGCCCTCGACCGGGTCTTCGCCCGCAGCGCTGGCGAGAGGATCGGCGTAAAGCAGAGGCAGCGCGCGGCTGGTGATCTGCTCGGTACAGCCATAGGGATAGCGGCTGAGCGCCGTCAGCAGCGCCGCCTCGTCCAGCGGTGTCGGCGAGAAGCTCACCGTCACATCGGACGTGCCCGGCAGGTAGCCCGCCAGGACATCGCTCGACAGGCGCCAGCTATCGCCCGGCATGACGCGTCCGCGCCGGACGCTGGAAGACGGCAGCCAGGCCGAGCGCACCTCGATGGGGTAGCTGCGCGCAACAGCAAACTCGTCCGGCCCGTCGACCGACAGCCCCACCGAGCCCACACCGACATCGTCGGATGAAAGCCCGTAGCGGCGATCGATACGCTGGCCGGCGGCGAGCTCGATCGTGTCAGTGGCGGACATGCTGACAGGCGGTTCGGCGTCCATCGCCACGGCATAGGCACCCGGCGCGCCATCGATATTGTCGATCGTCAGCGTCGCCGTCGACTGATCGCCCGGTGCGAGGAAGCGCGGCAGGATGAGTTCGGCCGGCACATCGTCGCGCACGGTCAGAGGCTGGGCCGCCTGACCGACGGCGCGGCCGCTCCAGGCCACCGCCATAAGGCGCAGCTCGCCATTGAAGTCAGGCACGTCGAAGGACACGGTCGCCCGGCCATTACGGTCCACTTCGACAGGCCCCGTGAACAGCGCCACGGTCTGCGTCGGAACGACGGTCAGACCGGCACCGCCGATCTGGTCACCGCCCTGGCGCACGGGTGCCGCTGCGCCCTGGTTCGGGTCGAGCAGCCGGCCATAATCATCGTGCAGATCGACATCGAGCGCCGTCTTGCCGAAATACCAGGCCTGCGGATCGGGGGAGGCAAAGCGGGTCAGGGCGAGAATGCCCTCATCGACCGCCGCCACGGACACGTAGGCGCCGCTGCGCACCGGCCCCTCGATCGCCAGCTCCAGCTCGACGGTCTGGCGCGGATGAATGCGCTCGGGCGCGTTGAAATCGATCTCCAGCGTCCGGTCCGACATGTCGACCGGCAGATGCACCACACCGACAGCCCGGCGCGGAGCCGGCCGGTCAACGGGATGACGCGGCGTGTAGACCGACACCATGGCATAGGCGCCCGCGCCCCAGTCCTCGGTGACATTGAAGGACAGTTCGACACCGCCTTCGGGAATGCTGATCGAACGGGTTTCCAGCACGCGGTCGCTGGCAATCACGACCTCGGCTTCACCGGGATAGGGCGGACGAATGGAAACGGTTGCGGTGCCGCCAACAGCGACCGGCGCTTCAGGGCCGGACAGAGCCACGCGGTCCGGCGCCTCGACGCCCGGCTCGGAAGACCCGCCCCAGCCGACCCAGAACTGGGCGCTGGCGGACATGCCGCTTCGAGGGTCGGTCACGACAAGCTGGTAGTCGCCCCAGTCAAGCGCGCGCAGGGACAGGGGATCGGCGCCTTCACCGTCCAGCGACAGCACACCCTCCTCGATCGGCACGACGTGACGGGTACGGCGCCAGCGCCAGCGTTCGCCATCAGTGCGGTACCAGTCATAATCCCAGTCGATCCGCATCAATTGCCATTCGACATCTGCCGCGACAGGCGCACCACCGGCATCGACCGCGACGACATCAAAGGCGCTCTCGCGATTGCGTTCTGCGCGGCCTTCGAATTGCGGCTTCAGGCCGAGATAGAGCGGCGCAGGACGGTAGGGAATGCGGACATCATCGGCGACGGCCCGGCCGCCGGGCTCGATGGCAGAGACGACCGCGCGAATGCGCAGCGGCTGGGTGGCATCGGCACCGATCTCGCCCGCACTCACGGTGAGCGTCGCGGCACCGGCCCCGTCGGCCACCGTGCCAGGCATATCCTCGGTACGGTCGCGGAAAGGCTCGTCATGGCGGCCGAAACTGAACCCGGGATAGTCGGCGAAGGGACGCGGATCGGTCTCGATCCGCAGGCGGCCCTCGACCGGCAAGCCCGCCCCGGGAGCGCCATAGAGGAAGCGGACATTGGCCGCGATGTCGCGTTGCCCGCCGAGGACAATCGGCGTCTCATCGTCGGCATCGAGTTCCAGGGCGATGCGTTGCGGCACGAAATCCTCGACCGAGAAGCGGGTCGAGCCGACATCGCCATACCCGTCCATCGTCGCCACGATGCGCCATTCACCGCGCGCGGCGGCAACGGGCAATTCATAGTCCCAAAATACCGATCCGGCCTGCGGCAGGCCTTCAAAGCGCGACACGACGGCTTCGATACCGTTCGGCCCGTAGACCGTCAGCGTGACGGGCCGGTCCGATATGGCCACGGCTTCGGCATCGCGCACCATCGCACCGGCATGAACCGTTTCGCCCGGCCGGTATATACCCCGGTCGAGCCAGACATAGCCATCCGCACCATCGGGCCGCTGACGGCCGCCGATATCCTGGCCGGACAGATCGACCGGGTTGCGCTGGAAATCGAGCACGGCGAAATCATTATTGCGGCCATAGGCCGTCAGGAGACGCGGCGCCATGGCGCCCTCACCGCGCGTCAGCGGCCCGTCAAAGCGGGCACGGCCGTTCGAATCCGTCATGGCCGTCGCGAGGATCTCGTTGGAGCGTGCGATCAGCTGCACCTCGACACCGGCCTCCGGCATCGCGGTCTGCAGCGAACGCACCACGAAATCGATCCCGTCCGCGCCGCGATAGGCGGTCAGCGCCAGATCGGTGATCACCAGCCAGCGTTCGGCCCGCGCCGGAACGTCATCGTCTGCGGCCTCGCTGTCCTCACGGACCGAGACGAAGTAGGCGCCGGGCGACAGGGTTCCGATGGCTTCGGCGATCGGGAAAACGGTTGTCACCGGCGTATTCGGCGCGCCCTCCGTCTCCATCCGCCCCTGCCAGATCTGCTCCCCGACTGCGTGCGGGCTCTCCTCTTCGGGAACCCAGTTGTACTCACCCTGGGCCGCATTGAAGCCGGTGGTGATCGAGCGGAAGGCCAGCGCCCGGTCGGTAATCCGCCAGACTTCAAGTTCGACCGCATCGACATTGACCGTCTCGATGGCCAGACCGTCGGCATCGCGGCGCGGCAGGATCACGCCATCGCCGGCAATGCCGACAAAGGCCGGGCGGTCGCCGAAGTCGATCTCGACAGTTTCGTCCACCAGCAGGGCATCGCCATTCGCAGCCGGCAGGCCCTCGCGCAGCGTCAGGCTCTGGCCGTCCCCGAAGGTGAGACCGCCAACACACAACGAGCGCCCGGATGCCGACAGAGCGATCGGACGCGGCGGCGCCACGGCGACATAGGGTTCGTAGTCGGTATCGGGATCGAGCGGATGCGTGAAGCCGAGGCAGACCTCCGGTGTGTCGCCATCGACACTGATCGCATAGCGGAGAAAGGCAAAGTTCTCGGGCGCTTCGGTCGCGGCGCGCGGCGCATCGGCGGATCGTCGTTCCAGTTGAGGTCCGGTTGATTCGACCGTCTCGTCAGACGGACCGGTACACGCAACGGCCCCCAGCGCCAGTACCAGCGCGAGGATTCGACTGTGCCACAGCGACATCGCTGAACTCCTATCCCATTGGCGCCGAACCATAATGCTTTGTTAAGAAAAACGCACCGGCGAAATAGGCATTCGGCGCGATTTCTCCCGTCAGGCGAGTTCGATGCCGCAGAATGCGGCGATGGTGCGCCAGGGCAGTGCGGCCGACGCCACGCCGACCGTCACGATCGCCAGCCCGACAGCAATCCGAACCCGGGGCGAGCGTGCCGCCGACAACAGTCCTGAAACGCCGAACGCCGCAGCAGTGACGGCTGGCAACGTACCCAGTCCGAAACCCAGCATGATCAGTGCACCCGTCGCGACCGAGCCCGAGAGCATGGCGTAGAACAGCGTAGCGTAGACCATGCCGCAGGGCAGAAAGCCCCAGAGAAAACCGGCCAGCAGCGGGCTGGCCAGCGACAAGGCTCCCGAAAACGGCGCCCGCATCCAGGTTAAAAGGCGAGCCCCCAGACGATCGACACCGGCCAGGGAAGGCGCCCATCCCGCGACCGATAAGCCGATATAGACAAGCATGGCAGCCGCCAGCCAACGCAGGATGAGGTGGGCGTCGCCGCGATCAAAGGCGAAATAGGCTTGGGATCCGAGCGCTGCGAGGACAGCGCCAGCGACGACATAAGCCGCGATGCGGCCGGTCTGAGCGAGCAAGAGCGCCCGGGTTCGGCTTCGGGCTGCGTCCCCACCAAACGAAACAGACAGGCTCGCCGCAATGCCACCGCACATGCCGACGCAGTGCAGGCTGGACGCGAATCCGGCGAGCATTCCGCCCAGAAGGCTCAGTTCTGACAATCCGGCCGGCGCCATGCCATACTCCTTGGCGCTGTCTTCGACTGGGCAAGCCCACAAATAAAGTGTGGCGTAATGCCGCAAAACAGCTGACGGTAGCCAGCATAGAATTTCCGAGGGAGGACACCATGGTTCATCTCCAGCATGTGCGCCGGGACGCACCCTGGGCCTGGCTCAAAGCCGGGTGGCAGGATCTCGTACGCGCACCGCAGGTGACGCTGGGTTACGGCCTGATCTTTGTCGGCCTGGGTGCCCTGATCGTGCTCGGATTGAACGCCATCGGCTTCGCCTCCGCCGTCCCGGTCGCGCTCAGCGGCTTCGCCCTCATCGCACCGGCACTGGCAATCGGCATCTACCAGGTGCCCCGGGCGATCGAACGTGGCGAAAAGCCCCGCTTCCGTTTCATCATTTCCCGCTTCCCCTCGCGGCTGTCGCAGATCGGTTTCCTCAGCCTGCTGCTCCTGATGCTCTTCCTGCTGTGGGTCCGGATCGCACAATTCCTGCTGGTCGCCCTTGCACCCGATACCCCGCTGCTGCCGGGCCCCTTCCTGGAATACGCGCTGAGTGACCCGGCCGGGCTGGGCCTGATGGTCATCGGCACGGCGATCGGTGCAGTCCTGGCAGCCGTCGCCTTCTCCATGTCCGCCCTCGCCTTCCCGATGCTGGTCGATCAGGACGTGGACGCGGTGACCGCGCTCGTCGCGAGCTTCAAGGCCGTGATCGGCCAGCCCTTCGTGATGCTGACCTGGGCCTGGCTGATCGCCTTCATGATGGCGGCAGGATCCGCTGTCTTCCTGATCGGTCTTGCCGTGACTTTCCCGTGGATCGCCTTGGCGACCTGGCACGCCTACCGGGATTTCTCGCCAGAAGCAGCGCCGTCGGCATCGTCGCCCGCCTCGCCGTCGGCATAACCTTTGGGCACGATCGGCTTGTCGTCATCCATCAGGATGCGTTCTGCGGCACCGTCCAGATCCTCGAACTGGCCGGATTTCAGGCTCCACATGAAGGCCAGCAGGCCCAGACCGCCCATGGCGATGGCGACAGGTATCAGCCAGATCAGGACGGACATCAGCGAGCAAGCCTCAGCGCATTGAGAGTGACCAGGACCGAGGATGCCGACATGGCGATGGCGGCGATCAGCGGCGTGACCAGACCAGCCACGGCGAGCGGCACGGCGATCATGTTGTAGACCGCGGCCAGGCCGAAATTCTCCAGCACCCGACGCTTGGCGCCGCACGACACATCATAGGCCACAATGGCCGACGCCAACCGGTCGCCCTGCAGCACGAAGTCGGCAGCAGCCTGGGAAATCTCCGCGGCCGAAGCCAGCGAGACGGACACGTCCGCCGCAGCCAGGGCCGGCGCGTCATTGATCCCGTCGCCGATCATGGCGACGCTGCGCCCTTCAGCCTTCAATGCTTCCAGACGCGCGATCTTGTCCTGCGGCTTCAGCTCCGCCTGCCAGGCATCCAGTCCCAGCTCGGCTGCAACGGCTTCGACGGGACCGCTGCGGTCGCCCGAGAGGAGTTCAACCCGGCAACCCCTGTCACGCAACGCAGCGACGGTCTCGGCAGCGTCGGCGCGCAACCGGTCTTCAAAGCGGAAGCGGACGGGCGCCTCGTCACCGGCCTTGAGCCAGACTTCGCTGTGCGGATCGCTCGCCGCCTCGATGCCCAGCCAGCGTGCCGAACCGAAGCGGATCGTCACACCATCCTCGACAGCTTCAATCCCGCCGCCGGAAATTTCGCGCGTTTCGGCCGCTGCGATCCCCATGCCCGCGGCATCGGCGACAGCACGGGACAGGGGGTGACGGCTGGTCCGGGCGAGCCGTGCAGCCGTCTCGAATGCCGTATCAGAAATCTCGTCCCGATTGATCAGACGCGGCCGGCCTTCGGTCAGTGTGCCCGTCTTGTCGAACACGACCGTGTCGATCCCGGCCAGACGCTCCATGGCGTCACCCGATTTCACCAGCACACCCTCGCGATAAAGACGGCCAGATGCGACGACCTGGACGGCAGGAACCGCCAGACCGAGCGCACAGGGGCAGGTGATGATCAGGACCGCAATCGCGTGGATGATCGCCAGATGCGCGCTTTGGCCGATCACCAGCCAACCCAGCAGCGTCAGTGCCGCGAGGGAATGAACCACCGGCACGTAGAGCTTTGCTGCCCGGTCAGCGAGACGCACATAGCGCGACCGGCTTTGCTCCCCGGCCTCGACGAGACGTGTGATCTCGGCGAGCAGGGAATTGTCGCGGTCGGCCATGGCTTCCAGTACCAGCTTGCCGTCCAGGTTCAGCATGCCGGAAAAGACTTCGATGCCCGGCTTGGCGGTCACCGGAGCGGTCTCACCGGTCACAAGGGAGCCGTCGAGCGCCCCCTGGCCTTCGCGGATTACCGCATCCACGGGCACCCGGTCGCCTGCGGCCAGGACCAGCCTGTCGCCGGCCTTGACCTCGCGGGCCGGGATCGCCTCGATCCGGCCGTCATCGCGAAGCCGGTTGGCGGTCGCGGCCTGCATCGCGGCCAGACCCCGGGCCGCTTCACCGGCCTTGGCCCGCAGACGCATGTCGAGAAAACGCCCGATCAGCAGGAAGAAGAGCAGCATCGCCGCGGCGTCGAAATATGTGTCGCCATGGCCGTAGAAGGTTTCCCAGAGCGACAGCCCGCAAGCCAGGATGACGGCGAGCGAGATCGGCACGTCCATATTGACGTGCTTGTTGCGCAGTGCGGTGATTGCCGAGCGGAAGAAGGGCTGGCCCGCATAGGCGACCGCCGGCAACACGATCAGCGCCGATATCCGGTGCATCAATGCCTGGGTCGCCTCGGTCATTTCCATGCCACCGGCCCAGACCGAGATCGACAGCAACATGACGTTCGCCATGGCAAAGCCGGCAACCGCCATCGCACGAAGCAGCTTGCGCTCTTCTTCCTTATGAGGATCGGCTTCTGCTTCCGGCTCGTAGGGCGTGGCAGGATAGCCCAGCCGGCCCAATCGGCTGACATAGGTCGATGCCAGCGCCGCATCGCCCCGCCAGCTCAGACGAAGGCGGCCAGTCGACAGGTTGAGGCGCGCGCGCTCGACACGATCGTCCTCCAGCAGGCCCGACTCGATACGCGAAATACAGCCGGCGCACACAGCGCCGCGCACCAGCAGATCAAGATGGCATTGTCCATCAGCAAGGCGGACGAAGGCCTGCGGATCGACCTGGCTGACCGGTTCGGAGAAATGAGCCGTATCTAGCGCAGCCAAAGCGCGTGCTCCATTTCGAACGGCGCATCGCCATTATTGTGTGCGCGCAGATGCCATTGCCCGCTCTCGGTACAGGGCAGCGCGGCGCGATAGAGACCGGAGCGATCTTCCAGAAACTCGAGCGGACAGTCCCGCGACGTGTTCGTGGGATGGTTCATGGCGCCGGTCAGCTCAAGCCCCGGCACGGGCACGCCACCGGCATCGCTGACTTCCACCAGCAGTTCGCCATCGACCACATTGACCCGGGCCGACCAGCCCAGCTCGGCCTGTTCGTGGCGGCGGGCCAGCGTCTCGTTATAGTTGAGCCCCTGATAATAGGAACGCGGCACATCCTCGCCAGGGTGCGTACGCATGGCGAGGGTGATGAAGGTGGCATTCACCCCGATCGTCACGCCGAAGAACAGAACGATCATGATCAGGACATGCCAGCCCCGCAAGGGGTTCAAAAACGACTTCATCACTCGGCTCCGGTCACGATCATGGACGGGGTGGTTGCGGTCTCGCCGGTTCGTGTGTCGGTGACGCGGAAATTGAAGGTCTCGCGCGCACTGTCGATCGCGCTGGCCGGCAGAGTGAGATATATCACGAAATCCTGGGTCCGGTCGGCGTCCACGCTGAGCTGCATGGGGGCATCATCCGCAGCGCCAAGCAGTCGTGTCACGATCTGCGGGTCGCCCTCGATCGAGAGAGTGAGCGTACGCGGTTCATTGGCCTTGTTAACGACTTTCAGATTGTAGCCGTTTCGCACCGAGCCGTCCGACAGGATCACGAAATTCGGATTGCGGTCCCGCTGCGAGTTGAGCTCGAGCTCCGACCGGTTGAGCAGGGCACCCAGCATGATCGCCGCAACGATGGCCAAGGCCACGCCATAGACGAGCGTGCGCGGACGGATGAACTTGTAGACGGCCTTCTCGCCTTTCTGGAAACGGTCGACATTGTCGTCCGTCTCGTAGGTGATAAGACCGGTCGGACGGTCCACCTTTTTCATGATGTCGTCGCAGGCATCGATGCAAAGTGCGCACTGGATACACTCCAGCTGGGCGCCATCGCGAATGTCGATCCCCATCGGGCAGACCGCGACGCACTGCTTGCAGTCGATACAGTCGCCGCGACCGTCCCAACTCTCGCCCTTCTTGTGCGGTCCGCGCGGCTCGCCCCGGTCGACCCGGTAGGTGACGTTCAGGGCATCCCGGTCCGTCATGGCCGCCTGGATGCGCGGCCAGGGGCACATATAGGTACACACCTGCTCGCGCATCGTGCCGGCGAGCGTGTAGGTGGTGAAGGTGAGCATGCCGGCGAACAGGTAGGATGACGGCTCGGCCTGACCGGTGAAGAAATTCCCGATCACGTCATACGCGTCGTGGAAGTACAGGATCCAGGCGCCGCCCGTCGCCAGGGCGATGACCAGCCAGACCGCGTGTTTGCCGATCTTGCGCCAGGCCTTGTTGAAGGACCAGGGCGAGCGGTCCAGCTTGATCCGGGCATTGCGGTCGCCTTCAAAGGCCCGCTCGACCCAGATGAACAGGTCGGTCCAGACCGTTTGCGGGCAGGCATAGCCGCACCAGACCCGTCCGAAGAGCGCGGTTGCGAGAAAAAGCGCGAGCGCTGCGAGGATCAGCAGGCCGGTGATGTAGTAGACTTCTTGCGGCCAGATCTCGATGAAGAAGAAGTAGAAACGCCGGCCGGCAAAATCGACCAGAACGGCCTGGTCCGGCGCGTCCGGTCCCCGGTCCCAGCGCAGGAAGGGAATGAGGTAGTAGATGCCCAGCGTCACCGCCATCACCAGCCATTTGACGGTGCGGAACTTGCCGTGCGCCAGCTTGGGATAGATGGGTTCGCGTTTCTTGTAGAGTTCGCGCGTATCCGCTGCGTTGACCGCTTCGGCCTTTGACTTGCGGATGCCGGGCGCCGCCATGGCGCGTGTGTTCGTGTCACTCATGACGGCGCTTTATCCCGGTTCCTCTGGTTGATGTATGCGACCTAGCGCCCCGTGGGACCGTTCGCCGCACCCTCTGCTTCCTCACCGCCGCCCAGCAGATAGACATAGGCGGCCAGCGCATCGATCGTGGCGTTGTTCAAACGGCCTTCCCAGGCCGGCATCACCCCGTAGGGGCCGCGATGGATGATGTTGATCACCTGCTCGCGGCTCGAACCGTAGAGCCAGTCCTGGTCGACCAGGTTCGGAGCCCCCTGCATGCGGTCTCCCGTACCGTCAGGCATATGACAGGACGCGCACTGGATGTCGTAGGTCTCCTGACCGCGGGCGAGCGCCTCGGTATTCACATCCCCGGCGCGGCCGGACATGGACAGAACGTAGTCGGCAACATCCGCGATCTCGCTGCCGGTGAGCAGTTCGTCGCGGCCGAAGGACGGCATTTGCGAGAAACGGGTATCGGGATGTTCCGCCCGGATGCCGTAGAGCAGCGTGGTGCGGATATCCTCATAGGTGCCACCCCACAGCCAGACGTCGTCATTCAGGTTGGGATAGCCGATAGCACCCTGGGCGCCCGACCCGTGACAGGTCGCGCAATTGTCGCCGAAAGCCGCCTCACCTGCTGCTCGGACAAAGCCGAGCAGCTGGGGATCATTCTCGATCTGGTCGATCGAGGCCCCCTCTAGGGCCGCGAAGCCACTGGCCCGGCTGGCTTGCAACTCCTCGATGGCCTGGGCGACATTGGCCCGCTCGGAGTGGTCACGAAGGCCGCGGGTGTGATCGGTCTCGCCAGCCAGTCCCGGCAGGGCCGGCCAGGCTGGCATGAAGATCATGTAGACCACGGACCATGCGACACTGGCGTAGAAGACCCACAGCCACCAGCGCGGCAGCGGCGTGTCGAGTTCCTTGATACCGTCCCACTCGTGACCGGTCGTGGCCGTCCCGGTGTGAGCGTCTCTTTCGCGTTCTTGATCATGTTCGGACATGGGTCTCGTCCTTGTTGTGATCGGCCGTTTCCGGCTTGTCGGTTTCTTCCAGCGGCGTGCGCGCGGCAGCGTCAAACTTCGCCTGGTTACGCGGCCAGAGCGCGTAGGCGAGGACGCCGAAGAACAGGAGGACGAAAATCAACAGCCCCCCTGTCTGGGCGAAATTGGAAAGTGTCTCGTGCATCGCCCTACCTCAGATTTTCGTCGGCTTCGGCCTCGTAGGTGGAGAAGTCCACCATCGTGCCGAGCACCTGCAGATAGGCCACGAGCGCATCCATTTCGGTCACCCGCGACGGGTCGCCATCGAAGTCGCGCATCAGCGCATCCGGGTAGCGTTCCTGGAAGCCGTCATAGTCGGCGGCATAAGGGTCCAGCTGGGTGGTGATGTCCGCGACGGCACTCTCGATCATCGCGTCGGAATACGGCACGCCCACGCGGCGCAGGGCCCGCAGGTTGGCCGCGACATTGTCGTAGTCCAGCTCGGCCTCTTCCAGGAAGGGGTAGTCCGGCATGATGGATTCCGGCACCACGGACTGCGGATCGCGCAGGTGGTCGCGATGCCATTCATCCGAATACTTGCCGCCGACGCGGGCGAGGTCCGGCCCCGTCCGTTTCGAACCCCACTGGAAGGGGTGGTCATACATGCTCTCGGCCGCCAGCGAGTAGTGGCCGTAGCGCTCCACCTCGTCGCGCAGCGGGCGGACCATCTGCGAGTGGCAATTATAGCAGCCCTCGCGGATGTAGATGTCCCGGCCCAGCTGTTCCAGCGGCGTATAGGGACGCACGCCTTCCACCTCCTCGATGGTACTGTCGAGGTAGAAGAGCGGGGCGATCTCGACGATGCCCCCGATGGAGACCGTGACCAGGATGCCCACGGTCAGCAGCAGCGAGTTCTGCTCGAAGAGCTTGTTGTGGAGCTTGCTCCAGCGGCTTTTCTTTTGTTCTGACATGACAGGCCCCTATTCGGCCGGAACGGCGGCGGGTTGAGGAATGACGTTTTCGTCTTCCTCTTTCACGTCGCCCTTGATCGTGCGGTACATGTTGTAGGCCATGATGATTGCGCCGCTCAGATAGAGCAGACCGCCGACGGCCCGGATGATGTAGGAGATGTGCATCGCCTCCACGGTCTCCACGAAGGAGAATTCCAGGAAGCCGAGCTCGTTATAGGCCCGCCACATCAGACCTTGCATGATGCCCGCGACCCACATCGAGGTGATGTAGAGCAGGATGCCGAAGGTCGCGATCCAGAAGTGCCAGTCAATCAGCGCCTTGGAGTGCATGCCCTTGCGCTTCCACAGCCAGGGAACCAGGCAGTAGACCGCCCCGAAGGAGATGAAGCCGACCCAGCCCAGCGCACCGGAATGCACGTGGCCGACGGTCCAGTCGGTGTAGTGCGAGAGCGCGTTGACGGCGCGGATCGACATCACCGGCCCCTCGAAGGTCGACATGCCGTAGAAGGCAACCGAGAGGACCAACATCCGCACGACCGGGTCGGTGCGCAGCTTGTCCCAGGCCCCCGACAGGGTCATGAGGCCGTTGATCATACCGCCCCAGGACGGCATCCACAGCATCACCGAGAAGGTCATGCCCAGGGTCTGCGCCCATTCCGGCAGCGCCGTGTAGTGCAGGTGGTGCGGACCTGCCCAGATGTAGATGAAGATCAGCGACCAGAAGTGGATGATCGACAGACGGTAGGAATAGACCGGGCGCTGAACGCGTTTGGGGATGAAGTAGTACATGATCCCCAGGAAGCCGGCCGTCAGGAAGAAGCCCACCGCGTTGTGGCCGTACCACCACTGGGTCAGCGCGTCCTGCACGCCGGCAAAGAGCGAGTAGCTGCGCGCGCCGAAGAAGCTGACCGGCATGGCCAGATTGTTGACCACGTGCAGCACGGCGATGGTGACGATGAAGGCCAGGTAGAACCAGTTCGCCACATAGATGTGCGGCTCCTTGCGCTTCCACAGCGTGCCGAGGAAGACCAGGAGATAGGCCACCCAGACGATGGTCAGCCACAGGTCGGTATACCATTCCGGCTCGGCATATTCCTTGGACTGGGTGATGCCGATCACATAGCCGGTCGCGGCCATGACGATGAAGAGCTGGTAGCCCCAGAACACGAACCACGGCCAGATGCCGCCGGCGATCCGGGTGCGGCAGGTCCGCTGAACGACATAGAAGGATGTCGCCAGCAACGCATTGCCGCCAAAGGCGAAGATCACCGCGGAGGTATGCAGCGGGCGCAGGCGCCCGAAACTGGTGAAGCCGAACTGGTCGATATTGAGAACCGGAAAGGCCAGCTGGAAGGCGATGACAACACCCACCAGAAGCCCGGCAATGCCCCAGAACATGGTGGCGATCGCCCCGGCCTTGACCAGGTTCTCATTGTATTCGCGTTCGTCATTGACGACGCCGCCATTGGCGATGGTCCCGACGATGAGGATGATGCCCGTCAGGAACCCGCCCAGCAGGAGCCAGGCCTGGCCGCGCATGGCGGCCTCGGGCGCGTAGGCCGCTGCGAACAGCGACCAGAGCGCCCCCAGGAAGGTGATGAGAAGGACGACGGCAGTGGAAGGATCGGCCCCTGCACGTCGCAGCACTTGCGGCGTAGACATTTATGCGCCCCCGGATTGGCTGTTATCGAGCCCGGTTTAGCGCACTATCCCCCAAAAACTCTATGGCAATTTGTCGCGTGCGTCGAAATGGAACTGCTACACGGTCTTGCCGCGACACGGTGCGAGGGATTGCCCGCCGATACTCACCGGTCCATGCGCCAGACTATGCAGGCTTCGCGTTTGATTCCCAAACGATTTTTTGAAAAATTCGCCAAATCGGCCGACAAGCCGCCACGAGCAACGCCAGGTCGCGATGCGTCAAGCTGCCGCTGTGGCAGGCTCGGCGGCCCGGTCCGCCAACCTTACCGATTGTTGGGTTGAGTCGCTGTCTTCCATGACCCAAGACCGTCACGGGAAACAACGGAGGGACGATCATGAAGCTGGCCATCATGTTTGGCGCCGCTCTCGTTGCTGCTGCCTGTACGGGCGCAGCGGCAAATGCTGAAAACCACGCCGAGCCTGCTGACCTCGCCCGTCAGGCGCTTGACGCGCTGGGTGCGGGATCGGCGATCGGCGAAGGCGACTGGATCGCGGCAGACATCACCGGCGAAGCCTGGATGCTCGAACAGAGCGGTACGCTTGAAGGCGGCTGGATCCGGCTGGACCAGACCGGACAGGTCACCGCCGATCTGGCATCCCGCCATGGAGAAGTCTCCGAAGCGCGTTCCGTGCCGGCGTGGAACGGAACGCCATACGGGGGCTACACGATCCGCTTTGCGGACGATGCGCTCGCCGCGGCCCGCAATCCGCGCGCCGCGGATGACGCGACAGCCTGGAGTCCGGCGCGGATGGCCCAGGCCCGGCAAGCCCTGCGTTATCTGGACCTCTTTCCCGCCGCGCTGCTGCGCCAGGCCTTGTCCGCCGACGATCTGCGTCATGACGGCGAGAACCGGCTCGCCTTCACCCGCTCCGCCTTCGGGATCACTGAACAGGTCACAATAGACATCCAGCCTGCATCGGGAATTCCAACCGGCTTCACGGTCGAGACGAGCTTTCCCCACGACATGTTCCTGTCCGGTTGGGGCGAGAGCACGCTTCGCGGCGAATGGGGGTTCTGGTGGAGAACCGAAAGCGGCCGCCTGCGCCCGCGTCAGCTGGAAATCTCTTTCAATGGCCGCCCCTGGCAGCGGTTCGAGCTGTCCAGCTTCTCGACGGACCGCCCAGCGCTCGCCGACACATTGGCGCAACCGCCGGAAACCGCCCCCGGCGGCTTTGCCATCGACGCCTTCCCGTTCTCCCGCCGGCATGAAAGCCCGGCCGAGAATGTACGCGTCTATTATGGCGCCTGGAATGTAATGGCTGTGGCCCTGGACGACGGTGTCTACATCCTTGATGCGCCGATTTCACCCGGCTATGCGCGCGCCGTGATGGACCAGGTCGAGACCGACTTCCCCGGACAACCGGTGCGTGGAGTAATCACGACCTCCAATGCCTGGCCACACATGGCCGGTCTTGCGGCCTTCGCCGAACGCGGCATACCGATCCATGTCCACCCCGAAAATGTCGACCTGGTTACGGCTATGGTTCCGCTCCTGAGGGGCAGTGACACCCTGATCCCGTTTTCTGACGGCCAGGCAATCGGCGCGGGCGAAACCCGCCTGCGTGTCAGGCTGGCAGCGGGTCCGTCTCTGGACCGCATGGCCTTCGTCCTGGTGCCCGGTGCCAATCTCGTCTGGGGCAGCGACGCGGTACAGCTGGACCGGGGCACGCAGGCACCCTCGCCGCATGCCCGGCAATATATCGCTGAATTCCTCGACGCCGTGTGCGCTGATGTTCAGGGCACGACACAGGTCGTGGCGATGCACATCGATCCTGTCTCCATCGATGCGCTCAATACAGGCTTCGCCGGGGATCCGGAAGGTCAATGCCTGGAAGGCTGACGGCCGGAAAACCGGTCAGAGAATGCTCTGACCGGTCTTTTTCCAATCCGCAAGGAAGGCTTCAAGCCCTGCGTCGGTGAGCTTGTGCTTGACCAGGCCCTTGAGCACCGCCGGCGGCACGGTGGCTACGTCGGCGCCCGCGAGCGCGCACTGCTGAACATGGTCGGCCGAGCGGATCGACGCGGCCAGGATTTCCGTCTCGAAGCCGTAATTGTCGTAGATGATCCGCAGGTTCTCGATCAGCTCCATGCCATCGACACCCAGATCGTCCAGACGGCCGATGAAGGGCGAGATATAGGTCGCACCGGCCTTGGCCGCGAGCAGGCCCTGATTGGCCGAGAAGCACAGGGTGACATTGGTCTTGATACCGTCATCCGTCAGCGCGCGGCAGGCTTTCAAGCCGTCGAAGGTCAGCGGCAGTTTCACCACGACATTGCCGGCCAGCGCAGCCAGCTTACGTCCCTCAGTAATCATCCCGTCAGTGTCCATAGCCGTGACTTCGGCGCTCACAGGGCCGTCCACCAGCGCGCAGATTTCCTTCGTCACCTCAATGAAGTCGCGGCCCGATTTGGCGATCAGTGAGGGATTGGTCGTCACGCCGTCGACCAGGCCGGCCTCATTGAGTTCGGTGATTTCAGCGACATCGGCGGTATCGACGAAGAATTTCATGACTTAACTCCAATCGGACGGCGAACCACTCGCGCGCGGCCGGTCCTACTATGTCCATGTGACAACTTAAATGAAACGCTCAATAGCTGGCCTGTTCCACGCGGAAACCGGCCTCGCGCAGCGCCGCCTCGATCCGGTCCATGTGGGCCGCATCCTGCGCTTCCAGCGAGATATCGATATAGGTCACCTTCGCCGGCAGGTCAGAGAAGGTCTTGTGATAGGCCACATCCGTGACATTCCCCTCGGCCCGCGAGATCACCTCGGACACGGCCGACAGCTGTCCCGGCACGTCGACCAGCTCGATGCGCAGCCGGGCCAGGCGGCGGGACCGGGCGAGATCCCTCAGCAGCAGCGAAGACAGCAGCCGGGTATCGACATTCCCGCCCGTGAGAACCAGTCCGACATGCTTGCCGGCGAACCGTTCCGGCGCGGCGAGAATCCCGGCCAGCCCCACGGCCCCGGCACCTTCCGGCAGCACGCGCAGGTGCGAGATGAAGAGGTTCAGGGCCCGTTCGATCTGGCGCTCATCCGCGACAAGCACATCGTCGAGAATATCGCTGAGAATTTCGCGCGTCAGCTCGCCGGGCTCACGGACGGCGATCCCCTCCGCCAGAGTAAAGCCGCCAATCGGCCGGTCAGTCCCGTGATAGAGATTGGCAAAAGACGGAAAGAGATCCGACTGCACCCCTACGAGCTCGATATCCGGTTTTATCTGGCGTGCCGCGAGCCCGCAGCCAGCGGCCAGACCACCCCCGCCGATCGGCAGGACCAGCGTGTCGAGATCGGGATATTCGGCGAGCATCTCGCGGGCCAGCGTTCCCTGCCCGGCCAGAACCACCGGGTCGTCGAACGGGTGGATGAAAACCGCTCCGGTCTCCGCGGACAGCGACAGCGCATGCGCCTTCGCCGCATCGAAGTCCGCGCCCGTGATATCGACCTCGGCTCCAAGCGCCCGGGTCTGGTGTACCTTCACCATCGGCGTGCCTTCGGGCATGACGATGGTCGCCGTTACGCCCATCGCTGTCGCATGGCGCGCAACGCCCTGGGCGTGGTTGCCTGCCGATGCGGCCACCACGCCACGACGGCGCTCCGCCTCGCTCAGGGCAGCAAGGCGGGCATAGGCGCCACGTTCCTTGAAGGATCCGGTGGCCTGGAGGTTTTCCAGCTTTACGACAACCTCACAGCCCAGCGCCTTGGACAGCGCTGGCGATGGCAGGCAGGGCGAGCGCAGGATGCCGCCCATGCCCTGTTCGTGAAGCCTGCTGACGAAGGCGAAGGCGCCAGCGAGATCGCCGGGCATATCCGACGCCGGCTGTGAGGCTGTAAGGGGCATTTCATGTCTCCGGTCAGCCGGACATGCCAGACACGAAAAAGCCCCGCTCCTTTAGGAGCGAGGCCGGTTTTCCGTGTCGTGATGTCCGGTGGGACGTCAAACAGGCGTAGGCAGCGCTCCCGCAAGGGCGAGGCCGATAATAATCGAAAGGAGAATGAGGCCGGACATCATCAGCGTCCGGACCTTGGTGGTCCGCTCTTCGTCGATCCGTCTGGCAATGGCGATGGCACGAGCGCGATTACGCATGTCATTCCTGTTTCAGCTGACAATTACAATGGGGTGTCTTCGCCCCCCTGTCCAGCCCCTCACCTACCCGGCACGGTCATATGCCATGCGCAACCACCCGATCAGCTCGGCGTCCACATCCTCGACCGATCCCAGGCGTACCCTGTGCGACACCATGCCATTGAAAGAACCGGATGCCTCCAGACGGCCCGCCGGCGGCACGTCCTTCAGATTGATGCCGACATCCACCCGGGTTTTGGTCGAAGGCTGGACGAGCGCGAACTGCTTGGCCCGGCGCAGGCTGACATAGGTCTTCTTCGGTGCCTGTTCGACATCGCCGCCAAAGCCGGTAA
>Ga0213833_1000607_pt1 | contig 32637 bp, 45 predicted proteins | sample SWATP21_FD_160575 | JGI IMG/M metagenome (GOLD analysis project Ga0213833, IMG submission 160575) | Coastal seawater microbial communities from Marineland, Florida, United States - SWA TP2 #1 | ecosystem: Environmental > Aquatic > Marine > Coastal | place: USA: Florida | collected 2016-08-14 | reverse complement strand
CCCCTTTGAAAACAACAACAACAACAACAACAAGACACCATACCTGCCGAATGTCATACTCCAAAATTTCGGCCAGCTCTGTGAAACGTGGCAGCTTTCGTGCCGTGGCCCAAATGCGTGTCGCAAGCTCGTGGCAAAACTTGAACTGAGGATCATCAGACCCAAAATCCACGGCTTTCGCTTCACTGTCCACGGAAGCAAACAAATCGGCTTCGATTTTGTGGAGAAGCTGGATGTCATTGTCCTCATCCCCGATGTCATCCGTCACGACGTTGAACATGTTGATGAGGCTCTTCAGCAGCGTCACATCCTCCTTGTACTCCGCAGCGATGGTGGATCCGGCCATCTGATCAGATCACGAAGCAAACGATCATGGGCAATGCAATACGTGAGCCACCACCAGCGGAGTGTGTAGGCAGGGACGAAGCACGACGCACCAGCTGTGTGCTGTAAAAAAGCCACTGCCACAGGAACGGGTTTCGTTTCCCGAACGTGTGGTACTGCGCCTTGAGATCAGCCAAGACTGGGGGAAGCTTTGTGCGTTGGACAGCAGCGATGATGACTGGATTGGCACCCTCCACGATTCTGCGGAGAAAGACCCGAAGTTAATGCGCGGCATTGCCAAGTCACCACAGGGTTGGACACGCACTTTGCAAGTGGCTTTCGCTTCGAGTCCAGGAACGTGAGTGGCTTCAGCATGTGGTGCGCAGCAGATTCACACGAGGGCATTGGGAACTTTGCACACAACTTTTTGAGCTGAGCAAGCTTCTTAGCATGTTCTGCGGCAGCAGGCGAGCTGGCCATGGCCGGCTTTGCGCGACGCACAGGAGATCGGCTGCGGCTGCGGCTCCGGCTGCGGCTGCACGAACGACTGCGAGACCGAACCTGGCGACGCATCTCGCGATGTTCACGAATGGAGGAGGAACTCATGCTGGTGGGAGTGTCCTCAAGTCGCACGGCGTCCATGGAGGGATGTGCAAAGGCAAGAATGTGCGGCGCGTCAACAAGCAAGCAAAAACTCACCGGCGTTGCGGCATGCCGCGACAAATAGTTTTCCGCACACCGGACTTGCAAATTGTTGGGTAAATTCGTATGGTCATTTTCCTTGCCACAACGAGCACCCAAGGGTACGCTTGTGATGTTTTCCGGGAGGTGAAAGCGCCAAGCGCTGACCCAAGCAAGACGCCGTGCTGGTGCGGTGGGTAGTCCCAAAACCATGTCAACCCGCTCCACTTTTGATGGCAAGTCGCTCACACCGCGTCAGCGGCCTGTTACAGATCCTGCTTTCCAGGCGGAAGTGACGCAGCGTGTGTCCAGGGGCGACAGCTTCACACTCCCGATTGTCGTTGAGAAAGGCTCGTGTGTCCACTGGCGCTTTCACGTTCGCGACTACGATGTGGCGTTCAGCGTCACCTTTTCCACTGATGATGGGGTACACGAGCCTCGCATTGTTTCAGTCCAGCCTCGACTGCGCATCAACCACGACCAGTCGAGCTATGTGGCAGAAGCTGATGGAACTGTGGCACTCACATGGGACAACAGCTACTCTAGGTTTCGGAGCAAGGAGATCACCTACGCGACCTGTGTTGAAGCAGAGAACTCTGTAGAGCACCCTCTTGTTGACACTCCGTACGGACCCGGCTTGATGGTTGAGTACCGTGACTCTGACTCAATGTACGAGCGCCTCCCACGCGCTGTTTGTAGGTGTGACTCACAAATGCCATTCTGAACCTGCTGTCCGCAGCTACGTCATCCACCTTGCATTTGGAGTCGCATACCTACAACCTTCGATGGTGACTGTGTGTCCCAAATCAAGCGACCTGACTGCCAACCAGCGTGCCATGGAGGGCGTCCGGTTGTTTTTCCAGAACCAGTTCAATGCCGCTGAGGCGCTGTTTTTCACGGAGCGAAACCGCCTGCCAGCCTTTGCCCTCGGCTGGGCCACTGTGATGTTTCTCAAGGCACTCATCACGCTTGACGCTGAGGTGTGTGTTGCTGTGCCGCACTGCCCACCGGTGGGTACCAGCTGAGGTGTTGTTGACCCCCGTGGGTACATCGACTTGTTTGCAGGCAATCGCGGAAGCGCAACGCCGGTTGAAGCACCTGCGAAACCTGGCTGCCACGCAGATGCCAAAGCAGGGTGTGTGGTCATCGTTAGCAAGCATGGTGACAGGCGCCGACAAAATGTCAGACGCGGAACTCGAGGGGACCCTGGTCACCGCGGAAGCTGGCTTGCTGGAGGCCATTTTGCTGCTGTCAGAGGAAAGCGTCATGGCGTTCGTCAAGGTAGTTAACCAACAAGTCTGCTTGCGCCCCCCAAGCACCACACCAGAGTGGATCTCAATTCAATCTTATCCTGTGTCGGTGTGTGCGTGTGGTGTGTGTGTGCTGCACCAGGCTGGCTTGTCCATCCGCTCGTCCTGGAAGCTCTATGAGCAGTGCGACGCTTCCCTCAACAACGCAGTGGCGGCTTTGAAGGCGGAACGTGTTCCGTTTGTCCACCAAGTTGCTGCTCGCAAGGCCACCGCGTCATTGCCTGCCAAGTCAGAGTCTGTGCGTGCGCCAGCTGAAACGGGAGCAACGCCAGCAGGTGCCGGTGCTGGTGCTGGTGCTGGTGCCGGTGCCGGTGCCGGTGCCGGTGCCGGTGCCGGTGCTGGTGCTGATACTGGAGCACTTGCGAGCACTGCCGCAGGTGGATACTACGACCCGGATGGCTCTGCGCCAGCGTTGCCCGAAGGCTACTCCGGAATCTTGTCGGGTGGTGCGTCCAGTGACCAGGACGACGCGGTGGTCAGTGGCGTTCTTTTCGGCATGGGCGGATTCAATGTGTACTTGTCGATTCTTCCTCCGATTGTCTTGAAGATTGTGTCCGTGCTTGGATTCCCAAGTGACAGGTTGGTGTAGTGTGTGTGAGCGGCAGTTGTGTGTTGCTTGTGGTGCATGTGGTGCATGTGGATTTACTGTGTGTTTGTCGTTGTGAACAGGGATCGCGGTATGGCACAACTCCGGTTGTGCTTTCAAACAGACAGCATTCGTGCCCCACTCGCCGGCATCGTGCTCCTCACTCAACACATCATCATTCCGAGCTTTTTCGCCACGGACATGTCCGACCATTTGCCGGAAGCAACTGCCATCCTTGACACCTGCTTGCAACGATTCCCTGACGCTGCCATCTTTCTCGGTCTTCAGGGGCGCATGGAGCGCATGAGAGGCGACATTCCCGCTGCGATCAAGGTGCGTACCGGTGTGCAGTGGTTTCTTGACATCACTCTCCTCTGACTACGCCATGCCACCATCTTCAGGCGTTCAAGCGATGTGCAAGCGTGCAAGACGAATGGCCACAGCTTACACATGTCGTGTGGTAGGTTGGGATCGCCACGGCTTCGTTGTCGAGATCAGGTTGTCGCTCACCGAGCGTCTGCCTGCGCAGGTACGAGCTTGGTTGGTGCCACATGTTCAGTTTGGACTGGCCAAGCGCCCTCCAGATGTTCAAGCAGCTTGAAGAGCACAATGACTGGTCGAAGTCGTTTTACGCCTACATGCAAGCTGTACGCGGGCATGGTGCGGCCAAACTGTGTTCCCCGAGGCTCATTGTGCATGCGTGGTTCCAGATCTGCGTCATGGCGACTGAAGGAGTCGACTCCGCAGCAGCGGCAGAAATCATGTCGCGTGTGGCTACACACAAGTCCAAACTGAAACTCGGAGGTGGGTGTCCACATGCCACTCACGCAGGCCAGGGAAGTGTGCAGCTCACGTTTGTTTTGCGCAAGCAGGCAAGGTCTTGTCCATCGACCAGTTTGTGTACCGCCGGGCAGACTGGTTTGAGAAGCACCACACCCTCGTCCTCCCCGCCATCGAGATGATTTTCCTGTTCAACGGCTTTGTCCAAATGCCCCGGAAGGCCAAGGAGCAGGTGCTTGCACAGGTAAGGCGTGGGGGTATGACTGTGCTCCACATGTGCGCGTGACAAACGTGGCGTGTGCACCCAGATCGACGGCGTGTTGGCACGGTGCTTGGAGACAACCGTGGAGGGTTTGTCCCGTGTTGACATTCCGAGTGTCCTTCAACAAACCGCTGCGTCGTTGGCCAAGAAGGCCGGAAAGCCCGATTTCAACTCGGCGGCTGTTTTGGCGCTGTGCCGCGGTGCTGCACTCAACTCGCTTGGCCGCAAGGTCGAGGCCCGCCAGTGCTTCGAGTGGATTGTGGCCAGGTCGTCAAAAATCACGGAGGATCGGTAGGTGGTCGTGCGCGTGGTCATGTGACGCGTGACCGTGTCGGGCGTAACCACGTGTGATCTCTGCCAGGTACACCGTTCCTTTTGCGCTCTACGAACTTGGGGTGATGCTGCAACATGCAGGGGGCAAGGACATGTTGAAGCGCGCCCGTGGATACGGCCCCGACTTCAACTTCAAACTGCGTTTGCATGTTCGCGTGCATTTGATGCTGGACAACCTGCGACGACGCTCCAAAGCTTGAGTGCTAGGTGGTAGAGCGACTTTCTGGGGGGACGGTTTTTACACAACAAACCTCAACATGAAGTGGAAAAATGGGTGTGGATTCAATCAAACACTCACACGAAGAAGCACGAGCACCACCAGACATCCGTCCCTGCTCACTTGCGCACAGCTGCCAAAAACTCTGAGAGAGAGTTGAGCTCGACTCCAGACAGGCGGCGCACAGACGACTTCTTGCAGGCCGCAGGCGTCTCCCACATGGAGGCGGCAATGGGTCCGGCAACGGGGTTGGAATACACAACCTTGCCGAAGTTGCCGTTGGAACCGACGATGGAAGACGGAAAGCACTCGTCTTGCGTGGCGCCAAACATCCAGTTGCCGTTGGCGTAGAAGTTGCAGGTGTCTGGGCTGGACAGGCAGGTTCCGCTGTGATCATACACCTCGTTCTCCATGGCGGAACCGAAGCACCATGAGTTCCACAGGTCAAGTCCAAAGGGACCGCCCAGCACACACTCGTTGGTGTTCACATCCACGTAGTACCCGTCACCACTGGTGAAGTTGCTCACGATGATGAAGTGGCCATTGGTAGCCGTGGTTCCGTTCCCAGCGCCATGGATGAGCTCCTCACGCATCATGTGGTTCTCGCTGTCGTACCAGAATGTGCCGGTGGTGTGGGTCATCGGCTTGTCCATGGTGAAGGAAGTGGTGAAGGAAGAAGGAGCGCAGCAGGCGGCCTGTCCAGCGGAAGTAATCGTCTGGGGAGTGTCAGCGGCCCCGGAGAGCTTGGGTTCAGCAGCCTCCGTCTGGGCAGAAGCAACGAACTTCACATCCGCGCATTGGTCTGCAAAGATAGACACACGGACAGCACAAACAAAACACACCCGAGATCAGCCGCAAAACAAAAGACGCAAGCATGACACGTTGCTAGCCAACGTACAGAAAGTGGTTCCATGGTGCTGAGGGTCTTCATCTGGGTTGTTGCTTTCGTACCGCAAGCGAAGCACGCACTCGTCGCATTCAGCCTTCGGAATCTGCACCGTGCGTGTAAAGTTGGTCTGGGTCAACTCGCCCATGCTGTTGTAATCTTGGATGCTTGCCAGCTCAGAAAAATCACCCTCCGAAGGATTGCTGCCCTTGGCCCAGTCAACAACCAGCTTTCCCGGGTTTCCTGTGTAGACTGAACACGCAACGAACCGAACCCGCACCCAATCCCGGTGAGCCAGCGGCACACACTGCCCTGCGGTCACACAGCGCCCGCCACGCACAGTGGTTGGCGTTTTGCTGGAACTCAACAGTGTAAGCACTTCCTGCAGCGATGGTGGTCACGGCACCCTTCGTGTCCGAGCCACAAGGCCCGACCTTTCTGTAGCACGGGTTCTGAACAGGGCCGGCGATGCTGAAGCCGCCACGCTGCATGGGCTTCCACATGCAGATGTGGGCACTCGCAGCGTGCATGACGGACAAAGCGCATGCTACAACCAGGATGGAGCGAATAGCCACCATGGTGACGAGCGAGGGCAACTGAGCAAAAGGTGAACAGATGCGTCCAGTCACCACACCGCGGCGTGACAAATTGCGGTGAGGTGAGGAAGGAGAGTCATGTCATATTCACACACCAGCAGCAGACACAACATGTGCCACACATGCGACACTCTGCTCGCCTGCGCCAGGTGCAGCCGTCTCAGAAAAGTGTCTGCCCAACGCTGTTGAGAACACGGGGCCAGGGACACGATTGGGGGTGTGTCTTGCGCTCTGCCTGGGTGAACCCGCATCATGCACGACAGATATTAACAAATCTACCATACGATGTGCGATCGCGAAGTGCGGCTTCGCACACTGCACCAGCAGAAGAAACTCCACTGCGTGTTCCTCTTTGTCACCACGCACACCCAGGGTACCTGGCTACACAGTACTGGCTTGGCAACCTCGTAGCTCCATGGATTGGAGCAAGCGCTACACCACGTTGAAGTGGTTCGTCCTGTGTGACACGAAACGCACCAGCGGTCACGACGACGATGCACGTGAGCACTTCAACAAGACTGTGGACGCAGGGAACTGTGTGGAGTGTGGATGTGCCACCACAGGCTATGGTGAAGACCGTGGTGAATGCAAGCATGACAGATGTACTGGATCATGCCGCTCGGAGCGTGGGTGTCAATACGTAGCTTCGCATGTTCACACTCGCTCTGGCCACGTGTACTTGGTGCGGTGCTGCAAGACGTGTAATAACCAGCCCACTTGTTGGACGTACGACGGGGAGCCAGTGACAGCGCTGGACTTGGGCAAGACGGAAGATGACTACGGCGATGCGCCAGGTACCGATGACGACTAGTGTTTTTTCTCGTTCACCCCGCTTCGTCTTGCACAACTTGTTTTGTGTTTCTTGAAGTCAAGGAATGATTCATGCTTCCAACACTGTCACGCTGCGAGGATCCTTGGGACTTTGCTGTACACTACACTGAACGATGGGCTGTGCTGGGGAGCGGCATCGCGTTGGCAGTGCAATAAACAACAAACCACAACGGACCGCTCGCATGGGGTGGTGGCACAGCCATCACTAGGATATTGATTGCCACAAGTGCACCAGGTGCGAACAAACACAAACAACCAAGCCCTGCACTCTGGGACACACACCTCGCGCGTTCGCGGTGATGGTGGTGCTTCGACCAGTACACGGTGTTGCTACAGGCTGGACACGGAGGTGAGGAGCGCCCCAATGTCCGCAAAGCACTGATGAAGGACGCCAGCAAAGCGTGTCGCGTCCTTTGTCTTGCACGTCGCGTTGCTGGTGCACGTTGCGAGCAAGCGATCAGGAAGGGCGCACACGTAGCATGTGCCATAAGAGTTGGGGAACGGGGCACCGAATCCTGGCCAGTCGACGGAGTTGTAAGCCATCTGAGAAGTGGACAGGTCCCACGCCGTGCTCTTGACATAGCCAGCATCCTAGCACACGCGCCGTACAAGTGAGACACCGCTACCACCACCACGACCAACAGCGCTAGGTGCATTACCGTGAAAATCTCTGGCTCCTGACCAGCGTAGAACGCCATCACGCGCAGACCCAACAGGTGCCGGTCGACACCATCTCCCAGCATGCATTGCTGCAAAAAGTACAAGTGTGCTTGCGCAGCAGCCCGAAGTTTCTCAGCCTTGATCTCGTTCGAAACAGTTTTGTCTTCCATGGCAAGGCAGAAATCCTTGGAGGCCAGCGTGCACGACCGAATGCACTCGGTGCGACCGTGAAGGAAGGTGCGGGTCGTCGCGGACTCGTAGGTGGCTGTGAACGTCTTCTGGTCGCGGAAGTAGGCAAGTTGCAACGCAAGCTGCACGAAGGAGTCGGGGGCGATCTTGTGGGACTTGATGAATTTCTTGCCAAAGCCCTTGAAGTGAACCGTTTTGAGCTTGTGATTCTGCATCAACGTCGCGGCTGTTTCGGTGGCATGGGCCAACGCTTTTTCAAGCACCTCATCCACTTCCCACGCCAAACGCATTGGCTTGGGCTGCTCCGAAGGAGTTCCTGTGCAATCCATTAGAACAGGCGGTCAAGATCTTCGGGCGAAAAGGTGTCAAGGCGTTGTACCACCCCCAGCAACGCCCTACCTTCGATTCGAGGGTTTTCCACCACCCACTCAGCCATATCACGGAGCATGCGCGATGGCACAGGCGCATCAGAGGCGCTGTGCTCGCCGTTCATGCAACACTTGCCATTTGCGAACACGATCAGGTTCAAAGACTTGTCGTTCCACAGAGAACGTCCGTCCATGACAGACGCAAGGTACATGACCTCATCCTCGTTAGCTGGCTTCTCACGAGCCAAGCACAGCACAAACAGAGATCTGGGATGCAGAGTACACAGGAAGGTCACCAACGCGTGTGGATGACACCCACAAAGACACACAACCCACGCCAGCCCAAGAACCGACCCAAAACGGCCCACACGACGACAAAAATGGCTCACACGGTATCACGGCACTGATGGCTCACCTCTCGATTGTGCGAAGAGAGCGAGCGTTCACAGGGTTTGTGAGCATGTGCTCACGCGCCGCAGCCCATTCATCGCGCCCATCGTACGTCATCCTTGCCATACCAGGGTCACGCAAGGTATCCCTGCACAAGCGAACGCAACCACTTACCATCCATCGCCAAAACACACGCCTAACGGTGTGGAACGTGCGCACACACCCACAGTCAACCACGTACTTGTCGCGGTTGGCCATCTTCCAGATCCGAAGTAGCTGCTGGTGAATATCCACGACAGGAAGGATGCTACCATCTTGCTGAACAGCATCAAACGAGTAGAACACGCCATCGACCACAATGGTCACATGGCGTTGACCCTCGTAGACCACGAGCTCGTCCTGAGTCTCTTTCGGGATGCGCGTGGTTCCGAAAATGCGCTTGTACTGGAACATGCACAGTGGCAGCTGGCCACGTCGCCCGATACAATCCGGCTGGAGTGTTTCATCTTCAATGGCGGTCTTGACTCGCAACGCACCATAGATCTGCGCGCACAGCACGCATGCCACACGTCATGCACGCATTTCACGCACGCCGAAGCCACCCACCGCACCATGAGCGCTGCGGTGCGAATGGGGTCCGTGAACTTGTACTCAGCCAGCACCGTGCCAAACACGTTGACGTTGCACGGAAGCGGGTTGCGATCGCGCATGTACGCCAAGGCCTCCCACATTTCCTCCTGCAACAGCCCATCACACCCATGTGAGAACGTGAGCGCGTGGTGGGTGCACAACAACAAACAACAACCGGCAGGGAACGCACCAGCCACGTCTGGAACTCGCTGCTATCCCATGTGTGCTTGTCTGTCTTCTCCTTGATCTCGACAAGCTTCGCGTGCAGCTGCTGGCCAATACCCCCCTTTTGGCCGAACTCAGCCACCACCTCCTCGGTCTTCTTGAACTCGTCATCCGTCAGCACCGGGCGAGTCTGGCGTCGCGGTACGATGCGTGAGTCAAACATAGCACACTAGTTTCATACACAATGATTGCGACGTACTGACTCCAGGTACATCTCCAACGTGTGCCCCAGATCAGGCAACGGCAGCCGCGGAAGAGCTTTCTGCAAGCCACGCACCGTGAACACCACCGGAGAGCAACAAAGACCACGCCCAGAACGCACCTGCAACTCAAACGTCGGCGTATCGGGCTTCAAGATGAGGGTGTTGGGATGCCATCCGGCCATGGTACCAGAGCAGCGGTGGAAGGCTGTCCAAGAGTGAGGGTTGAAGTGCCAGCAGCAGTGAGTGCACCCGCAACGATGACGCGCCGAGGCTCAGATCTAACAAAATTGACATTCAAATGTCACTATCTTGTGCTTTTCGTGTCCTGTCTGGGATTTGGTGTGTTGATCTTGGACGAGAGTGATGGTGTACATGCCCAGCGCACTGGGTGGGGAAAGCTTCTGCTAACCCTTTGTCTATATCCATCTGGACAACTGTTGACAACAAACCTCAGTGCCAACGAAATGGACAGCCGGCACCAAGATGCACAGCCAAGCGCTGGTAGTGGTGTGGTCGAGGCCTCGACAAGGCGGGCAGGGCCGATTGACTGGTTGCGCGAACAGCTCGCTACTGCTCCAGAAGAACCCGCGGGTACACCGTGCTGGCGTACCGGTGCATTTGCTGGACATTTTGCTGATGCATACCTCCAAAACACCAACCTTGAGGGTGGCAAAGTCGCCCCATCGATTGCACTTCTGGCTGACATCGTCACGAGTGTGGCTCGCGGCAAACATGACGAGTGTGGAGGGCTTCCAAGTAGTGTGCGTGAAGTACTGCGCTCAGCATCGCGGCGAATGCAAACCGCTGCTCGATTTGCTGGTGCCATTTCGCAAACCGAGCGCGATCCTGAGCGATTCCTGGCTTGCATGAACCACGTGCGACGGAGCATATTGAACCTGCCAGCAAACGATTTTCTCGTCCTGGATGGGGGATGGAAGCACAAGCGTGGAGGGCACGCACTGTTTTACATCATCGAAAGGGACTGTGACATTGATGCGAGTGGTCCTGTGGGTGGGGAGGAAGGGAAGGGGTGTTGTGGCGTGGAGCCGTGTGAGTGCCCAAGGTTTACCTTCAGCGTGTGCAATTCTGGGGAAGGACTTTCGTTCCACGAAGCTGACATGTCGGCTTATCCGAAGGTAGGAACCACAACCAGGGCTGTGTGGCGGTCCGTGCTTGGGCGCCTCGCCTTGGGTGTACTGCCTTGTTGATGGGTAGGACAGAGTGGGGTGACGTGACTGAATCGTTTTGCTTGTCCTGCACCTGGCATGTGGCAGACGAAGTACCAGCTCACACTGAGCGTGCCCAACATTCCACTTCACCGAATCGCTAGCGCCGCTTTCCTCACAATGCTCCTGCAGCTGAACGTTGCGCGTCGCCATCAACACAACGCAGAGGCGTTGTATGAGGTGTTGTTGCCTTTCCTGTCGGATGGAGCGCCGCTGCTGCGGGCAGCAAACTCGGAGGCACATGCAGAGATAGCAGACGGCGACTTCGGTACACCCCAACGCTCTGGCACGTGTTTCTACCGATCTTGTTTGGTAGTGTTGCGCTACCTGATGAAAGCGTCCAACATTGACAAGTTGATGCGGAAGAAGGTACCACGCGAGTCCCGTACAGACTGCTGCGACGGTTCTCAAGTCGTGCGTGTGGCGTGCTTCCTTGACAGGTGATGCTCCTGATTCGCTTGGCGTACTTGCGACGTTCGGGTCGTCAATTGGCCGACCTGCACGAGATCCAGCCTTGGGAGGCTCGCTTGTTGCAATTGGCGGTCGCACAGACTGCACGTGCTGCACTGAAGGCACAACGCACTGGATCACTCCCCTGTTCTGCCGCCCAGGACCTGTCTTCGTATCTCACGCGCCTGTCCGCCTCTGTATCCGACAAAGTTGCACGCGTTACCACGCGTGACGTTCCCGCCTTGCTGGACACCGGAAGACTGTGCAACAGTGGTGAAATGTTGGAAGGTGGCAGCAAGCATGCCATCCCCACCACCAAGCTGGAAGGGCTGCACGGCTTTGATGTGCTGTGGCCGCGTGGTGATGTAGACCAGTTCGCAACGAAGCCAACGCTCATGGTTCCGGAACTGTTTATTGACACGACTTGCCCCGCGCCCACGCTGACTTCTCTAGTGCAGGTCTCAAAACTGCTTCAACGAACCGTAGAACAGTGTGACACGTTCATTGCTCGCTCGTGAGTGGTCGTGCTCGCACTGCTCTGGAGTGATTCATACGCTGACTGTCTTTCGAGCCTGCCGTGCAGGTACTCTTCGTCTGCTTTCGTGTCCAACCATCAAGTGCGCACACTGTTGCAGCACCTTTTCCTTCGAACGCTTCCCCTCCCCCACCCCGTTGATTCTTCTGGTCACACCAGCGTGTGGCTCCCCGATGATCGGAGCGAAACTGTGTCGGCGGAGGTCCAACTTAGCATATTGGAAGCACTCCACACCCTGGCTTTACACTTCATCGCAGTGGTTGAGTCGTTGCCGTACGTTGTTTCAAGATGGTTTTCCTTCCCTTGGGAGTTGTCACTCACCCCCTCTGTTGCACGGCTCGTTTTGGTTTTGGTACTGTGCGCAGCCACACCCGAGAAACACACGCATCCAACATGGTGGTCATGCAGTGCATTCTGGTGTGCTTCGACGCCTCGCTTCGCGTGGTTGCATCCCCGGAACCACTTCCCTTAACACAGTTGGTGCAACCCCTGCGAGACGGCAGCCGCATCCCCGCCTGGTTCCCATCGCCCACGACCTACAGTGGCATGGATGTCACTGCGCGCACACAGACCGAGTTGGTGGTGCTACCGGAGACGGCTCGCGCGAGGCACAGCGTCGCCAGGTACTGGCAGGCGTTGTCCGACACAGATGGGTGTCAAGAAGTTCTTCAGTTTCCTGACCGGTTCATGTTCAAGCAACATGACCCCACAATCCAGTTTGTGGAAGCTCTGATTCCACTGGTTGGTGTAACCGTGGACACAGTCCCTCGCGGCAACCCTCTGCAGGATACCATTGACAGGCAAGTGCTGCTCCACGGCAGCTCTTCCCTCGCCACAGAGTCCCATGTCGAGCGGATTGGCCGATGGCTCGCAAGCGACTGGGACGTGTCTCCCGCGTTTTCATTCATGCGCAACCTTGTTGTGCTGACGAAATGGTCCATGGAACGCCCTCGACGCATCGCCACGCCACCACTTCGGTCAGTGCTGTGTGTGTCGCGGGGTTTTCGGTGTGTGTTGTCACTCACAACTGCATGCATGTGGGCTGCGAAATGTGCCAGGCATTGGGCCCCAGGCAACATGCTCCCGCTGTTTAGATTCAACCCCAGGTGCAGCTCCAAGGACGGTGCCACCATTGACATTCGAATGATGGGATCCTTCTTGTGCGTGCACTCACGTAGCGACCCAGGGTTTGTGTCTCTCCTTGTCACAGTCCATTGCTTGTTGTGCGTGCGGAAACCACAGGACGTTCGTATTCTTCATTAGCGACCGTGGTGAGGAGCGCCGTGCGTCCGCCGCTAGCGCACATGCCCTGCTGAAGGGAAGCCAGGTACGACGGCCATGAGTCTGATGCGTTTGTGTGTGAGCAAACTGTCCTCACTGGACCCTTCACAACGGTTGATATGGCGTGTGCAGGACGAAGAGGTGGACGGTAGCGTGACACCTTTGGCTTTCCGTGTGCGTCCATCCGCCGTCGTTTCAGAAGACGAAGTGTGGGCAAGTGAACCGCCGGGAAACGATGGAGCCATGAACGCAGACGTTGTGCGGTCAATTGCCGCTGCGCTTCTTGCTCCGTACGTAGCACAACATAATACGGCGCAAGGCACATCATGGCTGGCGTAAACAACAGCGCTGGTGGTTGGCGCTGCTGCTGCTGCTGCTGTACCTAACTTCGAAGCACGGTGTGTTGTGACAGGTACATTCGCATTCCACTCGTGGTGGGCATCTTCGGTCGTGAGGGCATGGCTTCGTCTCTCCTTGCCACACCAACCCAGGCACTTCTCGAAGCAGTGCTGTTCGAGCCCCTTGCGTACCGCCCTGATCCCCCAAGCTGTGGTACTGGGCACGAGTCAGGTTGTGGTCAGGGCGGTGAGATGGAGCGAAAGGACAACAGCAGTGATGATGTCGTGCCTTCCATGTCTGTGCCACTGCCAGCTCATGAACGCGACAGTGTGGCCACACCCACAGGTTTGCTGTTCCGTGAGCTACTGGCAGATCCGTTCAGTGTGGTGCGCCCGCTGGTTGCGATTGCTGAGAGTGTTACATGCTTGTGCTCTCGGGATCGCTACATGGCTGGCTTTGTGCCACTGTTGCTTTTTCTCACACGCCAGTTGGTGCACGTCCAGGTGCGAAGCAATGCCACACATAGCACACCCACGTTCACAAACACACACACGCGCGCATGCCAGTCGTCCTGCTTGACGTCGTCCCACACCGTGTGTCTTGGTTTCTTGTGCTTGTGGGCGGTGCTGGCCTGTGTCTCTTTTTTCAGGCATTCGTGCGCGACTGCCGCTTGGTGGTGGCAGCCCCCATGGATAGCCCCCTTCGCCAAGCTCATGCCTTACCCCAGGGTCTGGCAGATACAACTGAGCTTGTGCCACAGCTTGACAAGGCGGGGAAGCAGTTGTCCCTGGCGTTGCAGGCGTGCCGTGTCACCCTGTACGCGCTTGTTGAGGCTGCGGAGGCCGCCAGCGACTTGCCGGCTGCCTGTCGATTGCACGCGCATGCCGCCGTGGCATGCACACTGATGGAGGCAGAGGAGTGGACGGATGACACCCTGTCTCGGTTTTTGGCCAGTGTCGCTTTTGTGTGTTCGTGGCATGTCCCGGAGCACGGGGCCGGCATGCGAGACGCCGAGTCGACCAGTTTCGGTTCCGTTGGGCACAGTGGCGCCAGGCGCTACGAAGATGGAGAAACTCCCCCCGTACCGCTCGCAGCCATGTTCCACGCATTGCACGTGCAGTCCTTGTCGCTTCGCGATCGCCTGGCACAGGAGTCGGTGTCCCTGCCAAACGCGTTGCGTGCCGTCGTCATGGCATCCGTGCATGGTGTGGGCAGTGCGGCGCGGCAGCCAATGCCCGGGGTGCCTACCCAACAGGGCGAGCCCGTGCAGCAGCGGGCTCGGAGCCGTTCGTTGAGCATCACACGCCCACCCGAAGACAGCACAGAGTCTCAGTGGGGGCGGGTGCCGCGCATGCCACTGTGTGAGGCTGTTGTAGAGAGCGGACATCCATACAAACCGGCAGATACGTATCACACTTTGTCGTTTCCGGGGGCAGCTTACGTCAAGGTACGGGGTGTGATGCGTGTGTATGTGTGCGAGAGTGTGCAAGTTGAAGGTGGTTTCACTGTTGGGCTGGTGATGTCATGACCTCCGCGGTGGTGCAGGTGAAGTTTGATGCCCGAACGCAAACGGTCCTGGGGGCAGACTACGTGGAGTTGTTCGCGCATCCATCGTTCACAGAAGACCCGACACACCCGAAGTATCTGGTGGCAACGTTTTCAGGATGGCACCAATCGCACTGGCCGGGAACTCATGGCACTCCACCAATCATCCTTCCCTCCTCCCACGTCACGATCCACTTCCATGGTCGTGTCGGCGGTCAAGATCGTTTATACGGCTTTCGTCTAACCGCAAGGGCCCCAGTTTGCTCGCGACGTGTCAGGGCGCTGTCGAACCGTCTCGCAGAAGCAGCTGAAGCCAATGCATCCCTGCAGATCGCGCCATCGATGGCACGGTTCTGGTGCCACTCTGCCCTTGCCAAGTGCAACAACAACGAAGGTGCAGCTGAGGTGCAAGTTGCACAGTGGGTGTGGGGCCCGCCCGGCGACCGTCCAGTGCCGCAGTACTTGCCAGGCATGTACTCCAACGGCCGCGGTCTCATCGTGAACGTGCTGTCCGCCGAAGTGTACACCGACGGGCACATGCTCATGCCGGTGCCCCGATCCGTGACGGATCACAGCGCTTTCCGAGCTGTGTTTCAGCAGCAAGCCCAAAACTGCACGCCCGTGTCAGTGGCAGCGGAGCGCCGTGTGTACGAGATTGAAGACCGAAAGAGCGGGAATGTGTACCGTGTTCATGCATGGACGGGTTTACCGGAGTCAGACGTGCGCCCGCCAGCCGCGCCCTCTCATACCGTGACATCGAGTTCACCTGCCCAAGCCACTCGCGCGGATGCTGGCGCCGGTACTGGTACTGGTACTGGTACTGGTACTGGTACTGGTACTGGCGCTGGTACTAGTACTGTTGCTGGCGCTGGCGCTGGCGCTGGTGCTGGTGCTGGTGCTGGTGTTGGCGCTGGCACTGGTGCTGGAGCTGGCGTTGGCGCTGGCGTTGGCGCTGGCGCTGGTGCTGGCGCTGGTACTGGCGCTGGTAATAGTATTGGTGCTGGTGCTGGTGCTGAAGATTCGTCTCATGGCGACATCCTTCAGTCTGATGACGACAGCGATGAAGACGCCATTGAGCACACAACAACATCTGCGAAGTGTCTTGGTTTGCCTGTCGAGAAAGGGGGAGTTGTGAGCTACGGTGGTCAAGAGTTTCCGTGCAAAGTCGTGGATCCGCGCACTTGTGGCTGGCTTGGTGACATCCTTGGCTCTGACACCCGACTGGCAGGGTACGATCCCACAAAACGTTGTGGGCCTGTTGAAAGTGGTGCATAGTCAGTGCGCGTGTCACTCGATGCTTGCAATTCTCACCGTGTCACATTGTGCCTTTGTTTCCTCAGGTGCGAAGTGTGGTTGTCGCACAGGCTTCACCGTGCTTGCACACGCCCGGCTGGCAGCACAGAGACCGCACCTCTCGCTGGCATGGATGCTCTGCCACCCGTGCTGCGCGCCATCGCCTGGTTCAGTCCCGGCGACGGCAATCCCGGAGCCTGGTATGTCCTTGAAGCACTTCCGTCACGGCGTGTGCTGCATGCGTTCCAGCTGTGCGAAGTGGGGCGTCGTGTGTGGCGGGTGCAGGTGTACACATCCGACGCTCGCTTCAGCTTTGCGCCGCTAACTCCGCGACTTCAAGACAAGCTGGATGACTTGTCGCCGTTGGTGCAGTACCAAAGCAGCAATCGCATGGGCTCTGTGCGGGCGGGAGTGGAAGCGGGGTCTGGATCTGTGGTCGTCATGCGAGGCACACCAACGCTGCACATGCAAAGCAGCGATGTGGGTGTCATCGATGGTCCTTCTGCTGGTCCCACTACGGATGACAATGGTGTCACCGCGCCGAACATGACCGAAACGCTGGTGGAGAGACGTTTCCTCACCGGCATCGTGCCTGCTTGCCTGTTGGATGGGGTTACGTTCTGGTTGCGCCACTCCCCCAAGGTTGCCACGGGCAGCATGGGCACTGGTGACGCTGCGCCGCGCATGCACATTGTCGGCATTCCACAGACAGAAGGCACTGCAAGCAACGCGACGACGGGGTCTGCAGCGTCCATGTTCGCGGATCAACCCTGTGAAAGCGTGGCCGTATCCAATGGCCGTGTGCTCGACATCGAGCTTCAGCCGCGTGTGGCTCCAGGCCTCGGTGTGCATGCTACGCTACGAAGCACCCTCCCGTCCACATCAAAGCAGCCAGCGCCTGCAGCAGGAAGTGGATTGGGCGACTCCAGCACAGCCACGATGGTGCTGCTGGACGCATGCCATGCACCGATGAACTCGGTACTTGCGCGTGTTGCGAACTGGGCAGTGCGGCTTGATCTCCTGTCGCATGTGCTGGTGTGGTCCATGTCAAACGGGCGCATCGGAGACGAGGTTTCTGTAGACCTGATCGAGTTCCCCCGCCTGGGTTTGTCGTTTCGGCTGGACGAAGGAACACGAGGGAGCACACACGTGCGGTGGTGCTCCGTGGAGCACACTGGTCTGTTCGTGTCGGACGTACGATCGCCCCGACTAGAACAGCGCCTGCGAGACTTGCCGCACGGCATCCTGTTGTGTGACACGTTCGGAAAGCAGTACGTTGCGGTAGTTTTGGGATGGGACGAGTGTGTGTGTGAGAGAGAGAGGGGGTGGTGGTGGCGTAGCGTATCATGATCGTGGCGATGTGTGGGATTGCAACAGGTACTTGCTCACCAGCAACGTTCCGCTGCACCGCCCTGAGGTTCGCTCGTGCCCGTTCTCCACGTTTGTTGTTCCGGCTCCGTATCATGTGTGGGAAGCCAGCATCAAGAAACGGCACTATGTGTACCCGCTTCATCCTACAGAAGCGTTTTTTGTCGTGCCATCCATTCCGGCTGCGTTGTACATGGTGTACATGAAGCTCATGATGCGGGACTATGTCTCCGTTGCGAGCCTCATGGCAGCTTGCCAAACCGACATTCCGTTTGGCACCGAGGCTACGTTCACGTTGGCCGAGATTGCGGTTGCCACGAAGGAAGACCACGACCCCAACGCCTCGGCAGTCCGCCTCAAGTTGTTTGCTGCATACCTCGGCAGCTTCGACGGCGATGTCACCCAGTTCGACGAGCCCACGGGTCAACGAAACTACATCTTCACGTTCGTGCGCCGAACGCCCCCAAGGTCCAAGCGGCGACGCCGCATGTTCCAGCCTCCAAAATTGTTGCCAGGAGACGTGGCAAAGGCGTTCGAGGTGGACGTCCACTACGACTCCTACTTGGAGAAAGTGGGCCACGTCAACGTGGCGTGTCGGTTGTCCGCCAGTGAGGAAATGTCGGTCATCAGCTTCCTGCAGGGCTTCAAGCCCAACGCGGGCATTCCGGGCATCCAGCCGTTTTCTCATGCCATGAACAACCGCTTGCAGGTGTTGCGACTGAGGAGTTCCGATGCCCCCGACCGCACGTTACAGCGTGCACTGCGCTCGTCACAACGCTACGAAGTGGAGTCCAGTCATCCGTGCGTGAACCGATGGTGTGTGTGTGCTGACCACGCGGGCGTGTGTTGATGGCATGGGTGTGTGTGCTCCGCTGCAGGTTCCAGAGGGGGAGTGGCTATCAGCTGTTCGAAACGCCGAAAGGTGCCCACACAACTATCACATTTGATAAGGCCAGTGAGATGCTTGGCCCCAACAACTACGTCCAGTTTCTCCGCGTGAAGCCAGAGCTGCTGAACCGACCCAAGAGCCAGATCCAAGAACTGCTGTCAAGTGACCCATCATCCGTCTTTGTGATGGGGGAAGCAAACAAGCCCATATCGTATGGAGTACGCAGTCCATTGCCTGGTCGTGGCTTCGATTTGGTATGACCGTAACCGTGCGGGATTTGCTTGCAGGATCGCGTGACAGGCTCCATCTACCGTGGCAACTACCCTGGGTGCCAGCCCAGCCCTTACAAGCCGCGAGCCCCGCCCCTTGTCATCCATGAGGCGCTCTTTGTGCTTCACCAGTGTTTGGAGCAGCCCAATGGGTCGTGGGGCTTCAAGTGCTTCCTTACAACCACTATGGATGAAGCATCATGCATTCCAGGCGCCATGAGCCAGGACGGCGAAGAAGAGGCAAAGGGTGGCTGTGGAAGTGTCGAATCCACACCCGCAGTGCATACCCTGGCGTTGGATCTTCCACTCCAACGCCAAGGTGGTGAGCTTGTGCACATGCTGCGTCGTCTCAGTGCAGTTCTTGCGACCACATGTGACGGCGACACGTGTTGTTGGAAGCCAACTGGCAGCAAGAGGTTTGACTGGAATCGACGCTTCCTTTACATGCGTCCCCACCCTTCGGATTGTCAAGGGGCGAGACTGGTAGACCTGGTGGGACGCTTCTTTGCAGATGACGTGTATGGCGCCAAACACAAGCTCGGTTTCCTCTTCTTGTACGTTGTGTGTGCTGGAAAGGTTCGTCACTGTCTGTAGCTTTTTTTCACAGTCACCTGTGTTGATGCAGATACGAGCTCGCGCAAGGGTTACTGCCGGTGAATCTTCTTGGCCAAACACACGCGTCAGGAACTCAGGACGCACCGCACTGGGATTCTCCTGTGCAACATGCTCGAGTGCTTGCCCGTTTGCTGCTGCACACATGCTATGTACAATTCTGTGACCGCACCAAGCTGCGGCCCTTCAACGAACTCCAAACAGCGTTCGTCCTCGTCGAAACCGCGCTTTATGCGCCATTGTGCGTCTCCGAGTCGGAGCCACGCCTGCCACTGGTTCCTAGCCAGAAAGGAAAGGTGGAGATGCACATGCGTGAGGATCTTGGCCGCGACTTTATTCGCACCTTCATGTCGGCAGCGCGCGAGATATGGACATCGGCGGCATCAAGTTCAACACTCACGCGCAGGAATCGAGGTGTGCGAGCGATGACAAGGAGCATAAGCTGGCGTTCTGGTGCAAGTGGTGCAGTTGGTGCAAGTGGCTTGCCATCGGTCATCGAGCCTTCCTCTGCTCGTCTCATCACTCGGGGCCCAAGTGACTATGCTTGTGCTGAGCGTGTGCTGGAGCCGTTTGATATGCGAGCCTCGCGCAACCAGGCCTCTGGGGGCACTGTACCTGCTGTTGATGATCCCACGGCGCTGCGTCTGTCTAGTCGGCAGGTCCATGAGCACGCTGGTGTGCTCATGGACGCACCCCTACTTGCAGCAATGGGCGTTCGAGATCACGCGTCAAAGGTTGCTTGTGACTTTCTCGAGTCTGATGCTGATGCCATGCCAGCCTTGGTGCGTTGCATGCGTGTGTGTGTATGTGCAACCGATGGCAGTAACCTTGTGACATGATGTAATGTGCGCGGTCGGAACTTTGTACAGGGTGGGGAAACCGTGTTGCCCTTTGATGTGGTAGATCACCCGGCTGCTCACAGCAACCTGGGCCGCAATTTCATCCAGCAAATGGAGGAAGACGTGCATGTTTGGCATGCTGCACGCAGTACAGCTGCTCAGTCCCAACTGGTTTGTCTTCTCCCGGCCCATTTTCGAAAGCTGGCAGCTCTAGTTTCCGGCAACACGCACTCCACAACAGGTGATGCAGATGCTCCAATCGAAGCTTCAAGCGACAAACCTTCTAGCAGTGGAGAGACAAATAGCACGTCCAACGTGGACACCGCTCGCTTCATCATTCTAGAGGCCCGAAAGCAGCTGCAAGCGTTGCAGACAACGCTCCAGGCCGAATCAAAGCGGCAGTCGAAAGAACTTTGCGATGGTGTTGCCGAACTGGAGGCGACCGTGAACAGAGTGTCACCCACGAACCTACACCTGACACTTCAACATCTTACAGGACTCGTCGCTGTGGCCAACTTCGAGCAGTTGGCTGGGGTGCTGCTTTCAACAGCTGCACACAACGACCTGCTGTCTGTCAATCCAAGCCTCAGTGAGCCCACGCGTGTGGCGCTTCTTCAAAGCATCGCTTCGATCCATCTCAGCACGGGCCGCTTGACGCAACTGAATCGGGCACTGGCATGCACTTCCGACTTGTTGCACCAGTTGCTAGGCGTTGTTGAAACCCAGCTGCAAGAGGCACACTTGTCTCGTTTGCAGAGTGCTTGTGAGGTGGACGCAAGTGAAGCAGAGGTGGACGTGAAGGGACTGGCCCACGTACCTGTCACAGACGCCATGTTACGGTGGTGCCTTACTGCCGCCGAGTTTGACTTTGACAGCGCATGTGCGCAACTCTGGGATCTTGTGAGCACCTACGCTGCTTTGGCGGGCCAGCTAGCGACCTCCATGGGTTTATCGCCCCAAGAAGCATTGCACACGGTTGTGGTGGTGTGCCATGTCGTTGACTTTGACGTGGTGACTGCACATTCGATCTTGTGTGACCCACATCGCGTGAGAGCACTGATGGACAAGTCGCGGCGCGGTTGTTGCGAGAACGGACAACGCGTGATGTTGTGGTCCGATGTGGAGCGCAGCGCACTACGCACCACACCAGGCACCGTGGATGCTAGCCAGGTGTCTGCGTCCACCCTTCGCCTCGTGGAGCTTGGCGCAAAGGCCACAGCAGACACCCTGTTGGCCCGACGTGCGTACTTTCGTTCATGCGAGGGGAGTGGATTGGGCGAACCGCGCTACCTGTACGACCCTCGATTTCTGGTGTTTGAGAGCTTGTGTGACTTCTTGTTGCGCCCACGACAAGTGGATCTCGTGTCCAGCTTCGTCAAGAGCGCGCGCTGCAATGCGTCTTGCGTTCAACAAATGATCATGGGGGCCGGAAAAACCACCGTCATCAGTCCATTGCTGGTAGTGTGAAGCACTCGTGGTATGTCTGTTTCCTTGCTGTGTTCTCAAAATGAATGCTGGTGTGTGCTCTTGCGAATGCGGGTGTCCAGGCTCTATTCTTGGCAGACGGCCAACGATTGGTTACCCAAGTCGTTCCACAACCACTCCTCCAGCAAACGCGGAGTATTCTTCGTCGCACATTCTCCACAGTGGTTCGAAAGCGAGTCATCACGATGGCATTTGACCGAAGCTCAGGCGCCGCACAGTCAAGCTCTCGTGCCCAGGTATGGCGTGTGTATGCGTACTGTGAGTGGACTTTGAGAGAAGCAGCAAAGCAACCATTTCATGTTATCTGCAGACACTGCTTGACAAGCTCGTTCGAGCCAAATCTGACCACGCCATCGTGATTGCCAGCCCTGAGTCGGCCAAGAGCGCTATGCTTAAGTACATTGACTTGATGTTGCAGGAGCAACAGTGGGGAGACACACTGGCGGATGATTCTGTCCATGGCAAGCTGCGACAACAGGCAGTGCAACGCGTGCGAGAGCACAGCGCACACGCAAACGCCCTTGCTGGCGTCATGCGCCTGTGGCGAAGCGGCGTGTTGCTGCTGGATGAAGTTGACATGGTCCTGCATCCCTTACGCAGCGAACTGAACTTTCCAATTGGTGCGCCTTTCCTGTTTATCCGCATGCAGTGAACATCACACATGGCGTGCGGCTCACCGACGTGATGTGATTGACCTGTGTCCTCTTCATCACCAGGACCATCCAATCCAGTGCACATGGGCCAAGCGCGTTGGCGACTGCCCATGGCTCTCCTCAATGCAGTGCTGTGGGCGTTCAACAAAACGGCTCCGCAGGAACCAGAAGAAGCCGGTTACGCTCATTCTTCAGCCGCTCGCAAGGTGCTGGACGCGTTGTCTTTGGCGATGGACACGGGGGTCAAAGAGCTTGCGCTGCAGTCACAGCCCCATCTTGTGCTGCTCCAACCTGCGTTCTATGAGCGGCACATGAGACCAATCCTGGCGCAGTGGCTGTTGCTGTGGCTGAAAACTGTGCCCGAAGTTGCGCGCGACCTTCAGAGTGCGACATCACCGGCGCTACGGGCCGGCCTGGAAGCCTCCATGCTGGCGTTTGTTGGGGCTGTCGATTCGAACACCAGGCGCTGCAAGCTGGTGGGCAGCATGTGCAGCCCAGCTTGTGTGCAGTACTTGAACCTAGCTCGTGATTGGGTCGGGCTGTACCTACCACATGTGTTGTCCAAGGTTTGTCAACCGCTGCATGCGTGCGCTCTGTGAATAGCACGCATCTCACGTTCCTTTGCACGAATTGTGTACCTTCACGCACACAGGTGAATCGAGTCGGATACGGCATTCTACAACCCGCAGACATGGCCTGTCTGGAAGCAACAATTGGTGCAGCAGCTGTTGCGTCGATGCCGATCAACCGCAGCCGCTTGGCCATTCCCTTTGTTGGCAAGGACGTTCCGTCGGCGTCCTCCGAGTTTGCTAACCCCGACATTGTCATTGGGCTGACGTTGCTGGCATTCCACTACGAAGGCATGCGACTTCGAGATGTCCAAGAACTCACCCGGTGCATGAAGGTGTGCTTGTTTGTTTGTTTGTGTGTGTGTCTTCCGTGTGCGTGGTGTGTGGGTAAGTAGCCGTTGTGTGCCTCACCTTACTTGGCTGTCTCTCTCGATCAGGACACCATGGCACTGGAGCCAGGACCAACCACGGACCGGCCTTCTGCTATGAAGTTTGACCGGTGGGTTGATCACGCCACACTTGCACACGGCGCATCGACTGGCGTACCGGCCCTGGTATCGCTACCGTCCAAGCGTTCTGCCTCGACGGGGGCGCTGCTGCGGCTGGAACATCTCCATCCGTCCGACGAAGAGCAGATCAAACAGCTCCATGCATTGATCTCCTTGTCAAGGTGCCCCACATGGCACTACCTGGACACGGTGGTGTTCCCCAAAACAATGAAGTGCGTTCGTTGGCCCCCTGTGTTGAGGCCACGTATTTGTGGCGCGCTGTGTGAATGCCTGACACTGCATGCTGTGTCGTATCAGGTATCAAGCCACGAAACTAACAGCCAGCGGTTGCGACCTTGGTGGAGAAGGGTTATTCGGTGTCCGGGTGGGTTTCAGTGGCACCCCTCCGAACCTGCTCCCTGATGGTGTGGAGAAAAAGCTCGAACCGCAGTCGACCGCAAAGATTCTGCGGGTGTTGTCATCTGTGTACGTTTGTTATTGCCAACACAGTGTTGGCACATCACCCAGACTCTTGATCACACGCCTCTCACTGGGGACACTCATTGCGGGCGCTGGGTGTGGCTTCACAGCAACAACGTACGCACGGAGGTGATTCACTCATGGACAGTGGACAGCCTGCTGACATCGATTGCGAGGCACGATCCCCCGTTCCATGCCCTCATTGACTCTGGTGCTATGATCACCGGATACTCGAATCGCGAGGTTGCAGAGGCGCTGCTCTCGCGTGGCTTGCAAGGCATGGACGGCTGTGTGTACATTGATGACAATGGACACCAGGTTGTGTTGATGCGGTCCCATGCCAGCACAAGTGCCACCCCTTCTTTGGACGGTACCACCACACACAGTGCTTTCATCGGGCCTGTGCCGCTTCGACAATGTGGACTCCCGCCACATCGTAGATTTACCTTTTACGATCAAATCCATGCGACAGGCACAGATATCAAGCAGGCCGTCGCTGCAGTCGCTGCTGTGACGGTCAACAAGGATATGACCTTACGTGACTGTACGTCGTTGATGGCACTGTCTAGCTCCGTGCCTTGTTCAGAATTTTGGTTGCTCGCGTTACTCACCACCCATCCTGTCCACTCCAGATGCTCAAGGGTGCTGGCGCATGCGTGGACTTGCAGAGGGACAGTCTTGCCATGTCTTCATCGGTGAAGCTGTGGCGGCCCTCATCCATCGCACACGAGACAGTGGCTGCCTTCGTGTCGACCTGCTCGCTTGGCTCACCATCAACGCGATTCACAGCGAGCGGCTTCAGTGTGTGCAACTGTGCTGGCAGAAAATGTGTCACTTGTGGCGCAGCAATGCTTTGCAGCAGCTGCTTCGGTCTTCGTCTGCGCCAATGGGTCTCACAGACAGTGTCAGCTCAGGGATCAATCCAGCTCCCTCCGCGTCTACATCTTCGCCTGGCTCCGCGATGTCGAGGTTTGGTTCGCCCGCCAGTTCATCGCCAGCACAGTCACGACTGCGCCAAGCTGTGGAGCTGTTCAAAGAGCGGCTGGATTGGGACGTTCGCGCGACCGTTGAAGCGCCGCCGTCGTTTGTTGCGAAGCTGGAAGAGGCTCGGACGCAGCATGCCGGTTTTTTGTCACCCGAGGATACACCTGTGGCAGCTCAGCTCGTGTTGACGGCCAGCGATGCCACACGTCGCCCCTCTCTTTGGTCGCGAGATCACAAGGCACAGGAGTTATCCAACGCCGCATCCGGTGCCGCATCCGGTGCAGGTGTGGGAGCTGGGGCCGGTGCACCGCCGAATATCCCTGACCGCACGAACATCCGGGGTGATGATGTGCCTCTTGTGCCACGACTGGTGTCAAAGGAGGGGGAGGGGGAGGGGACAGTGGTTGGAGAGGCGGTGGTTGGAGAGGCGTTTGATGATGTGCTGCGTCGACTCAACTTGGACGAAGAGGCTGTGCATGAGGCCACGCGACGGCTCCACACGAGGAAGCATGGACTTGAATCGCAGCTGCAAACGGAAACGGAGATGGGGCGCGACAGCGCAAACCTCGACGAGGAGCAGCAGCTTGAGGACGATGCGTACGAGCCGCGCGTCAACTTAGACTCTGGGATGGTACAGCAGGCAGAAGACGAAGCGGAGGGCGAAAACGAAGCTGAGCGCGAACAAGCCCAGCTGGCACAAACGATGCACGGCCAGGGGGAGGTAGATGCGCGTGAGGCTCACGCGTGGGATGTTGCTCGACTGGCTCGGCCGTTGGGACACATCCCTGATGATGCAGCGTCTCCCTTCCAGCCTCTGAACGCTTTTGTGTTGGACTCAGCAGGGGCTGGAGAGTCTGTGCGTGATGCGTGTACCGTGCCACTCGGCTTCCATCCCTCTGTGTTGTGCACAGTGAATCAGTGCTCACCACGCGCGCCACGCCACACACCACGTTGCTTGCGCAACACCTTTGTGCTTCTGGAGTGGTGCCCCCCGTTGTCCAGTGCCTCGGATGCGTATGCACAGGGTGTGGGTGTCCTGGTGTCGCTGGCAGAGGCGGAAACGCTTCGCCTTGCTGCCCACGCCAACCACCCCGCCCTGAAGGTTGCGCGAGTCCGGTTGCGGTTCTTGACGTCGGGACAATTGCTGGATCCCAGGTTGTGGCGCCGCACCCAGGACGATGCGCCCCCCCAACAACGGCACCGACGCGCCGAGTTCGTGGCGGACAGCGTGAACATGTGGAGACAGTGTGCTCGGTTCTTTGACGGTGCTGTGTGGTACACCTCCGCGGAACTGCACAGTCTGCTGAGGGGGTTGGAAGGTGCTTCTCCCGTGTGTCGCACGAAGTTCTTCACGCGAGTCGTACAACTCCGACGACGCCAGCAACAGACGTGGCAGGGCTCGATGTTGGAGCTGGCGTTTCTCGTCGACTCCTCTTGCCGGCTGGACCAGTGCGCGGAGACGTGGCGCGTGTGGCTCCAGGCACTGTCGGGTTCCACCCCCATGGTCTCTTTGCCGGCTCGCGCATCCTTCAACCAGTTCGATCAGGATGGCGACGACTTTGTGTCCGCCCATGATGCCACCGCAGCCTTGAGAGGAGGCGCCAGGGTGCCGCCCGAAGTCACTGTCGACGCCACTACCGTGCGCCAGGTTGTCACGCAACTCACGCGTCCAGGCGAGCCAGGGGTGCCGTTCTCTGCCTATGCAACCCTGGTGAAGGGGTTCATTTGGCGACCTGAGCCCTCGCATTCCTCGGGACCCGAACCAGTCGTTGCCGAGTCGTCAATGTCTGCCACCCAGGCCGCACCTGATATGGCATCGGATCCTGAGCTGGCGTCGGATCTTCCATCACCTTGCGGCTGTGAATCGACCCCACCGCCGACAAACCGCGAGGTCTCCTCACCGACACCGGGCCATCCCGATTCGTCTGAGGAGGTGCACGGTGTGCGGTTTACCATGCCGGACAATGAGGTTGATGGCATGTCCATTTCCATCCCCTCAGTGTCTGGTGACTCCGAGGATGTGTTGGCGCTGCCGCCATCTCCACGGAGCAGGTTCTTGTCCCTGTCTCGACAAATCAGCGGAGCCTCCACGCTACGCAAAGCACAGCAACAATCCAACGCGCTACGGGCCTCGAAACTTGGTCAGGTACGACACTGTCAAGTGACGGAGTCGTTGCATTTGTTGCGCCTTTTGTTTGTGCTTGTACTACGCCCCGTTTGTTTTTGACCTGACGTTGTGTGTACGCATGTGTGTGCGAGTGATCTCTACAGCTCTACCCCACCGCGGGCGGGTCAGTGGAGATCACAGCTGATGGAACAGTCTCCACCACCCCCCGAGCCCACCACTTGCCCACCGTCTCCACACGCGGCATCCTGCTCCGGGATGGCGCCTGGTACTTCACCATAGTTGTCGTCCAAGCGGGCAACGTGGCCGTCGGTTGGGGTGCACCTGGCTTTACGGGGTCTTCCAAAGCTGGGGCCCTCGTGGGTGACGACCTTCGCTCCTGGGGCTACCGCATCCCTGGTCGTGGTGAATCGTGGACGCGTCTGGGCTGGAACCACAACCGCCGCACAATGCTTGCCTCCTCCGCGGCTCACGAGGTGCATAACACCTTGCGCGGATGGCGAGTCGCATCCGTGCCTCCGCTGGGTCTCAACGCAGCCGCACCTCGTGGCAGCGACGGCACGGCGACTGCAGCGACCGTGCCTCATGCGTCAACACGAGCACCAACAGCACATGCCGAGCCGTCTCCGCTCCCGGGAGTTCACGATTGTGATGCCGGAGATGTCTTCACTTGCTTTGCTGATATGCATAGCGGACTGCTGGCTGTGGCGATCAATGGAACGGTGGTGTCAGCAACAGTGGAGCCCTCTCTGTCTCGCACAGCATTGCGACCGTGCATCAGCTTTGGTGCTCCATTTTGTGGTCAAGTCCGTCTCGTCCACAGTGACGATGCGATGCTTCTTCCACCGCTGACATCGTCTTCAGACGATGGTGCAAAGTCGACACTGGTTGGCCAGCTGAGCTCAACGACCTTTCTTCCTGTTGGCCGCTGGGTGCACGCAGAAGCTCGTAAAAAGGTGGAGGCCCTTGCCACTGCGCGGTACGTGTGTTGTGTGGCCCTCGCGCTCCGTACTGTGATGTGCTGTGCTGTGCTGTGCTATGTTGTTGCCGCTGCTGCTCACGGTGAATGTGTGCACGCTTTGCGTGTGCGCGTGCGTGTGCGCGTGCGTGTGCGCGTGCGTGTGTGTGTGCATGTCTTGTCTTGTCAAAACTGTCGTGTTGCCGTGTCTTGTCAGCTATGGCTCTGCGGGGACGTGGCGGTCCGTCAGTGTCGCCACCAGTGTGGTCATTCGCCCCATCGGCCGACCTGGCGCAGGTGATGTGACCCTGGCTCGATCTGGAACCGCAGCCACGCGCAGTCTCAAGCACGCCTCCTGCGTCCTCATGGGCGTGCACCTCACCTCGGGCAAGTGGGCGTTTGAGGTGGAAATCAAAGCGGCTGGAACTGGTTTCGTGGGGTGGTGCTCACCCGACTATTGGCATCGCGTGGAACGGTTTGTGGATGGGAGCTACACGCCGGGAATGGACGAGTGTGGGTGGAGTTACGACGGCCACCAAGGCATCGCACAGTTTGACGTCACGGGCGCCCGCCACGGTATTCCAAGACGGTATGTACCCTGCTGTCGCAGCTGTCGTGGCGTGGCGCGTGTGGTTTGTTTGCGAGCGAGCATGCTAAGCGCAGTCCCACAGGTTTGGAAGTTTGTGGCGAGTGGGAGATGTGATCGGGTGCTACATTGATGTTGATGCTGCAACCATTCGGTACTCCTTCAACGGTAGTGTCGAGTCACCGAACGGCGTTGCCTTTTCTGGAAACGACACAGCACGTGTGCACTTGGGGGTTTCGCCTTGCATCTCTCTCTGCGATGGGTTTTCGTGTGATGTTCGCCTCGGGCCGTCAAGCGAAGATCCTGTGTCCCAACCATTTGTGTACGATCACCCCGCCGGCTCTTGTTGGCACCTCAGGCCGCTCACCCGTTGTTGCACCTTGATTGCAGGTTTCCAGAGATTGCTGCAGGATACATGCCCGTGGCTGTTGCTGTTGAGGCGATGCGGCGTAGTGCTGGTGTCGCTCAATAAATGACACCGAATTTGTGACAGAAATTTCACTATTTTCAATGAAAGGTACCAACATGCTGCGCAGGCATCGTCACTTGTGCACGAACAGCTCTCGTTATTACTGTGTGATACGTTACTTTCACACCCCTGACGATGAGTGGTGTTGCCGAAGCTCCTGCAACAGACAGGCAAGAGAAGAAGCCGGTCTTGAACACCGCTCAGGCTGCCGGTATTGCGACTGAGCTATTCGGCTGCACTGTGAAAGATGGTTGCCGTGAACTTGACTCCTACGTGCGTCGAGCTGTTCGGGCAGGCGTGGTACATACACAACTGGAGTGATTCTCCCCTGACACCACCACGTTGGCGATGGTGTGCACTGTGTTTTCTCCAGGACGACCGTAATTTTCTCATGACGGTGGTTCTCCCTTCGTCGACTGAAGAAGGCACCTCGGGCGATGCCGCGACTCGAGTTGTCCTCAAGGTTCACAATGGGGTGGAGTCAGCCAACGTTGCGCTGCTGCGTGCCCAAAACAATGCGATGGCACACCTTGCAAAGCATGGTTTCCGAGTCCCCACTCCGGTTGCCGCGTTGACTGGCGAGTATGACGCTGTTGCGCACCTACCAACAGTTGACGCTGCAGGCGCTGCGGGTGATGACGCGGACGAATCCAAAGAGGCGGCCACGCGCTCCCATATCGTGCGGATGCTGCGGTTTGTGCCTGGCACCATGATGTCCGATGTGACTCCTGATGTCGATTTGTTGTTCAAGGTGCGTGTTGGAGACAGGTAGTTTTGCGTGTGGTCGTGGCCTTTGTGGCTCGAGTGTTGTTCATCAGCGCCGTGGTTGTTGGCTTGTGCTCCTACATCTTTGCGACTGTCGTTCCGGGTCACCAATTTCCTTTCACTGATGCTCCTTTATCGGGTTGTATTCATCGTCGTCAGCTTGGTGGCTACGTTGCCAGGATGGATCGGTGTCTGATGGGCTTTTCGAGTGAGGCGTGCAACAGAACGCATATGTGGGATCTTCGCAATGTATTGTGCATTCGCAAGTTCCTCACGGCCGTCCAAGAACCCTCGCGACGTGATCTGGCCGCCAAAGTTCTTGACAAGTAGGTTTCGTTTCAATCAACCATTGCCCACGTTGCTGCGTATCTTTCATCATGGTTCGTGCGTGGTGACATTGTGACGCGTGTCCATCACTGCAGGTTTGAGGCTGAGGTGAAACCGCTCGACGCGCACCTTCGCAAGTGCATTATCCACGTGCGTGAGCTGTTGCTCCTTGTCCATTTTCTTGTGTTGGTGGTCGTTGCAAGGGGTATTTGGAGGCAACGTGTGCAGCTTCATCATCGTTTGTTGCGCCCTGTGCTTGTCTGGTACAGACCGATACGAATGATGCCAACTTGGTTGTGACTGACGGTGAGTGAAGCAGCCTGGCATGACCCGATCTTCATGCGCCTGATTTGCACATGTGTTCTCTTCGCAGATGGAACGGATATGGCCGGAGTCATCGGTGAGTGTGGTGGCGATGTGGTGGCGACAGTGGTACGCCAAGTGCCATGGCTGAGAAAAAGTTTGCTCTGTCCACACAGATTTTGGCGACATCGTCAACACCTACCTCGTCATTGAGGTTGCAGTGTGCATGGCGTATGCTATTCTCAGCGCAAAGCACACCTCCCCAATGGACGCTGCTTGTGCTGTTCTCAGAGGCTACACGAAGGAGCTGCCGCTGACAAGCACGGTACGATGTTGGTGTGCAAGGGCGCCGCGTGTAGTATGGTTGGTGATATCACGCCAATCATCCATACAGGAAGCATCACTTCTCCACACGCTGATTGCCTCGAGACTCGCTTGTTCTGCTGTGGTGGGACACTACTCATTTTCGCTTGAACCGGAGAACGTGGTACGTTGTGCATGGGTGCGTGTGTGTGGATGCGTTGGGTGGTGTGCGTTGATGGAGTGATGTGTCCGCCGCGGTGTGTGTCAACTTTGGACTGGGCAGTACCTTCTTCGTCATGCGGAGCCCGCTTGGAAGCATTTGGAGGGCTGGACGGCGCTGCCAACATCTGAAGTGGGGCGCCTTGTTGCCACTTGTGCGGGCGCGGTGCGTCATGCGTGGTTGGGTAGACTTGGTCATTCGCGCGACGAGATCTCTCACACGGGGTGGTGTTGGCTGTTCAGGGTTTTGAATCGGAGTCATCTGTGTAGGAGCACGAGCGTTGTTGGCTTGGCCTGGTTTGGCCTGGTTTGGCCTGGTTTTGGTGTCCTGGAGCCCGACGCAAGCGCGCGGACATGCGTTTTTTGTTTCTTTGTTTGTTTGTTGCCGCAGTGTCCAAACTACAGAAACCAGCTGTCGTACACGGAAGAGTCCTCCATGGAATGCTGGTGCCGTTTCCGCCGTGCTTCGTACTCCGCATCGTCTGTCTGCACTTGAAATCTGCAACTCCGTGAACAGGTGTGACACGACGCACATGATGAGTCGGCGCATTCGACCACCATTTTTACCGAAAGAGAGAACCACTGAACCTTGCCCCCTCTTGACGCACCGGCATATGGGGCATGAGTTGTTTGTGTTCAACCATCGCTCGATGCACTCGAGATGGTACAAGTGCTGGTGACCACACCACACACGCGTTGTGAGGGGACATACGCCTTCAGTAACAAGAGATCACACAAGCACATCACGCACTTGGCATGGCATTTGCTTGGCGGTGTCTCCTGGCTCGTAGTCACATTGGCAAATGACACAGTTTGTGTTGCTGGCGCTTGATACCAATTTGACCGCCACGTCTGCTGTTCCCGCGTTCTCCGCGGCATGTAGCACTCTGTGAACGTGCACACGCGTCACGACGACGCACAGATACACAACGGACGTAGACGTAGACGCAGACGCAGATGTGGATCGAACCTGGCAGCATGAGACTTGCGCACCATCATGACAGGGATATCGACTCCCTCGCCATTGGTTTTACTATCGGTCATAGTGTAAGGCCAAACGTCTGCCGTTTGTCCCACCAAGAGTGCCACAGCACCTGCAGCCTGAGCTCTCCGGGCCTTCGTCGCGAAATCGACCTTGCCTCGGGACACGAACACCACGGCGCCACGCATGTCCGCGGCGTTGGTGAAATCAGACTCGGCCATGACGGGCTGGCCAACGACAAGGGAGGCAGAGATGCCACTGGTTGGAACAGCGCCACCAAACGCGGCCGGCACAGAAGCGATCTGAACACACATGCCATGGATCTGGTCATGACACGCCAGCATGGAAAGGTCCTCCCCAAACTAGAAACAAAGGCAGAAAGCAAGAACACAATGCGAGTAACACAATGCGAGTATCGCCACTGATACGTACCTCCCCTGGGATGTCACCAATCCTCAACCCAATTTCTCGGGGCAAGTCTTCTTGACACGTGACCTCGATGGTGGTGAACCCAGCCACTGCATCAGACAGACCAAGTCGGTTACACTGGCAGAAAAACGCGCCACACAACCCGCAGCTGTGGCAACAACGATGCTGGTACGCACCAACTTTTGCAGAAGCAGGGGGTGCAGTGTTATCCTCGCCGTAATCGTGCATGAGACGGGCGAGCAAAGCCTGCATGCCCTCCTCGGACACGAAGTCACCCGCCGCAAACCCACCCGCGCCAGCACCTGCACCAGCTCCAGCTCCAGCTCCAGCTCCAGCTCCCGCCCCAGCACCCCCACCCCCACTGTCGCCCTCCTCGCCTTTTCCTTCGCCACTTT